>OLQL01002790.1_pt1 | contig 11390 bp, 10 predicted proteins | sample 1672971 | NCBI WGS metagenome assembly OLQL01 (sample SAMEA3136742, study PRJEB25190) | human gut metagenome | biome: human gut; feature: human-associated habitat; material: faeces | place: Austria | collected 2013
GATGAACCCCACCACCTATTCTGTAGGAACCACCTACTGCCCGATCTTCAACACAAGATACGGTCCCGGTCAGCCGATCTTCTACCTCTCCCTTTTCCGCGGCAGGCCGAGGGTCATGCTCTATGACGATACCGGCTCCCTGATTCTGGATGAAACGGTCACGCCGCCTTTTTCCCTGGTAAACGGCGGCTGGTATTTTATCGTCTGCCTGATCGAGCCGGATAACAAAACGGCACAGTATGTAGTGGGCGACCGTGAAAGCGGCACGGTGTGGGCATCGGAGGTTTTCACCTTTACCGGGGAACTGAACCGCTCCTGCACAGCGGATCTGATCCTTGGAATGCACGCCGATTCCTACTGGTATGCCGGAGGGCTGGACGACTGGTTTTTAGACTGCGATACCTCACTTACCGCAGAGGACTTGATGGACTATTTCCGCTCCTCCCTGATGGCGAACGCCGGGGACACCTCCGGGAGCGTGGACGGCATTACCGAGCCGGGAGCAGTTACGCTCCGGGCATCTGGTGGTGTGTATCCGTCCGAAGGTGTGCTGACCACAGCGGCGGCGGACTGCAACCTCTCCGGCACGGGACGTGTATCCGTAACCAGCGAATATATTTCCGGCACAACGGCGGTTTCCCTCGTGGAAACGTCAACCAGTGATGACCTGACCGATTGGAGCGATTGGGCGGCAGTCCCCGCAGACGGGCGGCTGACCTCTCCCAACAGGGCGTATATCCGTTTCCGGGTAACGCTCACGACTTCCGACACTGCACGGACGCCAAAGCTCATCGATATCCGGCTCTACGACATCCCAAAAGCGCCCTATGAGAAGATCGGCTACGCAAGGCCGGTGGTGCTGGACAGGAACGGCGCATGGGAGGCGGTACTGGAGAATGCCTACGACATCATTGTCACGGGCGAGATCAACGGCGAGGACACCCTCTCCTTTAAGATTCCTTACCGGGATGGCAAGCGCGGGTATATCGACAGTGAGAAGAAGATCCAGATCGTGGACGATGTGTACAAGGTCAGGACGGTCACCGATACCAGGGATACGGACGGCAGCGCCGTGACCGAGGTGTATGCGGAGGCGGAGTTCTATGACCTGACATTCTCTGTCCGCAAAGAAGAAAGAACCTTTGAAGCGGAATACCCGGAAACCGCAATGGCCTACGCCTTAGAGGGAACCGAGTGGAGTGTTGGGACGGTGACGGTTCGGACAAAGCGCACCTGGACCAGTACGGAAAAGAATGCCCTGTCCATCCTCAGAAATACAGCAGACCTTCACGGCGGCGACCTGGTCTTTGACTGCCCGAACCGTCTGGTGCATCTGCTGACGGTAAACGGCAGGGACAGCGGCGCGCTGTTTGCCTACAGGAAAAACATGAAATCCATCCAGCGTGTAGTGGATACCAGGGAGCTTGTGACAAGGCTCTACACCGTGGGTGCGGAAGGGATGACCTTTGCCGACATCAACGGCGGAAAAGCCTATGTGGAGGATTTCACCTACACAAACGAAATCCGCATCTCTACCCTGGACTGCTCCTCCTTCACCAATCCATATCAGATGAAGGAGTACGCCGAAATGCGGCTGGCGGACTACGCAAAGCCCACCATTTCCTATGTGTTAAACGCGATGGACTTATCCGTGCTGACAGGCTACGAGCATGAAGCCTGGGAGCTTGGGGATTATGTCCGTGTGGAGGATAAGGAGCTGGGGCTTTCGGTCACCACCCGTATCGTTCGCAGGGAATACAACCTGCAGGAGCCGTGGAACACGGTGCTGGAGCTTTCCACCACGCTGAAGAACCTGGGCAGCTCCGCCAGCCAGTGGGACAATGCGGCGGATTCGCTGGAAGGCACCAGCATGGTGTCCAATAACGATATCCGGGAAATGGTTCCCTTTAACCTGCTGCGAAACTCCCGCGCTGATGACGGGCTTGCCTATTGGGTCAGCTCCGGCTTTGAAGCGGACGGCGAAAACGGCGCATCCGGCACGGCTTCCTTCAAGGCGGAGGGCGTGGCAGGCATGACCAAAAGCCTCTCCCAGACGGTCTATCCCGCCAACCGCTCCAGTTACACCCTGTCGGCACAGATCGGCTCGGAAAATCTGGAGAAGCTGAGCGATGACGCCCAGGTGGGCATTGAAGTGGTCATTGAATATGAGGACGGCAGTACGGAATCAAGATTCATTGACCTGTACTGATGGAGGGAGGACAAAATGGCATATTTATCATCCACCTCCGCCAAAATCACGCCGGAGAATTACTCCGCCAGGGTCAAATCCATCACGGTGCGGGTGTGCATCACCAACTGCACCGGGATTCTTTATATCACGGACATCCTCCTGCAGGCAGGGGCGGTGGCCACGGGATGGGTAGGCCATCCCTGTGAGATGAAGTGGACGCTGGATGGGTAAGGTCGCTTTTATCCGGCTGGCGGAGGTCATTAACCGGAAACAGGATATGCGTGTCGTAAGCGTCACCGTGAAGCCTACCATCACGGACTGCTCCGGCACGATTTATTTTACTGACCTGCAATTGCAGGAAGGCGCTGCCCTGACGGGATACACGCCCCACACCGAGGTGTTCCTCCAAAAGTTCCGGGAGAACGGCGAGGTCAAGGCGCCCGTCTGGTTCAACGGCGTGGTGCGGGGCGAGGAAACGGTCATCCTCTTTAATCTTGGGCAGACCTCCGCAGGGCTGGATGTGCATCTCTATCCCAAGTCGGATATGGAGGGCGGCTCGGTCAAACTGGCCCAGGGTGTGGGCGGCCAGAAGGTTTCTTTTCCGGGTGCGCTCTCTGCGGAAGATGACCTTGCTCTTCTGGCATCCACACGGGAATGCACCAGAAACGGCAGCCCGGAGAAAAAAGAGGGCTTCTACCAGTACAGCGCCGCCTGGGATTCCAAGCACAGGGTGACGCTTGCGGAGGGAAAAACAGCACGGGTGTTGTTTGAGATGCAGGAAATGCAGGATGGAGGTGCGCTGCTCTGATGGACACATTAAAAGGCAAACAGATTATGGTATGGACGTTCATGGGCAACGCCAGAATGTACGAAGCCCTGCGGGACTACGGCGACCGCATCAGCCAGATCGGGCTGTTCTCCTTTAAAGTAAGAGCGACCGGAGAGATCTATGAAAGCGGTGTGGCGATCTCTGATATGCTCACCTACATCAACAAATGGCCCCATATCAAGTGGCTGCTGACGGTGGCCAATGACGGGGCGAACAGCATCTTCCGCGCCCTGCGGGACAACACAAACGGGGCGCAGGAGATGTTCCTCTCGGAGATCATCCGCATCATGGAGAAGTATCCCTGGTGTGACGGCATCGACATCGACCTGGAACGCGGGGACGGCTATTCCACCCATGCCGCGTCAACTGCCATGTTCCAGAACATCTACAATACGGTAAAGAATTACGATGCCACGAAGCACATGAACATCTGCCTGCCGGGAATGACCTCGGTAAACGGCTCGGTGGGCGGCGAAAACTGGTGTGTTTACGGCGACTTAGACGCTTACTGCGATACCGCATCCATCATGTCCTACGGCATGGCATGGGCAGGCTCCGCACCGGGGCCGGTTTCCCCAAGAAGCTGGCTGGAGGGAATTTACGATTACGCCACGAAGGTCATGAACCCGGATAAGATATTCCTCGGTATGCCTGCCTACGGCTGGAACTGGCAGATCTACGACACGCCGGAGAACCTAGGGAAAACCTACCGGGGAACGTCCAACACCTACTATGCCGCCAAGCTGTGGATGACGGGCGGCTACAATTTCACGGACGATGCGCCGCCGCAGCCCTTTCTCCCCATCGTGGCCTATTGGGACGATTACGATAAGGCGCCCTATGCCTTTCCCCATGTCTACGACTACATGGAAGGGGCGGACGCTGTGTCCCGTGAATATCCCCAGCTTGTGGGGACATACAACCGCAGACGATATCTGACCGCCTACGGCAAGGAGCAGAAGACTGAGTTCGGAACGGTATACATTGACCATGATGGAGGTAATTATTCCTCTGCGTCCGGTATTGTATCCATTGAAAACGGCATCGCCACCCTGGGCGATAACGGTTCGGTGACCTACAGCTTTACGGTGGATACGGCGGGAACCTACGATGTGGCGGTGCGGCTCTGCTATCCCTTCTGGGACAAAAACGGCATTTATGTGTCGCTGGACGGCAGCACAAAATATTTCACGGAAAGCCGCCTGTGGTGGCCGTACTGGCGGAGTACCTTCTGGACTTCCCTTGCCGGTGGCGTAACGCTTTCCGCCGGGACGCATACCATTACGATTTCGGTGGATGTCAAAGGCGTGCAGTTTTATGGTTTCCGTGTCTGCTCCGCTTTCTCTGAGGAACCCTCTGCCGGAGAAGCGACCTTTGCCCTTGCGCCCAGGAGCTTTAAGGATGTAAATGGCAACATGGCGGTTCCCGATAAGGGCTTCAAGCTGACATTGGAGATGCTCCGCAGAAAGCCTGACTCTGCACTCGTCTGGTACGAGGATTTCCGGGATTACGGCGTGCTGGAGACAGACTACTGGACGGTGCGCTCCGGCTCATGGAAGGTGTGGCGGTCGGATGAATACTCGATGGAACGTGTCTATTCCCAGCTTGAAGGAAAGGGAGAGCTTGCCTGGAACTATGACGGCTTTTCCGAGCTGCATCTTCGGGCAAGGCTGGCGTTCCCGTCCGGCGGCAGCGGAAAGGCAGGTGTATTCTGCGGCAGCCTGTTCTGCTGTTTGAACTACGATACCCAGGCGGTGGAGCTGTACAACGGCTCCACGCTCCTTGGCAGCTATAGCCAGGAGATCGCAAGAACCGCATCGGCGGATCTGAGGGACAATCCATCCATGTACACGGTGGAGATGCGTATCCGAGGGAACCGGGTGCGGGTGTATTCCGGCTCTTCCTACACCCTGCGCTTTACGGCAACGGTCAGCGGCTTTACAGGAGGCTATGCCGGATACCGCTCGGACAATACGACCGTGTGCGAACTTTTGCGTCTGGGAGACGCCTGGACGTATGAGCCGTATGAACGGTTTGATGTTCAGATGCCGGACGGCAGCTCTAAAAGCTACGGCAGGATATCCCGCTCAAACTGCACCTGGGATGAGGAGTTCCAGGTGTTTACGCTGACCTCCGACGTGGAGGAATCCTCTACCCGGAGCGAGGACATTTCGCTGGACTACGACTTTTTCCACTCTGACCTTCTGGAGATTTCCTGCGGCGGGAATTACACGGCGAGGATCATACCGAAGGACATCAACATCTGGATATCCCGGCTGTTCCTCGGCGATGCGGACGGATTCTCCATCCTTTACTACCAGGACGTGGACTCCCTTGTCTATTGGGCGAACCAGGCGGCATACCGCTGGAAGCTCCGGGGAATGTGTATGTGGTCCCTGGGTCAGGAGGATATGCGTTTATGGGAATGGCTGCCGAAGCAGATTTAAATATACTTTGGGAATCAGCGACTGCTCTTCGGAGCGGCCGCTTTTTTCATACACAAAATCAAGAGGAGGTAACAACATGAAGGAATTTTGGAATGTGATCCAGATGGTGTTCACCGCTGTGGGAGGGTGGCTTGGCTACTTCCTTGGCGGCAATGATGGGTTGCTCATTGCCCTTGTGGTGTTTGCGGTGGCGGACTACATCACGGGCGTAATGTGTGCCGTATCGGACAAGAAGCTCAACAGCCAGGTGGGATTCAAGGGTATCTGCCGCAAGGTGCTGATCTTCCTGCTGGTGGGGATTGCCCACATCCTGGACGTGCAGGTCATTGGAACGGGTTCTGTACTTCGCACGGCAGTGATCTTCTTTTATCTGTCCAACGAGGGCGTGAGCATTCTGGAAAACTCCGCACACCTTGGACTGCCCATCCCGGAAAAGCTGAAAGCAGTATTGGAGCAGCTCCATGACAGAGCGGAAAACGAAAAGGAGGACGAATGATTATGGCTTACACAAACAGTTCACTGGTATCTTACACAAAACTCAGCCCCAACCACTCCGGGCAGAGGACGCACTCCATCGACCGTATCACGCCCCACTGTGTGGTGGGGCAATGCTCGGTGGAGACGCTGGGCAATATCTTTCTGCCGACTTCCAGACAGGCAAGCTGCAACTACGGCATCGGCGTGGACGGCCGTGTGGGTATGTATGTGGAGGAGAAAAACCGCTCCTGGTGTTCTTCTTCCAGCGCCAACGATCAGCGGTCCATCACAATCGAGTGTGCGTCCGACACCACAGAGCCGTATGCCTTTAAGGATGTGGTCTACCAGAAGCTGATCACCCTTTGCGTAGACATCTGCAAGAGAAACGGCAAGAAAAAGCTCCTGTGGCTTGGCGATAAGGACAAGACGCTCTCTTATGAGTCGAAGTCCGATGAGATGGTGCTGACGGTGCATCGCTGGTTTGCCAACAAGTCCTGCCCCGGAAACTGGATGTATGCCAGGATGGGCGATCTGGCGGAAAAGGTCACGGCACAGCTTGGCGGTTCAGCTGATACTCCTACTGTAACCACACAGCTTTACCGTGTCCGCAAGACCTGGTCTGACAGCAAGTCGCAGAAAGGCGCATACAAGATCCTCTCCAACGCCAAGAAGTGCGCTGATGCCAATCCGGGATATAGTGTGTTTGATGTAAACGGTGTAAACATCTATACATCGAACACAACAGCCACAGAGGTTCCTTTCCTTGTAAAGGTCAGCATCACCGACCTCAATATCCGCAAAGGGCCGGGAACGGATTATGCCAAGACCGGGAGGTTTACCGGAAAAGGGGTATTCACCATCGTTGAGGTGAAGTCCGGCAAGGGCTCCACAGCAGGCTGGGGACGATTGAAGAGTGGCGCAGGGTGGATCTCGCTTGACTACGCAACGAAAATAAAATAACTTAACCTGCTGAAAGCCCACCCTACCATAACGGTTCGGTGGGCGTATTTTTTTCGGCCAAAACGGGCTGCCTTGTCCAGATGGGTCATTGAGGGAAACCCTCGGAACGGAGGAACCACAATGACAAATCAGCAAAAAGAACAGATTACCGCCCTGCGCTCACAGGGATATGGATACGCCACCATCGCCAAGGCGGTGGGACTGAAGAAAGATACCGTTGTCGCATTCTGCCGTAAGATGGGAATGACCGGCACGAAGGCTGCAGATAACAGACGCATTGAACTGGACGCCGGATTCTGCCTGCAGTGCGGCGCTTTGCTTACGCAGACTACCGGCAGAAAGCGAGTTAAGTTCTGCTCGGATAACTGCCGTACCGCCTGGTGGAATGCGCACCCGGAAAAGGTCAACCGCAGAGCCATATACCACTTCACCTGCGCTCACTGCGGAAAGCCCTTCACTGCCTACGGCAACGCAAAAAGAAAATACTGCTCTCACGCCTGCTATATCGCAGACCGCTACAAAGGCGGTGACGGGCATGAGTGAGGACAAATTCCGTTCTGAAATGAGCTACCTTGCCGCCCTCTCCATCGCAAAGAATCTCCGGGAAAAGGGGCTTCTGAGCGAGGAGGAATATGCCGTAATTGATACAAATCTGAGGGCTGAGTTCTCGCCATCTTTGGGTACATTATTATCGGAAAATGACTTGATATAATCGGCTTTCAGAGTGATATATAGTGTCGGAAAGGAGTGATTTCATGCGGATTGTAAATAAAATCGAAGCGAAAACACCGCAGATACCGCGCCGCAAAAGGGTCGCTGCCTACGCAAGAGTCTCAATGGAGTCCGAGCGGCTGCAGCACTCCCTTTCGGCACAGGTCAGCTTTTACAGCAGTTTGATTCAGAGCAATCCCGCCTGGGAATATGTGGGCGTATATGCCGATAACGGAATAACCGGCACCAAAGCCGAAGCCCGCGAAGAGTTCAATCGGATGATTGCCGACTGCGAAGCCGGAAAAATCGACATTGTTCTGACAAAGAGCATTTCCCGTTTCGCGCGCAATACCGTTGACCTGTTGAATACGGTGCGCAGGCTCAAGGAGCTGGGCGTTTCCGTCCAGTTTGAAAAGGAGCGCATCGACTCCCTCACCGAGGACGGCGAGTTGATGCTGACCCTTTTAGCATCCTTTGCCCAAGAGGAGATACGCAGCCTGTCGGACAACGTCAAATGGGGTACCCGGAAACGATTTGAAAAAGGTATCCCCAACGGCCGCTTTCAAATCTATGGGTACCGCTGGGAGGGCGATCATCTGGTCATCCATGAGGAGGAGGCAAAAATCGTTCGGCTCATCTACGACAATTACATGAACGGTTTGTCGGCAGAGACCACAGAAAAGCAGCTTGCCGAGATGGGTGTAAAATCCTATAAGGGACAGCATTTCGGTAACACTTCCATACGGCAGATCCTCGGAAATATCACTTATACGGGCAACCTTCTGTTCCAGAAGGAATATGTGGCAGACCCCATCAGCAAGAAAAGCAGGATCAACCGCGGGGAGCTGCCGCAGTATTTCGTGGAGAACACCCACGAAGCCATCATTCCAATGGAGGTCTACCAGGCGGTGCAGGCCGAGAAAGCGCGCCGTCGTGAGCTTGGCGCCTTGGCAAACTGGAGCATTAACACCTCCTGCTTTACCAGCAAAATCAAGTGCGGCCGGTGCGGAAAGAGCTATCAGCGGTCTAACCGCAAGGGGAGAAAAGACCCTAATGCCAACTACACCATCTGGGTCTGCGGTACCCGAAGAAAGACCGGGAATGCGCATTGTCAAAACAAGGACATCCCGGAGCAGATGCTCAAAGATGCCTGCGCTGAAGTCATGGGACTGGATACGTTTGATGAAATCATCTTTTCAGAGCAGATCGACCACATTGAGATTCCTGCTCCGAATGAGATGATTTTCTATTTTAAGGATGGCCGCATCGTTCCGCACCACTGGGAATCCACCATGCGGAAGGACTGCTGGACGGATGAGCGCAGAGCCGCCAAGGGACGGTATGTGCAGGAGCATCAGCTCGGCCCCAACACTTCCTGCTTTACCAGCCGCATTCGCTGCGACAGCTGCGGCGAGAACTACCGCAGGCAGCGTTCACGGCACAAAGACGGCAGCTTTGATTCCGTATGGCGATGTGCGTCAGGCAGAAAATGCCAAAGCCCCAGCATCAAGGAAGATGCCCTCAAAAACCTCTGTGCGGACGCTATGGGTCTGGAGGAATTTAGTGAGACGGTTTTCCGTGAGCAGATTGTCTGCATTCACATCACGGCTCCATATCAGCTTTCCATCCGCTTCTTTGACGGGCATACCTTCGAGACGGCATGGGAAAACAAGCGGAAGATGCCCCGGCATACAGAGGAGCGAAAACAGCATATGCGAGAAGTAATGATACAGAGATGGAGGGAAAAACGTGGCGAAAGTAACGACAATACCGGCGACGATAAGCCGATTCACGGCAACGCCGATCAATGAAAAGAAAAAGCGCCGCACCGCCGCCTACGCCCGTGTTTCCACGGACAGCGAGGAGCAGCTCACCAGCTACAGCGCCCAGGTGGACTATTACACCAACTATATCAAAAGCCGGGACGATTGGGAGTTTGTTTCCGTGTATACGGACGAGGGCATAACGGGTACGAATACCAAGCACCGCGAGGGATTCAAACGCATGGTGGCGGATGCACTGGCTGGCAAGATAGACCTCATCGTCACCAAATCGGTCAGCCGATTCGCCCGCAATACGGTAGATAGTCTGACCACGGTGCGCCAGCTCAAGGAAAAAGGCGTGGAGATCTATTTTGAAAAAGAAAACATCTGGACGCTGGACAGCAAGGGCGAACTGCTCATCACCATCATGTCCTCACTGGCGCAGGAGGAAAGCCGCAGCATTTCAGAGAACTGTACCTGGGGACAGAGAAAACGGTTTGCTGACGGGAAGGTCACCGTGCCATTCAAACGGTTTCTCGGCTATGATCGGGGACCCGATGGCAATCTGGTTTTGAATAAGGACGAAGCGGTTATCATCCGCCGCATTTACAGTATGTTCCTGCAAGGCATGACGCCGCACGGCATTGCCGCCAGGCTAACCGCTGACGGCATTAAATCGCCGGGCGGCAAGGATAAATGGAACGCAGGAGCTGTTCGCAGCATCCTCACCAATGAGAAATACAAAGGCGATGCGCTTCTTCAAAAGAGCTACACGGTGGATTTCCTCACCAAAAAGAAAAAGGTCAACGAGGGAGAGATTCCGCAGTACTATGTGGAGGGCAACCACGAAGCCATCATCCAGCCGGAGGTGTTTGAGCTGGTTCAGCAGGAACTGGAGCGTAGAAAAAGCAGCCGTGGGCGACACAGCGGCGTCCATCTTTTCTCCGGTAAGATACGCTGCGGACAATGCGGCGAGTGGTACGGCTCGAAGGTCTGGCATTCCAACAGCAAATACCGCCGGGTTATCTGGCAGTGCAATCATAAGTATGACGGCGAGGAAAAATGCTCCACGCCGCACTTGACGGAGGATGAAATTAAAGCGATGTTTGTCTCAGCGGCAAACAAGCTGATTGGCAAAAAGGCCGCAATTATCTCTCCGCTCAGGGCTTCGCTGGACATTGCCTTCGACACCTCCGCACTGGAAGCCGAAACCGAAAAATTGCAGGAAGAACTCATGGTAACCTCAGACTTTATCCAGAAATGCATCTACGAAAACGCTCATGTGGCGCTCGACCAAACGGAATATCAGAAACGCTATGACGGTCTCACCACCCGTTTCGATACCGCGAAGGCTCGGCTGGAGGAAATTGAAGCCGCGCTTGCCGACAAGAAATCCAGACGGGCGGCAATCGACGCCTTTCTGGACACGCTGGCGCAGGCTGACCCGATGGAGAAATTTGACCCTGCCCTCTGGTGCGGGCTGATTGATTATGTAACAGTCTATGCCAGGGACGATGTGCGGTTTGCTTTTAAGGACGGGCAGGAAATGAACCGCCTTGTCGGCGCGCGCGATAAAGAAGAATACGCGGACGCTATAGACGAAATAATGGGCTGAACAAAATAAAAGCAACTTAAAAGGAGCGGCTGATTTGCCACTCCTTTTTTGTGTGTGCTACTTTATCGGAAAATTGAAGAACGTATCGGGGTAGGGTTCGGGGTTGACGTTGTAGTGCCACCATTCGCCCTCGTAAAGCGTCATGCCCGCGCCGAGCATTGCGTCGCGCAGTATGGCGCGGTTCTTCTCCTGCTGCGGGGTGAGACCGGCCGCGCCGTGGTTGGAGCGGGAATCCATATAATCGAATATTGAACCCATGTCCAGCTCCTGATGCGTGTGCATGTCAACTATTGTCAGATCAACGGCCTTCGCGCGGGTGTGGCCGGAGCGGCGGGCAATATTTGCGGGCGCCTTCGGAGATACCAGTGGAGGACTCCACGAAGGTGGTCACGGTGGA
>OLQL01002799.1_pt1 | contig 11371 bp, 9 predicted proteins | sample 1672971 | NCBI WGS metagenome assembly OLQL01 (sample SAMEA3136742, study PRJEB25190) | human gut metagenome | biome: human gut; feature: human-associated habitat; material: faeces | place: Austria | collected 2013
TTGGTTTCCACACGGGCAAAACATCCCATTTCAATAATCAAAGGTGCAATTCGTACTAACTGGTCGACACGGGGTTGGTATTTACCGGACGACTGCCACATGTCCCGATATACGAGACTGAATTTAATTTCCTTTTTCATTGCCGTAAGTTATAAGTGATTTCACATTCATAGGTTAACTTGTCATTACAAATATACTGAGATATCTGACATAAAGACAAAAATCAACCTTAAAAAGTTTCCATAAAAGATATGTTATATATCATATTGTCACAAAAACAAAGGAGCAAGGAGGGGTTCCCTCGCTTACTCCTTCTTTTGCACAACTAAAAATCTACACTAAATCAGTATCTAAAAATCAATCTTTCTAATTATAATCAGTATCACCTTAATTAAACGAAGTCCTTCAATTCCTGTTGCAGTCTCTGCCGGGTAAAAAAGATCCGGCTCTTAACCGTACCGAGTGGCAATTCTAATTTTTCAGCTATTTCACGATATTTAAATCCGGAAACATGCATTGAAAACGGTACTTTATATTCTTTAGGCAACGCATTTACTACACGGTGCATTTCTTTCAAGTCATAGGCTCCTTCGGTACTTTCAAATCCGGAGTCTTGCGGGAGATTCAGATGGAAGAGGTTGTCGGTTTGGTCTACATAAGTTTGGTCACGCACAACTTTGCGGTAATTATTAATAAAGATGTTGCGCATGATGGTATACATCCAGCCTTTAAAATTAGTATCCGGCATAAATTTATCTTCATTATCTAATGCTTTCAATGAAGTTTCTTGTAGCAGGTCATTAGCCTCCTCACGGTCGGCTGTGAGTTTGTATGCAAACCGAAGTAATTCTTCTTGCACACCCAGCAGGTTCTTTTTAAAACTAACGCTATTCATAAGTCTTTCAGTTTAGGTTCATATTCTTTTTCCATGCTCTCGGTAATGCAAGGATAGCGCATTTTAAATAGGTGTCAAAGAAAAAACTATCAAAATAGGGGGTAAAAACCGTCATTTATCAGTTTTTACCCCCTATTTTGATAGTTTTCAGGTGCTATTTAGCGTTGTTCCCCCTTTAAAATTGGTAAACAGATACTATATTTAACAGCTAAAATACGCGCCAAAAACACAGTACTACCTCCTATTATCTGGCAAATAAAGGCTTCCAGACCAAACAGATCACATATCCAATAGGCCAATCCCCCCACCACACAGGCCATTGCATAAATTTCTTTACGAAAAATAAGCGGAATTTCATTAATAAAAACATCGCGGAGTACACCACCTGCGGCCCCAGTGATACTACCCATGATTATAGCTACCCAAAAAGGATATCCGAGAGCAATACTTTTGCCTACTCCCACTACTGTAAATAGTGCCAGACCGATGCTGTCGAACAGGAAAAAAGTGTTATGCATATGAATCAGATACTTGCCGAAAGCAATTACCCAAAACAATGCAAGTCCTGTACATATTAAATATATAGGGTCGGTCATCCAACCCGGAGTCACATCTAGAAGCACATCACGGATAGTACCTCCTCCGATAGCCGTTGCCAAACCCACTACATATGCACCAAACCAGTCAAACTGTTTGGCAGACGCCAATCTGATACCACTGATGGCAAAGGCAAACGTGCCTATAAAATCTAAAACTTGAACAAATGTTAGCATAATGGTTGTTATTTGTCTGCAAAGTAACGAATAAATTCGATAAGAAAATATATTTTTGTGTTCAGAAAATAGCTTAAAATAAGATGAAAGTAACAATTATCGCAGGTGCACGTCCCAATTTCATGAAAATTGCCCCATTAATGCGTGCTATCAAGGCTGCAAAGGCAGCAGGAAAAAATATCACTGCCCGTCTGGTCTACACAGGTTCGGACGAAGATAAAAGTTTGGAACCTTCTCTGTTTACAGACCTGGATATGCCGCGTCCCGATGTATATCTGCATGTAGATAATACAGATTTTTTCCAGCGAATGGCAGGTATATTGGTAGCTTTCGCCCGCGAACTGGAACAGCATCCTGCACAGGTAGTACTTGTAGTGGATGACCTGACTCCTACTATGGCGTGCTCTATCGTAGCTAAAAAGAAAGGGATAAAAGTCGCTCATCTAGTGGCCGGAACCCGCTCTTTCGATATGGATATGCCAAAGGAAGTGAACAGCATGATAACAGATGGCTTGTCCGATTATCTGTTCACGGCCGGAATGGTAGCCAACCGCAATCTGAATCAAACAGGAACCGAACAGGCACATGTACATTTTGTAGGAAACATCCTGATTGATACGCTGCGTTATAACCGTACCCGTTTACAGCGCCCGGTAGCGTTCTCCATTATGGGACTGAAAGAAAAAGAATACCTCTTGCTAACATTGAACAAACATTCATTGCTAAACAAGGACACAACACTGAAAGCCATCTTCCGCACTATACTGGAAAAAACAGACAAGCCGATCGTGGCGCCGCTCCATACATATGTAAAAAACAAGCTGTCTGCTTTAGGAATTACTTCCGAAAGGTTATATATATTACCACCGCAACCTTATTTGTCATTCGGATATTTAGTGAACCATGCCTGGGGTATCATTACAGATTCGGGCAATGTAGCGGAAGAAGCTACTTTTTTAGGAATCCCCTGCATGACATTAAGCACGTATGCAGAACATCCCGAAACAGTGACAATCGGCACAAACCGGCTGGTGGGGGAAAACCCTGAAATCCTGGCAGACGCCCTTGACATTCTGAATAAAGGAGAATGGCAGAAGGGACATTTGCCGGAACGTTGGGATGGACACGCTGCAGAAAGAATTGTACAAACATTGCTGGGTGAACATAACTAAAATGGAGAACCAATAAAAACACGGATGCCGCAGAATATCAAATTCTACGGCATCCGTGTTTTTATTGGTTCTCCATCGATATCGCTTACACTCTCCTTTCTTACCAAGTATAATTCAAACCAAAACTAAGCAATTCCTGCAACTGGAAATAACTCTTGTTATCTTCTGTCAGTATCACACCGTCATCATAACGCGCATGAACAAACAACTTAGTAGACAAATAACGGTTCAACACAAAATTAAATGTATTTTCCCAACTGGCAATTACGGTGTCATAAGTTGTAAAGTACTCCAATTTAGACTCCCACACAATACTGGGGATAATTGTCCAAGTCAGATTACCTGTAAATTTCGAACCGAAGAGATTCGCTGTTTTATGCCCCGGATCCACATTAAAAGCACCCGGATCAGTTATCTTATCATTGCTGATATACATAAAAGTATACGCCAGTGGAGATCCCAACAAAGACAATGAATAATTCTTCTTATTCTGCTTAAAGTCCATACCGAGGGTTATATCCAATTGGGCGGGAGACAGAAAATTAGAAATCATATCATTCGTATTCGTCTTATAATTTCCAAAGAACTGAGTCTTGAACTCGCCCGCCAAAGTATAATACCAGTTTTTGAAGGCTTTTACACCCAGTTTACTGCTTAAACGAAGCAAGTCGGCATTCGTCTTATACTTATGCACTGTATCTGACGGTGCTGTAACAAAACCCAATTTTATTTCCAGCTTATTTTCAAACTCTATACGCTGGCGGTCATCAAAATTAGCTTCCAGCACTAAGCCGGACAACAGCGCATTAGTACTTTCACCACCTTTATACCAGTTATCTGAAATATAATGTTGTGTGAACTGAACATACCCATTCCCCTTATGCGTCCAAAAGTTAGGGCGTACCACCAACAATTCATTATCCGTAGTCAAGCTTTCCACCGGTGTTTCCGGTTGAAGGAAACTTTTGATTCTCTCTTTCCTTGGTCTTTTTACTATCTGATTATTTTCCAGTGGTTTCAAATCAGCCAAATAAAGTTCGTTATTCACCAATCTGCCCGGATATTGCAAATAATAATTCCTTAATATATTATTCGACCAACGGTCAGCAGCGGCCAAGGTTTCCAAATCGGGCAGTTGATATATAGCTGCAGATGCAGAGTCACGCTTTCCCATATATAGCGAATCGACAGCTGTCATTATTTTCGTATCCGGACTCCATTTTATTTCAAAAATTTCTTTTATAGGAGCTTCATAATAAGTGGGCGGAACAAACAACTTATAAAAAGCCGGATTAGGACGTACCCGCCGGGGCGCCGGAATATTCAAATCATCCCACAGCCTGAAATAAGCAAAATAAGATGCGCTTAATGCAGACAATGAATCAGAATAGGCTTTCACAGCCGGATTTTCTTTCGTCTTGGCTATTTTCTGTGCCGGCACTTCTTCCATACAGAATACAGCAAGTATTATAGCCAAACATATACTTTTTCTCATACTAATTTTAGTTTTGTGCAAAAGTACACTTAATTTTCCTTTTCCCCAAAAACTGTTTCCTTTATATAGTAACGAATGATAAATTCAGTTTCATCAAATGATTTTTTAAAGCATATCCGACAATATTGAAAAAGATTTTGTAATTTTGCAACTTTGATAAATATTGCGATTTTGATAATTAAGAAAATAACATTTAAAAATATTAAGTCGTGGGAGAAACTAAGTATATCTTCGTAACTGGTGGTGTTGCCTCCTCATTAGGTAAAGGTATTATTTCATCATCAATAGGTAAATTACTGCAAGCCAGAGGCTATAATGTAACAATTCAGAAGTTCGATCCGTATATCAATATTGATCCGGGAACTTTGAATCCTTATGAACATGGTGAATGTTATGTAACGGTAGACGGACACGAAGCCGACCTCGATTTGGGACATTACGAACGTTTTTTGGGCATCCAGACAACTAAAGCCAATAACATTACAACAGGACGTATTTACAAAAGTGTTATTGACAAAGAACGCCGTGGTGACTATTTGGGAAAGACTATTCAGGTTATCCCCCATATCACCGATGAGATCAAACGCAATGTAAAATTATTGGGAAGCAAATATAAATTTGATTTTGTCATTACCGAAATCGGTGGTACCGTAGGTGATATTGAATCACTTCCTTATTTGGAAAGTATCCGCCAATTGAAATGGGAAATGGGACGTAATGCGTTGTGCGTACACCTTACTTATGTTCCTTATCTGGCAGCAGCAGGCGAATTGAAGACCAAACCTACCCAGCACTCTGTAAAAGAGCTGCAATCTGTTGGTATTCAACCAGATGTATTGGTATTGCGTACCGAGCACGAATTGAGCACAAACTTGAAAAAGAAAGTTGCTCTGTTCTGTAACGTAGATGAAAATGCTGTGGTGCAGTCTATCGATATGCCCACCATTTATGAAGTACCTTTGCGTATGCAAGAGCAGGGACTGGATGTAACCATTCTCCAAAAGATGGGATTGCCCGTGGGTGAAACTCCAACCCTCGGTCCATGGAGAGATTTTCTAGATCGCCGTCATAAGGCAACTGAGAAAGTAAAAATTGGATTGGTTGGTAAATACGATTTGCAAGACGCTTATAAATCTATCCTTGAAGCCTTGTCACAAGCCGCCACTTACAATGACCGCAAAGCGGATATCCACTTCATAAACAGCGAGAAACTGACAGATGCTAATGTAGAAGAGCAGATTAAGGATATGGATGGTATCATCATCTGCCCGGGATTCGGACAACGTGGCATAGAAGGTAAGTTCGTTGCTATCAAATATGCACGTACACACAATGTGCCGACTTTTGGTATCTGTCTAGGTATGCAGTGCATGGCTATTGAGTTTGCCCGTAACGTGCTAGGTTATACAGATGCCAACAGCCGCGAAATGGATGAAAAAACGCCACACAACGTGATAGACATTATGGAAGAACAGAAAGCTATCACCAATATGGGCGGCACTATGCGCCTGGGAGCCTATGAATGTATCCTTGACCAACACTCAAAGACTTTTGAAGCCTATAAAAGCGAACACATACAGGAACGCCACCGTCACCGCTACGAATTCAATAATGACTATAAGCAGGAGTACGAAAAGGCGGGTATGAAATGCGTGGGTATCAATCCGGAATCCGATTTAGTGGAAATAATTGAAATCCCGACATTAAAATGGTTCATCGGAGTACAGTTCCATCCCGAGTACAGCAGTACAGTATTGAAACCACATCCTTTATTCCTGTCATTTATCAAAGCGGCAATAGACAAATAAGAAACGAGAATTATAATATAATAAGGTAAACAAGTAAAAATGGACAAAAACACTTTAGTGGGATTCGCCCTGATTGGTGCAGTTGTGATAGGCTTCAGCATCTACAACCGTCCTAGCCAGGAAGAAATGGCACGTGCCAAACATTATCAGGATTCCATTCAGGCGATAGCCCAAAAAGAGGCCGAACGACTGGCACAGGCTGCCACGGCACAGAGTCAGAATGCAACATTGCATTTAGACTCTACCTCTATGTTCTATGGCGCAAACCAAGGTACGGAACAGCTAACGACACTGGAAAATAATGTAGTAAAACTGACTTTCACCAATAAAGGTGGACGGGTGTGCGCAGCCATATTAAAAGATTATAACGGACAGGACGGCAAGCCTTTGATGTTATTTGATGAAAAAGATTCGGGCATGAATTTCGCTTTCAAAGGAAAGAATGAAAATATTTTGACCGAGGATATGTATTTCCAGCCTACCAACGTAACAGACAGCACTGTAACTATGCGTTTGGCAGCAAACAATGGAGGCTATATAGATTTCGATTACAAACTTTTACCGGATGCTTACATGGTGAATTTCACTATTCGCGCAAACGGCATGCAGAATTTCTTCCCTCCTGCCCTGAACACAGTCAATATAAACTGGCGTCAACGGGCACGCCAGCTTGAAAAAGGTTTCAGCTTCGAACAGCGCTATACTTCGCTCACCTACAAGCCGGTAGAAAAAAGTTCAGACTATCTGAACGAAATGAAAGAAGCAAAAGAAGATGTTACCGACCGTTTGGATTGGATTGCTTTCAAGAATCAGTTCTTCTCAAGCGTACTTATTGCCGATCAAGATTTTGATAAAGCTTCCCTAACCTCTACCCCCCAACAGGAAGGAAGCGGATATATGAAGAACTATACCGCGGACATGACAACTTTCTTTGATCCTACCGGAAAGCAGCCTACCGATATGCAGTTCTACTTCGGTCCGAACCATTTCAAGACTTTGCTGAACAGCAATGATCTAAGCCTTTCCCAAAAAGATTTGGAACTGGAAGACCTGGTTTATTTGGGCTGGCCCATTATCCGCTGGGTAAACCGCTGGTTCACTATTAATTTGTTTGATTGGCTCTCAGGGTGGGGACTGAGCATGGGTGTCGTATTGCTGCTGATGACGATTATCGTCAAAGTGTTAGTTTATCCGGCTACCTACAAATCATATATGTCCTCTGCCAAGATGCGCGTCCTGAAACCCTACATCAATGAGATCAACGCAAAATATCCCAAGAAAGAAGATGCTTTGAAAAAGCAACAGGAAACGATGGCACTTTACAGCAAATACGGAGTAAGCCCTATGGGAGGTTGCTTGCCTATGCTGATCCAAATGCCGGTATTCATGGCTTTATTCTTCTTCGTGCCTAACGCTATTGAGTTGCGCCAACAAAGTTTCTTATGGGCCCCGGACTTGTCCACTTATGATGATATTATCAACTGGGGAACCAACATTCCTCTGCTGGGCAATCATTTAAGCCTCTTCTGTTTGCTGTTCAGTATCACCAATATTCTGAACACCATGTACACCATGAAGCAGCAGGATATGGGACAACAGCAAATGCCGGGTATGAAACTAATGATGTATATCATGCCAGTCATGTTTATTTTCATCTTCAACGGTTATTCATCCGGCTTGAACTACTATTACTTCATTTCCGGACTGATTGGTATCCTCACCATGGTGATTCTGCGCAAAACAACTGATGAAAAGAAACTCCTTGCCATGTTGGAAGCCCGAAAAGAAAAGAAGAGCCAAAAGAATGGCGGCAAACCGGGTGGCGGACTGATGGCTAAACTGGAAGCTTTACAAAAGGAGCAGGAACGACTGCAACAAGAAAGAATGAATAAAGGGAAAAAATAACGGGTTTACACTTCCTTAAAAAAACAGCGAAGACCGGCATATATAAAAAAACAGCAGTCTTTGCTGTTTTTTTATATATGCCGGTTACCTCTATATTTGCTCTTCTTTGCAAAGACACCCTTCCACAGACACACAAAGAAACAAAACAAATATGCAGGAACATTTCACATCACCGGCTTTTATACGTATTTTTGCAATCAGTTAATCATCAAAAACAATTTTTAGATATGAATAAATCAAGCGCAACCATCATGGCAGCAGCACTTATGCTAGCTTCTTCCTGTACCGAAGTGAAACAGGAAGGACAGGGCTACGAGCCCATTATAGGCAAGCAAGAAATCACCATCAAAGACGGTCGTCTTACCCCCGAAGCCCTGTGGGCAATGGGACGCATAGGCAGTCTGAGTATTTCCCCCGATGGCAAAAAGATAGCCTACACCGTAGCCTATTATAGTGTTCCCGAAAACAAAAGCCATCATGTAATTTACGTAATGGATGCCGATGGAAAGAACAACACCCTGCTTACTCAAACAGCATGGAATGAAAGCGAGCCTCAATGGATAAAAGGCGGAACAAAAATCGCATTCTTATGCAATGAAAGTGGTGGCAGCCAAATTTGGGAGATGAATCCTGACGGTACGGAACGCCGTATCATTTCCGATTTCAAAGGAAACATAGAAGGATTCTCTTTTTCACCGGATGGCAAAAAGATTCTTTTCATCTCACAAATAAAATACGGCCAACGCACTGTGGACCTCTACCCTGACCTACCCAAAGCCAGCGGTATCATTGTAAACGACCTGATGTATAAACATTGGGATGAATGGGTAGAAAGTATTCCACATCCTTTTATCGCTGATTTTGATGGTAACATGATGGGAGCAGCCACCGATATCATGGAAGGTGAGCCGTTTGAAGCTCCAATGAAACCTTTCGGAGGTATCGAGCAGCTGGCTTGGAGCAACGACTCTAAACAAATAGCTTACACCAGCCGGAAAAAGCAAGGATTGGCATACGCAGTATCTACCGACTCGGATATATACCTTTATAATATAGAAAAAGGCACAACACTGAACCTGTGCAAACCGAATGGAAAAGATTCGAATGGAACAGATGAAATGAAAGGATATGACACCAATCCTAAATTCAGCCCCAACGGCAAATACATTGCATGGCAAAGCATGGAGCGCGATGGTTACGAAAGTGACCGGAACCGCCTGTGCATCTACAATTTAGATGACGGTCAAAAGACATTTGTTACCGAAAGTTTTGAATCAGGCGTAGATGACTATTGCTGGAACAATGATTCGCAAAGTCTGTACTTTGTCGGTGTATGGCATGGAACCAGCATGGTATACAGTGCCAATCTGAATGGTGATATAAAAAAACTGACTGATGGCATGTATGACTACGGATCAGTAGCCATGGCAGGCGATAAAATAATTACCAAACGTCACTCTATCAGTGCCGCCGATGAAATCTACACCCTCACTCCTGCCGACGGGCAAGTGGCGCAACTCTCACACGAGAATGATCACATCTTTAAACAGCTGAATTTGGGCAAAGTGGAGGAAAGATGGACCAAAACTACTGATGGCAAGCAAATGCTTTCATGGGTGATCTATCCCGTCAATTTTGACGCAAACAAGAAGTATCCTACTTTATTATTCTGTGAAGGTGGCCCGCAAAGTCCCGTCAGCCAATTCTGGAGCTACCGCTGGAACTTCCAGATTATGGCAGCCAACGATTATATTATCATCGCTCCGAATCGTCGCGGTCTACCTGGATTCGGCATGGAATGGTTGGAACAAATTAGCGGTGACTATGGAGGTCAATGCATGAAAGACTATTTGTCAGCCATAGATGATATTTCAAAAGAACCATATGTAGATACTAATCGTTTGGGATGCGTAGGTGCCAGCTTCGGCGGATTCTCCGTCTATTGGCTGGCGGGACACCATGACAAACGTTTTAAAGCATTTATCGCACACGATGGTATATTCAATATGGAGCAGCAATATCTGGAAACAGAAGAAATGTGGTTCGCCAACTGGGATATGGGTGGTGCATATTGGGACAAAAACAATGTAACGGCACAACGTACCTTTGCCAACTCTCCCCATCGTTTCGTTGATAAATGGGACACTCCCATTCTCTGCATTCACGGTGAAAAGGATTATAGAATTCTTGCTTCACAAGGTATGTCGGCGTTCAATGCAGCTGTATTGCGCGGTGTTCCGGCCGAACTTTTATTATATCCGGATGAGAATCATTGGGTATTGAAACCGCAAAATGGGGTGTTATGGCAACGCACTTTCTTTAGTTGGTTAGATAAATGGCTCAAATAACGCCTAAATTACCGCAATATTATCCGTTATTAGAACTATATAGTATAATTTTCAATTTTTGTGTTACCTTTGTAATGTCAAACAAAAAATGAACATTAAGTGATATTTGTTAAGCTACCTTTTATTAGGTGAGTAAACAATAGCTTGTGAAAGTAGTTGTTTACAGTGTTAGTATATAAATAACTTTTTATTCCCCGTGCTTTGTGAGCGCACAAAGCTGGATGATTACAAAATAATAAAGTGATTATTTTTTCGTGATACCGGCTTGTGATAAGTCGGTATCATTTTTTATTCCAGCAAACCAACATCATACTCATTATTATTCTGGAATGCTTATGCCCTCATGCTCTCATTTTACATATAACAATCTAATTATAAATAGCTTACATGATTATAGTAAAAATATTTGCTCTCACTTATGCCCTCATACCCTCACTATATTTTAAAGCAGATTTTCGCATAATACGCTTGCTGTCAACTATATATTCTTTTTTATAAAGTATTCCTGTTTGATATAAAGCAGGGTACTTTCAGACTTTTTCATTTCAAAAATGCATATGAAAGAGATGTACTTCCACGAAATAGCAGTTTACAGAGTTCCGATATCGATAAAAAAGATCAAAACGTTTTTAAAAAAGCTCGTTATCTTTTCCAAAAAGTTCCTGTTGTTATTTGAAAAGCTCTTGATCTTTTTTAAAAACGTCCTTATATTTGGGGGATTTATATGATTCACACTCACATACATACGCACAAACCCGTACATACATATGCGTAGCTTCATGTAGACATACGTGCGTTAGAGATTTTATATGATCACATCTATTGAAAAAACTCTTTTATTCAATATCACTTCGCCGATACAATAATAAAGAGGCTGAATCAAATTTATCTTGAATTTCAGCCTTTTTATTCATCAATACAACATTGGGAAATCGGACTACAGTAAGCATTCGGCCTCGTGCGTGTTTTTTTCCC
>OLQL01002800.1_pt1 | contig 11369 bp, 8 predicted proteins | sample 1672971 | NCBI WGS metagenome assembly OLQL01 (sample SAMEA3136742, study PRJEB25190) | human gut metagenome | biome: human gut; feature: human-associated habitat; material: faeces | place: Austria | collected 2013
AGGAATGGAACGATATAAAACAGGTGCCGGCTGCCAAGGTAAATGAACTATGGAAAAATTATCAGCACTATGCAGAAAAGTTCTATGACTTGATAAAGCTGAACAATGAATTCCGTGAGTATGATTTTAAAAAGAATCTTGAAATAAAAACTCATCTCTGTGAAGCCGCAGAGAAATTGGCTGATGAAGAAGATGTGATTTCCGCTTTCCACCAATTACAAAAGTTACATCAGGAATTCCGGAATACGGGTCCTGTTGCAAAAGAATTGCGCGAAGATATATGGACCCGGTTCAAAACTGCCTCTACAGCCGTAAACCGTCGTCACCAGCAACATTTCGAAGCCTTAAAAGAAAAAGAGCAACGTAATTTGGATGAAAAGACCGTAATCTGTGAAATTGTGGAAGCGATGGAATACGATACGTTCACTACTTTCCAAGACTGGGAAAACAAAACTCAGGAAATCATTGCTTTGCAAGCTAAATGGAAAACAATTGGTTACGCACCTCAAAAAATGAACGTGAAGATATTCGAACGTTTCCGTGCCGCTTGTGATGAGTTTTTCAAACGCAAAGCCGAGTTCTTCAAATCCATCAAGGAAAGTATGGCAGGCAATCTGGAAAAGAAGAAAGCATTATGTGAAAAAGCAGAAGCACTAAAAGAAAGCACAGACTGGAAAGCAACTGCTGATATTCTAAGCAAATTACAAAAGGAATGGAAAACAATCGGTCCTGTACCTAAAAAGTATTCGGATGCCGTATGGAAACGATTCATTGCCGCATGTGATTATTTCTTCGAGCAAAAGAACAAGGCGACTTCTTCACAACGCTCGGTTGAACAGGAAAACATGGTTCAGAAAAAGGCGATCATTGAAAAATTAAATGCAATTGACGCACAGGAAACACCGGAAGAGGATGCGGGAAACACCATTCGAGAATTAATGAAAGAATGGAACGGCATCGGTCATGTACCGTTTAAAGAAAAAGATAAACTGTACAAGCAATATCATGGTGTCATCGACAAGTTGTTTGACAAGCTGAATCTTTCCGCATCACAGAAAAAATTAAGCAATTTTAAATCAACCATCAGCAAGGAAGGCAACCTTTATCGTGAACGCGAAAAACTGGTTCGTGCTTACGAAAACATGAAGAATGAAATTCAAACATACGAGAACAACTTGGGCTTCTTGACCAGTTCTTCCAAAAAAGGTAGCAGTTTGGTTACGGAAATGAATCGTAAAGTGGAAAAACTCAAAGCAGACCTAGAATTGATCTTGAAAAAAATTGAGGTGATCGACCAATCAATGAAAAACGAATAAAAACAGTTATATGAAAAAAGAGTCTAACGCAAATGCGTTAGACTCTTTTTTCATATAACACTACTAATTCTTAAGATAACCAACACAAAATAAAAAAAGATCTTCTAAAATTATAATTTTAGAAGATCTTTGTCTTTGACAAGTGGTTTGTCTGTTGGGATACCAGGATTCGAACCTGGAAAAACAGGACCAGAATCTGTTGTGTTACCATTACACCATATCCCAATTTTCCTATCAAAACACCCGTTTTGATTTTGACGCTGCAAAGATACGGCTTTTTATTTAATCCACAAATTTTTGAAGCTTTTTTTTCTAATCAAGATTCTTTTTTTCTCCATTTGCCTTCTTTTCCGGCCTTCCTTATCCTTCTTGACCGTGTATCATCATTCTAGACTTAACATAACAATAAAAAGATTCTCTAACTAAAAAAAACAAAAACCGAATATATTTAATGCACATTTTTTCGCTAGAATGAGAAAACCAAGTATCTTTGTGCATTGTTGTAAATACATATATTAGAATAATCAGTTGTTAATAACATTATAATGAACGAAGCAGAGACTTTAGTAAAAAAAATAACAGAAGGCATTCAAGAAAAGAAAGGTAAAAACATTGTAATAGCGGACCTCACCGCCATTAATGATACCATTTGCAGCTATTTCGTAATCTGTCAAGGTAATTCCCCAAGTCAAGTTACAGCTATCGTTGACTCAGTCAAGGAATATGTACATAAAGAAATAAATGACAAACCTACGGGAATAGACGGACTGAGAAACGCAGAATGGGTTGCAATGGACTACAGTGATGTACTGGTACATGTCTTTTTGCCGGAAACAAGAAATTTTTATAATCTGGAACATTTATGGGCAGATGCCAAACTAACCCAAATTCCTGATCTAGACTAATCCAATACAGAATCAAAATGAGTGAAAATACCAATAATAAACCAAAGATAAATATGCCACGCTTCAATTTGAGTTGGCTGTATGTTATCATTGCCATGAGTTTTGCCATCCTCTACTTTTCCAATCAAGAAGGAGGAATTGACAAACAAATAACATATACCGAGTTTAAAGATATGATAAACAAGGGATATGCCAATAAAATAATTGCATACGATGACAACACGGTAGAAATGTACATTAAACCGGAATTTGTTAAAGATGTATTTAAAAATGACTATAAAAAAGTAGGTCGTAATCCAGCCTTGAACGTTGAAATAGGTTCCATGGAGTCATTGGATAAATTCATGGAAAAGGCACAGGAAGAAGGTCATTTTACCGGATCTATCAGTTATGAAAAGAAACGCGACTACTTCGGTGCATTATTTTGGAATATCGCTCCGTTTTTACTGTTGATCGGTATCTGGATGTTTGCCATGCGCCGCATGAGCGGCGGAGCAGGGGCCGGAGGCGCCAATCCGTTCAACGTAGGTAAAAGCAAAGCTCAGGTATACGAAAAAGGAGACAAAACTAACCGGATTACTTTTAAAGATGTAGCCGGACAAGCGGAAGCTAAACAAGAAGTGGAGGAAATTGTAGAGTTTCTGAAACAACCTCAGAAATACACGGAGCTGGGAGGTAAGATACCTAAAGGCGCTTTACTGGTAGGCCCTCCGGGAACCGGTAAGACTTTGCTGGCAAAAGCTGTTGCCGGTGAGGCGGATGTACCTTTCTTTTCGCTTTCAGGTTCCGACTTTGTGGAAATGTTTGTCGGAGTAGGTGCATCCCGTGTACGTGACTTGTTCCGCCAGGCGAAAGAGAAAGCTCCTTGCATTATTTTCATTGATGAAATTGACGCGGTAGGACGTGCCCGTGGCAAAAATCCAAGCATGGGTGGAAATGATGAACGCGAAAATACATTAAACCAATTATTGACAGAAATGGACGGTTTTGGTTCAAATAGCGGTGTGATCATTTTGGCCGCTACCAACCGCGCGGATATATTGGATAAGGCATTATTGCGTGCCGGTCGTTTTGACCGCCAGATTCATGTTGACTTACCCGACTTAAACGAACGTAAAGAAGTATTCGGAGTACATTTGAAGCCTTTAAAACTGGACGAAAGTGTTGATCTGGATTTGCTCGCCCGTCAAACTCCGGGATTCAGTGGGGCAGATATTGCCAATGTATGTAATGAAGCAGCACTGATCGCCGCCCGCCATGGTAAGAATGCGGTTGGGAAACAAGATTTTCTAGATGCTGTAGACCGTATTATCGGTGGTTTGGAAAAGAAAACCAAAATCATGACTGCCGAAGAAAAGCGTACTATTGCCTTACACGAAGCCGGTCACGCTACGCTGTCTTGGTTTTTGGAACATGCCAATCCTTTGATTAAGGTAACCATTGTTCCCCGTGGACGTGCATTGGGAGCCGCATGGTATTTGCCCGAAGAACGGCAGATCACAACCAAAGAGCAGATGCTGGATGAAATGTGTGCCACTTTAGGGGGACGTGCAGCCGAAGAACTGTTCACCGGACATATTTCAACCGGTGCCATGAACGATTTGGAACGTGTGACAAAACAATCATATGGAATGATTGCTTATGCCGGAATGAGTGAAAAGTTACCCAACTTATGTTATTACAGCAACGATGAATACTCTTTCAGCAAGCCTTACAGTGAACGTACAGCCGAACTGATTGACGAAGAAGTGAAAAGAATGATCAACGAACAATATGATCGGGCAAAAGCAATATTATCCGAACATAAAGATGGTCACAACGAGCTGGCCCGTCTGCTGGTTGAAAAAGAAGTAATTTTCGCCGAAGATGTGGAACGCATTTTTGGCAAACGCCCCTGGACTTCACGTTCAGAAGAAATTATGGCTTTAGAAGCTACAGCAAAACCAGTAGAAGTAACCGAAGATTTTGAAGAGAAGAATTCTTCAGATTCTGAGGAAAAGGAAAAAGAAAAAAAAGAAGCATAACATTGTAGAAAGATCTGTCAACTATATAAGCATTGTCATTCTGAATGATACAAAGAGTCCGTAATAATCCAGATATATCCGGATTCTTCATGGTCACTCAGAATGATAAAAAAACAGATCTTCTACTTTGATTTTTGAATCACTTAAGACTAACGACCGTGAAAAGCAATTTCTTACAACGTGCCATAACCGGAATTATTTTTGTTGCAGTACTGATAGGCTGCATCGTGGGAGGGGCTGTCTCATTCGGCATCCTATTTGCCATTATCAGCGCATTGGCAATCAATGAATTCTGTAATTTGGTCAATCATGTAGAAGGAATACAAGTAAATAAACGTATATGTATTCTCAGCGGAATTTTTCTTTTCCTGTGCTTTTTCTATTTTGGAATAGATCCTTCACAAACAGGTATATTTATTCCTTATTTAGCTTTATTTATTTATCTGATGGTCAGCGAACTTTATTTGAAAAAAGAAAACCCGCTGAATAATTGGGCTTATGCCATGTTAAGCCAGATGTATATTGCCTTGCCATTCGCTTTGCTGAATGTATTGGCTTTCCATTCGGACGAAACAGCCAGCCTTTCACAATACAACGCTATTCTCCCACTATCTATTTTTATATTCAACTGGGTGAATGATACAGGTGCTTACTGTACAGGCATGCTGTTTGGCAAACATAAACTATTTGAACGCATCTCTCCTAAGAAGTCATGGGAAGGCTCTATTGGCGGCGGCATTTTCTGTATCATAGCTTCTTTCCTGCTATCTCACTTCTTCCCTTTCATGTCTACCGGAGTATGGATCGGACTAGCATTGACAGTGGTAGTATTCGGAACCTGGGGAGATTTAACGGAATCTTTATTAAAACGCCGTCTAGGCATCAAAGATTCGGGCAATATTTTACCGGGACACGGTGGAATGCTCGACCGTTTTGACAGCGCGATTCTCGCAATCCCGGCAGCAGTAGTCTATCTGTATGTAGTTTCTTTATTTTAACTCCGCCAAATCCAAAGGATTAAAGCCCGGTACATCCTCGCCAGTGAGCGGATAAGAGAAAATATATGTTTTTTCTTCCCCGTCCACAGGATTAACCAATACCTTTATTCCTTTCAATTCACTGTTTTCCGGTGAATAATCATCTAATTTAAAAGAAACCATACCAGGTACCAATCTGCCCTGACTTCCGTTGTTATTATAGCGGAGTTCCAAATGCGCATATCCGTCCTTTGTCCAAGGAATCATCTCATTCACAACCAGATTAAGAATAGGTTTCTGCGGACTGGGAAAATTCAACATAAAACGTACATTCAGATAGTCATCAGAAGGCCACATATCCTTGATCTGTACTTTCATATTTCCAATACTGTCCATATTATCGGGGGTCAATCCGATAATTTTCTGAACAGGTACTAAGGTATAGTCATTCAAACGGATATTATAAGCAAATCCACTTTCACCGGCTTCCAAAAAAGAATAATTTCCAAAAATCCGTTCTCCTGCCTTCAAATCCCGGTAAGGAACAATATGCTGCACCACCCACAACTTCTCTCCGTTGTCCAACACCAAATAAGGAGCATCATACTGAGGTTGTTTTTCTACGGTAGCCATAGCTATAGTCACCGTACTGTCCGGATCACTTTCATCATTACCACAAGATGAAAAGGCGAATACTCCGCTCAAAAGAAGCATCGCCCCTAACATAGATTGAAAAAAATATTTCATATACTTCCAGGGTTTAAGTTGTTTACCCGAAAGAACAAAAAGAGATCGTGAAAAGTTTATTTCTTCAACAAAGCTACCATTTCACGGGCTGCTGTCCCCGAAGCTCCTGCCGGACCTAAAATCTGAATAATACGATCATACTCTTCCAACACCTTATTTCTGTATACCTTATTATATAAAAGAGATTCTAACTCTGAACGCACGTTATCCACCGTCATCGTATCCGCCACCAGTTCACGAACCACTTCCTTGTCGGCTACCAGATTAACCAACGAAATATATTTCACTTTTAGAATATGCCGGCGAAGAAAAGCGATAAATTTCCCTACCGGAGTATAGTAACACACCACTTGAGGAACACGGAAAAGAGCTGTTTCCAAAGTTGCAGTGCCCGAAGTCACCAATGCCGCCTGCGCGTGCTGCAACAACCTGTAGGTCTGTCCGAATATGATTTTAACCGGTACATTCGGATTTATATAATCCGAATAATAGGCAGGGTCCATCCCCGGAGCCCCTGCCAGCACCAATTGATAATCTTTGGTAAACGGAGCAGCAGCCTCCAGCATCATCGGCAGGTTGTCTTTGATTTCCTGTTTCCGGCTGCCCGCCAACAATGCGATAACGGGCTTTTCGGACAAGCCATTATCCGCCACAAATTCCGGAAATCCATCCGGATGTTCCTTACAATAAGCATCCACTGCATCTACACAAGGATTACCCACATAATGAACAGGGTACTGATGTCCGGCAAAAAACTCAACCTCAAAAGGCAGGATGGAAAACAGTTCGTCCACATCCCGCTTGATATTTTTAATCCTATACTCTTTCCAAGCCCATATTTTAGGAGAAATATAATAGTAGACAGGTATTTTCGTCTGCTTCTTTATAAACTCGGCTATTTTCAGGTTAAAGCCGGGATAATCCACCAGAATCACTACATCAGGAGCCCAACGAACAATGTCCTGCTTACATTCTTTCATATTCCGAAAGATAGTACGCAAATGCAACAACACCGGGATAAAACCCATATAAGCCAATTCTTTGTAATGCTTCACCCGCGTTCCACCAACAGCCGTCATCAAGTCCCCGCCAAAGAAACGGAATTCTGCTTCCGGATCTTCCTGTATCAAGGCACGCATTAAATTAGATGCGTGCAAATCGCCTGATGCCTCGCCTACTATCAAATAGTATTTCATACTTCCAGATTCCAGTTTTTCAACTCATTCATCATCCCATAAGCAGTCACATCAATTTGGGTCGGAGTTACCGCCACATACCCATGTCCTAATGCCCAGTGATCCGAATCTTCCGCTTCCGGTTCATAGTTATCAAACTCTCCGGTCAGCCAGAAATACTCTCCCCCCCGAGGATGCAGACTACGCTTCCATTCATTAATCCAAGCCCCATTCGTCTGACGGCAGATGCGTACCCCTTTCAAGGAAGCTGTATCCGGAAAGTTCACATTCAAGCAAATCCCCAAAGGCAAGCCATGCTCCAGGACCTGCTCAGTAATACGGCGTATATAAGGCAGCGATGAAGAGAAATCAGCATCCGCAAAATGATTACATAATGAATATCCGATAGAAGAGATCCCCTTCAGACACCCTTCAATCACTACCCCCATCGTACCGGAATAATGCACATTCACTGAAGAATTATCACCGTGGTTTATTCCACCTATCACCACATCGGGACGACGGGGAACCACCGTATGCAATGCCAGTTTCACACAATCTACCGGTGTGCCCGTACATTTATACACAGTCAAATCCTCCTCTTCACGTACCTTGTAATACTTCACAGGATGCTCGGAAGTGATCGCCCCCGAAGCTCCCGAACGAGGACCGTCCGGTGCCATTACGATTATCTCACCCATTCCACGCAACCCGCGTATCAATTCATTCAATCCCTTAGCTTCCACGCCGTCATCATTTGACAGCAATATCAACGGTTTTTCTTTCTTCATATTTTTCCACTCTTTTTCTCGGAGCGTAAAGATACAACTCTTTGCCGGAACTACCCCTCACCGGAAAAGAAAATTATCTTAATGTTCTACAACCCAGTGCTAAAAATAGAATAGAATTGAATGAAAATTTCTATCTTTGCCGCCGTTGAGTTATTAACAAAACCAATGAGTTATCAACAGTTTTGCTAATGTCTGCCGTTTTTTATAGGTGCAATCACCTATTATTTGTTACTTCGCAGCGAGAAAAACTGATTAATATGGGAAAAATTATTGCTTTAGCCAATCAAAAAGGTGGCGTAGGTAAAACTACCACAACGATTAACCTCGCAGCTTCTCTGGCAACACTGGAGAAAAAGGTGCTGGTTATTGATGCAGACCCTCAGGCCAACGCATCATCAGGATTGGGTGTGAACATCAAAGAGGTAGAATGCTCTATCTATGAATGTATTATCAACGAAGCCGATATACGGGAAGCAATTTATACCACCGACATTGACGGACTCGACATTGTTTCTTCACACATCGACCTGGTTGGCGCAGAAATAGAAATGCTGAACCTGGAAGACCGCGAGAAGATCATGAAAAAAGTATTAGCCCCCATGCGGGACGAATATGACTATATCCTGATAGACTGCTCCCCGTCGTTAGGCTTGATAACAATCAATGCGCTGACAGCAGCCGATTCAGTGATTATCCCTGTTCAATGCGAATATTTTGCATTAGAGGGCATCAGCAAATTGCTGAATACCATTAAGATTATTAAATCGAAACTGAATCCTTCACTGGAAATAGAAGGCTTCCTGCTGACAATGTTCGATTCACGTCTGCGTCTGGCCAACCAGATTTATGATGAAGTGAAACGCCATTTTCAAGAATTGGTATTCAAGACAATTATACAGCGTAACGTCAAACTGAGCGAAGCTCCCAGCCACGGCATTCCTGCAATATTGTATGATGCCGACTCTACCGGAGCCAAGAATCATTTGGCATTGGCACAAGAAATTATAACACGTAACAGTAAGTAAACAATGGCAGTACAGAAGAAATTTGCTTTAGGACGCGGGCTTGACGCACTGATCTCGACTGAAGAAGTAAAGACAGCCGGCTCATCTTCTATCAACGAGATAGAACTGAGCAAAATATCCGTCAACCCTAACCAACCGCGTCGTGAATTTGATCCGGTGGCGTTACAGGAGTTGGCCGACTCTATTGCCGAAATTGGTATCATCCAACCCATTACGTTGCGTCAACTGAGTGAAGACTCTTACCAGATCATAGCCGGAGAACGTCGTTACCGTGCCTCCATACAGGCAGGACTTAAATCTATTCCGGCATACATCCGCACAGCCGATGACGAGAATGTAATGGAAATGGCGTTGATTGAAAATATTCAGCGTGAAGATTTGAATTCATTGGAGATTGCACTGGCTTATCAACATTTATTGGAACAATATGCATTGACACAGGAACGGCTGAGCGAACGTGTAGGGAAAAAACGTACCACTATCGCCAATTATCTGCGCCTGCTGAAACTTCCGGCCCAGATTCAAGTAGCATTGAAAAACCGCGAAATAGACATGGGACACGCCCGTGCCTTATTGTCCTTAGATGATCCTAAGACCCAAATACGTATCTTTAATGAAATACAGTCACAAGGCTATTCTGTCCGTAAAGTGGAAGAAATTGTCAAGGCACTGAGCAGTGGCGAGACAGTGGACAGCGGTGGGAAGAAGATCAAACCGAAAGGCTCCAAATTATCCGAGGAATACACTTTGCTGCAAAGCCACCTCTGCGGATTCTTCGGTTCGAAAGTACAGCTATCATGTACAGCCAAAGGAAAAGGCAAGATCAGTATTCCGTTCAACAACGAAGAGGACTTGGAACGAATCATGGAAATACTGGATTCACTGAAAAAGAAAGAATAAAGCGTTATTACTACATTGAAAAGAAGAACATCCACATATAAACTGTTTACATTCCTGCTTTTATGCCTTATGATGGCTGGAAGCATGAATGTTCACGCCCAAAAGGCACGCAACCGCCGTATGGGTATAAAGACAGATTCTATTATACAAGTCAAAGATTCACTTGTCATTGACAGCCTGAAACTGCTGGAAGAACGGCAAAAGATAGAAAATATGGAAGCACCTGTTGATACTGCCGCTTTAGTCCGTAAAAATGATTCCATACAGAAAGCAATGGCTGCCGAAACAAAACCCCGGTTTATCCCGAACTCCAACCGTGCCATCTGGCTGGCGTTGGTAATTCCCGGCGGAGGACAGATATACAACCGTAAACGTGCTTTGCGTTATGCACAGTCTAATTATAACTTTGATAAAGCACAGTATGAGAATCGTTGGACCGGACCGGGTTCTACTAACTCGCATCCGTCTGCAGCAGCATTGGTAAAGGGCTGGAATGTATCCGACCAAAGAGTGAACTCTTATTTTGTAGAAAGTGCTGATTTCTTCCGTATTCAGAACATAACTCTCGGTTATAGTTTGCGTAATATCAAGATGGGAAATTACACATTGCCGGGTATCCGTTTCTCACTAACGGCAGACCGTCCGTTCACGACATTTAAGGCGAATTCATTCACTCCGGAGTTGAGTGATGCTGAAGGATGGGATACAGAAGTTTATCCTTTGACATCTACTTATAGCTTTGGAATCCAGATTGATTTCTAAGCCGGAATGGAAAAATTAATTTTAATCTAACAAAAGAACAAGAAAATGAGAATACTAAAGAATATCTTAATATATGCGTTGCCAGCATTAATGTTATGCAATACATCATGTGATTATCTTGATAAAGAGCCCGAAAATAAGGTTCCGGAAGAGAATGTAGACTTTACTCAAATTGAGAATATGTATCAAGCGGTTTCCGGAGTATATGCTAAAGTTAGAACAGGCGGTATGCATTGGGTGATATGGCCGTTGTCTGTCGTGCGTGATGATGATGTTTGGTCCGGACGTATAGATGACCAGGCAACCCTTGTTGATATGGGTAACTACAACTATGACAGTTCTTTCTGGGGGCTCAACGAGATGTGGAATCAGTACTATGGTATCATAAAAGTGGCCAATGCTGCTCTTGAATCGCTGGATTCCTACGCAGAAAATATCACGTCGGACGATGATATGACTAATTACCGTTCTTACTGTGGTGAAGTGAGGTTCCTTCGTGCTTATGCTTATTACCGGCTTGTACAGGCTTTTGGTCCGGTAACTATTTTGCGTAATAATACTCAAACCGACATGACCCGTTCAACGATCAATGCTGTATATAAATATGTTCTTGAAGATCTACAGTATACGATGGACCATACTCCGAGATTACGTCCGAATGAAATGGCCCATTATGGTGCTGTCACTGCTTTCTTAAGGCAACACCGCACAATTCCCGCCTTGCGGCTTAAGCACCGCTCCGGCAGC
>OLQL01002802.1_pt1 | contig 11367 bp, 7 predicted proteins | sample 1672971 | NCBI WGS metagenome assembly OLQL01 (sample SAMEA3136742, study PRJEB25190) | human gut metagenome | biome: human gut; feature: human-associated habitat; material: faeces | place: Austria | collected 2013
CGACACATTCGACCACACCGCCGACGGAATTTTTTTCCGCCATGGCTTTTGTTAAAAGCTCGGAAGCCTTTTCGGCAGCCTCTGCATCCGGCATATTCAGGGCGTTATTCGCGATTTCAGCGGTATCAAAAGACTGGATTTCCACGTCACCGATGGAGCGGGTGTAGGCGGAAACGGTGATGCCAAGCTCAGAGAGCATTTTTAAGGCAATGGCACCTGCAGCCACGCGTGCGATCGTCTCGCGTCCTGAGGAGCGTCCGCCGCCGCGGTAGTCGCGGAAACCGTATTTTGCATCAAACGTATAGTCGGCGTGGCCCGGTCTGTAATAGGAAGCAATGTCGCTGTAATCTTTGGAATGCTGATCCTCATTCCATACCACCATGGAAATCGGGGTACCGGTCGTTTTTCCTTCGAAAGTGCCGGATAAAATCTGAACGGTATCGGATTCTTTCCGTTTTGTGGTAAAGCGGTTCTGTCCCGGCTTCCTGCGGTCGAGGTAAAACTGAATATCCTCCTCGGAAAGCGAAAGGCCGGCCGGCACTCCGTCCACAACAACGCCCACGCCTTTTCCATGAGACTCTCCCCAGGTGGTCAGTCTGAAGATGGTACCAAATGATGATCCTGCCATATATAAAGTCCTCCTGAATTTTTTCGTATATTTATAAAATAACTGGAAAAGATTTCTAATAAATTATACCGGAAAGTAAAACATTCGTAAAGCTCTTTTTCGGAGACGAAATTCACCGTTATACCGTTTGACAAACGAAAAGGCAGCACGTATAATGAGAATGTATTTTCGGGCAGTGAAAGCCGGTAAAATAAAACAAACAAAAAGGAAGAGTGTGCATGAATTTTTTAGACAAAATGGAGCGAAAATATGGGAGATACGCGTTAAGCCATCTGACGATGTACATTATCGTAACGTACATTGCGGGATATATCATTGCGCTTGCGGCTCCCATCATGAGACAGTATCTGACGCTGGAACCATATTATATTCTGCACGGACAGATCTGGCGTCTGGTGAGCTGGATTCTGATTCCGCCGAGCAGCCTTGATATCTTTACGATCATCATGCTGTTTTTCTATTACTCAATCGGAACAAGCCTTGAGAGAGCCTGGGGAGATTTCAAGTATAATGTTTACATCTTTTCCGGCATTCTGATGACCATTATCGGCTCCCTGGTATTGTCCAGATGGGGCGGCACAAAGAACAGGATTTATACGATTATCGGTTCCTTCCTGCTGTATGGAATCTTATATGCAGTCAACGGATATCCGTCGCTGATGGGAACGGCATTCAGCACTTACTACATCAGCCTCTCGATTTTCCTTGGCTTTGCGATCAGCTTCCCGGATATGCAGGTACTGCTGTATTTCATTATTCCGATCAAAATCAAATGGCTGGCATACCTTGACGTAGCGCTTCTCGCCTACAGCATGATTACCAGCATCATGAGCGGAAACTGGGCAGGATGTGTTGTTATTCTTTGTTCCCTTGCAAACGTCCTTGTGTTCTTCCTGATGACAAGAAAAGGAAAACGCGGCTCTTTCCAGCAGAACAGACGCCGGAAGGAATTTAAAAAGGCCGTTTCAAGAGGCGAAGCCGAATACCGCAATCCGAACGGGATCACAAAACACAAATGTGCGATCTGTGGCCGGACCGAAAAAGATGATCCGAATCTGGAGTTCCGTTTCTGTTCCCGATGCAACGGAAACTATGAATACTGCCAGGATCACCTGTTTACGCATGAACATGTAAAATAAAGAAGGAGAGAAAGTATGAGAAGAACGAAAATTGTCTGCACCATGGGGCCAAATACCAACTCCCGTGACCTGATGAAAAAACTGATTGAAACCGGAATGGATGTTGCTCGTTTTAATTTTTCTCATGGAGACCACGATGAGCAGAAAATGCGTATGGATATGCTGAAAGAGCTTCGAAAAGAGCTGAAAACTCCTGTGGCAATCCTTCTGGACACCAAAGGACCGGAAATTCGTACCGGCGTTTTAAAAGATGGAAAAAAAGTGAATCTGGTAACCGGACAGACTTTTACCCTGACAACCGTTCAGGAGACCGGAGATGAAAATCACTGTTCTGTCAGCTACACCGGCCTTACGGAAGATATCAAAGAGGGAGATACGATTTTGATCGATGATGGTCTGATCGGCCTGCGCGTAGAAAAAGTAAATGCACCGGAAATTGTCTGTACCGTAGTAAACGGCGGCGAGCTCGGAGAAAAGAAGGGTGTGAATGTACCAAACGTTTCGATCAATCTTCCGAACCTCACGGAGAAAGACAAAGGAGATCTTCTTTTTGGTATTGAACAGGATATTGATTTTGTTGCAGCTTCCTTTATCCGGAATGCAGAGGCAATTAACGAAATCCGTGAGTTCCTTGTGGCAAACGGAGGAGAGCATATTGATATCATTGCCAAGATCGAAAATGCGGAGGGTGTGCAGAACATCGACAGCATCATCGATGCGGCAGATGGTGTGATGGTTGCAAGGGGAGATCTTGGTGTAGAGATTCCGGCGTGCCAAGTACCGCATGTACAGAAAATCATCATTGAAAAATGCAATCATAAATACAAACCGGTTATCACAGCAACCCAGATGCTGGATTCCATGATCCGGAACCCGCGTCCGACCCGTGCAGAGGTAGCCGATGTTGCGAATGCAATTTATGATGGAACGGATGCGATCATGCTCTCCGGCGAAACAGCAGCCGGAAAATATCCGATCGAGGCAGTTACCATGATGGGAGAGATTGCCGAGCAGACGGAGCGTTATCTGAAATTCGAAGACTACCGCGATGGAAAAGCGCTGGAAGGAAAGCTAAATGTTTCCGCAGCAGTCGGAAGTGCAGCCGTTTCTATGGTAGAACACATCAAAGCAGCCTGCATTGTGACTCCGACGATGTCCGGTCAGACTGCAAGACTGATTTCCAACCTTCGTCCGAGCGTACCGATTTACGGCGTTACCCCATATGAATGGGCAAGAAGAAAAATGCAGCTCTACTGGGGCGTTCGTCCGGTGACCGGATACGAGGAAGATTCTACGGAGAACATCATTTCCCATGCTATGTATATGGTGCGCCGTGAGGAGCTTGTAGAACGTGGCGATATGGTTATTTTTACGGCCGGAGACCCTGCTACTAACGAGGTGACGGGTGAAGGATATATGACAAACATGCTTCACATTATTCAGGCAAAATAAGCAGAAGAAGGAGACAAAAGAGAATGACGAAGAAGCCTTTTGTAACAAAAGAAAAACTGGAAGAAATCGCAGCAGCAGTACCAACTCCGTTTCACATTTACGATGAAAAAGGAATTCGTGAGAATGCGAAAGCGGTAAAGGAAGCTTTTTCCTGGAATCCGGGATTTCGTGAGTATTTTGCTGTAAAAGCGAACCCAAACCCGACACTGATCAAAATGCTGGGTGAATATGACTGCGGATGCGACTGCTCTTCTTACACGGAGCTGATGCTTTCCGATGCGATGGGATTTGAGAAAGATAAAATCATGTTTTCATCCAACGTAACACCGGCTGCAGAGTATCAACTGGCTGCAGAGCTTGGTGCGATCATTAACCTTGATGATATTACGCATATTGATTTTCTTGAGAAAACATTAGGCTACATTCCGAAGAAAATCTGTTGCCGTTATAACCCGGGCGGACTGTTTAAAATCAGCACCGATATTATGGACAATCCGGGAGATGCCAAATACGGTATGACAACCGAGCAGATTTTTGAGGCATTCCGCATTCTGAAGGCAAAAGGGGCAGAAGAGTTCGGCATCCATTCCTTCCTTGCAAGTAATACCGTAACCAATGATTACTACCCAGTTCTGGCAAAAACACTGTTTGAGCTGGCTGTAAAGCTGCAGAAAGAGACGGGCGTGAAGATTAAATTCATCAATCTTTCCGGCGGCGTCGGAATTCCGTACAAACCGGATCAGGAAGGCAATGACATCCGCGTGATTGGCGAGGGTGTACATAAAGTGTACGATGAAGTTCTCGTTCCGGCCGGCATGGGCGATGTTGCAATTTACACGGAAATGGGCCGTTTCATGATGGGACCGTACGGCGGACTCGTTACCCGCGCCATCCATCAGAAACACATCTACAAAGAGTACATCGGCTGTGATGCCTGCGCGGTCAACCTGATGAGACCGGCTATGTACGGCGCTTACCATCACATCACGGTGATGGGAAAAGAAGATCAGCCGTGCGACCACAAATATGACGTAACAGGCTCTCTGTGCGAAAACAACGATAAATTCGCGATCGACCGCATGCTTCCGGAAGTGGAAGTCGGAGACCTCCTCTTCATCCACGACACCGGCGCACATGGATTTTCCATGGGATACAACTACAACGGAAAATTAAAATCTGCAGAGGTTCTGTTAAAAGAGGACGGCAGCTTTGAAGTCATCCGCCGCGCAGAAACCCCGAAGGATTACTTCGCTACACTGGATGGAACACCGGAGTATGAAAAGATGTTTGGAAATAAATAAGAAATAACAACAGTAAAACCCCTTTCAAAAAGAACCATGCGGCAGATGGCCGGTTCTTCGAAAGGGGTTTTCTTTCTTTCAAAAGCTGTTTTTTTGAAGGGAAGACAATAAAAAAGATCTGCATCAACGTTCGTTTTTGCAGATCTTTTTTAGCTATGCCGCTGGCCGGACTCGAACCGGCACGGTTATTCACCGCTTGATTTTGAGTCAAGTGCGTCTACCAATTCCGCCACAGCGGCAGTGTTCGTAATCAGAACAAGATATATTTTACCATAAAAACAAGAAGGACGCAAGAGAAAAAAATGGAATAATTATCATAAAAACTTTCTAAAAAAGATTGACGAAAGGAAAAAATAGAAGTATAGTGTAGATAGTTTAGTACCATACTAAATTTTACATCATAAGTTCAAATAACGATTTATCGAAAACGCCATCGTTAGATGGTCCACAGTGTGTGGAACGAAAACTGTTGTCTTCATAGACAGCAGTTTTTTTGTTGTCTAAAATTAGAAATGAAACATGGTTATGATTCAGTACTGTGAGAACAGCAAGAACCAGGAAGTAGAATTGTTGAAAATAGGAAAGAAAAGATGTAAAAAATCAAAATATATGGTAAAATTAGATAAAATGTAGAAAATGGAGGAAAGAACAGATGAAAGGGGAATATTATCTCGGACTTGATATGGGAAGCAGTTCGGTTGGATGGGCTGTGACAAATGAGAAGTACGAAATTTTGCGCGCACATGGAAAAACACTTTGGGGTGTACGGCTATTTGACAGTGCACAGACTGCAGAAGAGAGAAGAGGGTTTCGGACAGCAAAACGAAGATTGGATCGTCGTAATTGGAGAATAGAATTGCTGCAGAAAATTTTTGCGGAAGAAGTAGAAAAGATAGATGATGGATTTTTTCGCAGAATGAAAGAGAGTCGTTACTGGCCAGAGGATAAGCGTGACAGGCAGGGAAAGTGTCCGGAACTTCCCTATGCATTGTTTGCGGATGATGATTACACAGACAAAGAATATCATAAACAGTTTCCAACCATCTATCATCTGAGAAAATGGTTAATGGAAACTGACGAAACGCCTGATATTCGCCTGATATATCTTGCTCTGCATCATATGATGAAACACAGAGGCCATTTTCTATTAAACGGAAATATCGAACAGGTAAGAGAATTTCAGACAACATTTGAACAGTTCCTTGAAGCAGTGCGGGCAGAAGAACTTGGCTTTTCTTCCGAGATTGGAGTGGAAAGAAGCAAGGAAATAGAGGCAATTTTAAAAGACCGAACATTGACCAAATCTGCGAAAAAGACAAAAGCAGTAAAAGCAATGCGGGCAGAAACATCCTGTGAAAAAGAGTGGCTGGGATTGATTACCGGTGGAACAGCAAAACTGGGAAATCTGTTTGGGGAAAAACAGATGGATACACTGGAACGGCCAAAACTTTGCTTCGCAGATGCAGGTTATGAAGAATACGCTGGAGAGATCGAAGCAGAGCTGGGAGAAAAATATGTATTAATTGAACACGCAAAAGCAGTGTACGATTGGGCTGTTCTGGCTGATATTTTGCAGAACTATTCTTCTCTTTCAGAGGCAAAAGTGGCACTTTATGAAAAGCATAAAAAAGATCTGAAAGATCTGAAAAAGCTGGTCAGAGAGAATCTTTCAAGGGAAGAATATCAGAGACTGTTTGCAAAAAAGGATGAAAAAGCTAATTATTATGCGTATATCAAGGCACCAAAACAATGTAGTCAGGAAGACTTTTACGGTTATCTGAAAAAGAATATTCTGGGCAAGATATCAGATGTGACGAAAGCATCCTGCATGCAGAAGGAAATGGAAATGGGAACGTTTCTTCCGAAACAGACTGTAAAAGACAACAGTGTCATTCCATATCAGATTCATTTATATGAATTAAATGCAATCCTGAAAAATCTGGAAGATAAAGTTCCGCTACTGAAAGAGAATGGAGAGAAGATTCAAAAGATTTTCACATTCCGCATTCCGTACTACGTAGGACCCTTAAACGGAATTCGAAAAAAAGGGGAGAAGAGTAACTGGGCGGTACGAAAAGAAGGCAAAATATATCCATGGAACTTCGATGAGATGGTAGATTTGGAAGCAAGTGCAGAGCAGTTTATTCGAAGAATGACGAATAAATGTACTTATCTGCCAAGTGAAGATGTTTTACCAAAGTATTCTCTGCTGTACAGCAAATACGAAGTTTTAAATGAATTAAATAATCTGCGTTTGGATGGAGAAAAGATATCTGTAGAGCAGAAACAGAAAATATATGAAGAAGTATTCCAGAAAAGCAGAAAGGTTACACAGAAAAAACTGAAAAACTATTTAGTGAAAGAAGGAATTACCGGAAAAGAAGTTGAAATTACCGGAATTGATGGTGATTTCAAGAGTTCTCTTACGGCATACCATGACTTTAAAGAGAAATTAACAAATCTGTCACTGAACCAGGCGGAAAAAGAATGCATCATCCTGAACGTAACGCTGTTTGGAGATGATAAAGCGATACTGAAACAGAGATTAAAGAAACTGTTTCCGGAGTTGACAGAAAAACAAAGAGACAGCATAAGTAAACTGCCGTATCGTGGTTGGGGAAGACTCTCAAAAGTGTTTTTGGAAGAGACGGAAGCACCGGCACCGGAAACGGGAGAGGCATGGTCTATTATTCGGGCTTTGTGGGAGACGAATGACAATCTGATGCAACTGCTTAGCGAAAAATATTTGTTTGCATCGGCAATCGAAGAAAAGAATGGAAACGAACAGAAAAAACGGGATATTTCGTATGAATTAGTCGAGGAGCTTTACGTATCACCGGCAGTGAAGCGGCAGATTTGGCAGAGCCTTTTGATTGTAAAGGAAATCTGTAAAGTGATGGGAAACCCACCGAAACGTGTTTTTATAGAAATGGCAAGAGAAAAAACCGATCAGGGAAGAACCTCTTCAAGAAAAAAGAAACTGCTGGAACTTTATAAAAAATGTAAAGCGGAAGAAAAAGACTGGATAGATGAGATTGAAAAGCGTTCCGATGCGGAAATGAGAAGAGACAAGCTGTATTTGTATTATACGCAAAAAGGAAAATGCATGTATTCCGGTGAAACAATTGAACTGGAGGAATTGTGGGATAATCAGAAGTATGACATTGATCATATTTTTCCACAGTCCAAAGTGATGGATGATAGCCTGGATAACCGGGTACTTGTAAAGAAAAAGTGTAATCAGATGAAAGAGGATAAATATCCGATCGATGAAACAGTTCGGAAAAAAATGCAGCCATTCTGGAAATCTTTAGTGGATGCCGGATTGATCAGTGAAGAAAAATATAAACGGCTGATAAGAGGAAATGGATTTGAACCGTCTGAATTGGCTGGATTTATTTCCAGGCAGCTGGTGGAAACTCGTCAGAGTACAAAAGCGGCAGCAAGTATTCTGCAGCAGGTGATCCCGGATACACAGATTGTTTATGTAAAAGCGCCAACCGTTTCAAAGTTCCGTAAGGATTTTAAATTTCTGAAGGTACGGGAGATGAATGATTATCATCATGCGAAGGATGCTTATTTGAATATTGTCGTTGGCAACGCATATTTTGTAAAATTCACATCAAATCCGATTCACTTCATTAAGGAAAATCCGGGAAGAAGTTATAATCTGAAGAAGATGTTTGAACAGGAAAGAATTGAACGAAACGGAGAAATTGCCTGGGAAGGCGGGAACGGAACCATTGTGACAGTCCGAAAGTTTATGGAAAAGAACAACATTCTTGTGACGCGAAGATCGTATGAGGCAACAGGTGCATTGTTTGACCAGCAGATTGTCAAAAAAGGAAAAGGTCAGGTTCCGATCAAGAGCAGTGATGAACGGCTTTGTGATATACAGAAGTATGGAGGATATAACAAAGAGGCGGGAGCTTACTTTGTACTGGCAGAATCGGAGGGCAAAAAGGGAAAGAAAATACGAACAATCGAGTATGTGCCGATTCGTCTGAAAAAGGAAATTCAGAAGTCAGAAGAAAATATAATTCGGTATCTGGAAGAGGAAAGACAGTTAAAGAATCCGCGAGTGCTGGTGCCGGAAATCAAAATAGATACTCTGTTTTGTGTGGACGGATTTTATATGTGGGTTTCCGGAAGATCAGGGGATCAGCTATTGATGCAAGGTGCAAATCAGCTGGTACTTTCCCAGGAAGAAACAGAAATACTGAAAAAAATAGTACAGTACGTGGAACGTAAAAAACAGAATAAAGAACTGAAAATTTACGATTCCGACCATTTAGAAGAAAAGAAGGTGGTGATGCTGTATGAAACCTTTTTAAATAAATTAACAAATACGGTATATGCAAAAAAACTTGGAGCACAGGCAAAGACATTAACGGAAAAAAGAGAAAAATTTAAAGAATTATGCATAGAAGAAAAGTGTATCGTTTTGTATGAAGTTTTACATTTTTTCCAGTGCCAGAGTGCTGCCGCTGATTTGAAATTAATTGGAGGATCTGGAAGAGCAGGAATTTTGTGTCTCAACAAAAATATAACCGATTGCAGTCGAATCGAAATGATTCATCAATCGCCAACCGGTATTTACGAGCAGGCAGTAGACCTGAATGCATTATGAGCTGGCGGATTGTGGTTATTTCCAAACGGGCAAAGCTGGACTATCAGCTTGGTTACCTTGTGGTGCGAAATGAGGAAGTAACAAAAATACATTTAAGTGAAATATCAACCATTCTGATTGAGTCAACAGCAGCAACAGTCACAACAAGTCTGCTGGCAGAGCTGACAAAAAAGAAAATAAAAGTGATTTTTTGCGATGAAAAGAGAAATCCATCGTCGGAACTGGTTGGGTATTACGGAAGTCATGATACCAGCAATAAAATCAGAAAGCAGATTCAGTGGAGCCGGCACAGTAAAGAAGCGATCTGGACAGAAATTGTGACGGAAAAAATACGAAAACAGAAGGAACTGTTAAAAAATATGGGAAAGGAAGAAGCGGGTCTGTTAGAATCATATTTACAGGAGATTGGCTGGAACGATGAGACAAACCGGGAAGGGCATGCGGCAAAGGTATATTTCAATGCGTTGTTCGGCATGACATTTACCAGAACTGCGGATTGTCCGGAAAATGCAGCGCTGAATTACGGATATAGCATTTTGTTGTCTGCGTTTGCGAGAGAAATTGTAGCGAGCGGTTATATTACACAGCTCGGACTCTTTCATGATAATATGTTTAATCAGTTTAATCTGGCGTCCGATTTGATGGAACCGTTCCGTGTTCTGATTGACCGGGAAGTAATCCAAATGCAGAGGAAAGAATTTACGCATGAGGAAAAAATACAGTTGGTCAATGTATTAAACAACGAAGTCATGATAGACGGGAAAACACAGTATGTGAATAATGCCATAAAAATTTACTGTAAAAGTGTATTTGATGCCTTAAATGAGAATGACAGTGCATTGATCCGGTTTTATGGCCTATGAGTTATCGTTTTATGAGAGTATTGGTACTGTTTGATCTTCCGGTGCTGACGGGCGATCAGAGAAGAGAATATGCGAGATTTCGAAAGTTTTTATTGAAAAGCGGATTCCTGATGCTCCAGGAATCCGTATACTGTAAGCTTGCGTTAAATACAACTGTAGTGAATGGAATCGTGGATCAGATTCATAAAAATAAGCCGGAAGAAGGTCTGATACAGCTTTTAACGGTGACTGAGAAGCAGTATGCGAAAATGGATCTGATTGTTGGGAACGTAAAGAGTGAAGTGTTGAATACGGATGAAAGGCTGGTGATTTTATGAAACTGGTACATGTGGACTTGGAAAAACCTATTGCGATTCATCGGAACTGTCCCACGGAATGGATTATAGAATCACCGGAGCTGTTTTTAAAATATGTGGAGCAGCTGCAAAAACAAAATCAGGGAGAGGAGGGAAATTTCGTACTTTCTAAAGCTGACACAGAGCTGAATATGAAAAGAGATGTGGAATTGGTATTAACGCCCTTTTCTCTTGATTTTGCGGATCACAGAATACAAAAACGGTTATTTACAGAGCTGGTCAAAAGTGCGCAAAATGAAGAAATGTTTCTGGAAACACAGAGAATTATTGCGGAACTGAAGAAATACATCTATCAATTGGAAGCTGTCAGTGGGTACGAATTGGAACAAAATGAGGAAATCGATTTGAGCGCACTCCTAAAATTGATGGGAGTTCAGACAGAAACCGAAAAAGAGATGGGGCTTCTGGAAAAATTAACGCAATATATCAAAGTTATGGCCGAACTTCTCCAAAAAGAACTGGTGATTTTAGTCAATATTCGATCCTATCTGAACGAAACACAAATAAACAAACTCTCCCAAATGGCATGCTACTATGAAATATCCTTGCTTTTCATAGAAAATATACAAAGGGACTTTTCGAATCAGAGAGAATATTATATAATTGACAAAGATGGATGTGATGTCTATTAATATCCATCGGATGTTTGAGTACCTGTTTTGTGCAGATGAAAGCAGTTCATTTTTAAATTTGAGGTTTGAGAATGATGTAAAAATGTATGGTACTTAAACCGACCGATTGGATTGCGTATGCCATGAACGGTTTGAGAATGATGTAAAAATGTATGGTACTTAAACAATATCAAACGCCATTTCCGCGTCATAATAGTTTGAGAATGATGTAAAAATGTATGGTACTTAAACTTGGAAAGCACAAGCCCTTCATGCCTGCTGGTTTGAGAATGATGTAAAAATGTATGGTACTTAAACATCATCGACGATCTGGAAACGGACCATTGAGTTTGAGAATGATGTAAAAATGTATGGTACTTAAACCAA
>OLQL01002803.1_pt1 | contig 11364 bp, 11 predicted proteins | sample 1672971 | NCBI WGS metagenome assembly OLQL01 (sample SAMEA3136742, study PRJEB25190) | human gut metagenome | biome: human gut; feature: human-associated habitat; material: faeces | place: Austria | collected 2013
GGGGCCGGGGCGCGTGCGCCCCCGCGAATAGGCGCCCGTTTCGAACGTTAGACGGAACGAAGTAGGCGGAGGCATCTGTCGGAGAGTTTTTGGTACTTTTTGCGGCCAAAAAGTACATAACATCCCGCGGGCGAAACCCGCGGTTAGTTGCCGACCAAAAAGCGGCAATACCCCTGCGTTTACAACGCAGTTTTGGTACTTTTGCGGTTAAAAACAGTGGATAACCAAACGAATTAAAACGCGTGATATGAGTATTCTTGCAGTACTATTCGGAATTTTGAGCGGCTGTTTCCTCGCCGTGCTGGTGGGCATCATCGGCAGCCACCGACGCATCGGTTTCGGCTGGGCTTTTTTGATAAGCGTGATTTTCACCCCGCTGGTGGGACTGATCGTCGCCCTGCTGACCGACCCGCTGCCCGGCGGCGGACAGCGATGGGGTTGTATCGGAACTCTGGTCGCCATTCTGGGACTGTTGTTTCTCGCCGCGTTCCTGCTGCTGCTGTTGGCGGGAGGTGCGGTGTTGGCCGCCGTCTGACCTATCGGTAGCGTTTTTCCAGTTTGGCGATCATCGCTTCGAGCTTTTCCTCGTTCACCTCGAAATAGCGCGTGTCGAAAGCCCTCGGAATCATGCCGAGCCAGTTCTGCACCTTTTTGCCGGTGAGCATCCTGCCGAATGCCTTGCCGATATTCGTATCCGCCGACCACAGGGTCTCTCCCATCTGTTCGGGCAGGATGGCCTGCATGCGCTGGTCGTAATAGAGACTCATCGAGTTGTCGAACGCCCCGAGTTCGTTGTAGCAGCGCAGAAGGTCGATGACGATCTGTTTGTCGGCGATGTCGGACGCGACACCCGTCGTCTTGAACATCTCCAGCGCGTCGGTCAGGAAGCGGTAGGGTTTTCCCATGCCGCCGGTGATCCGCCGGGTATAGTAGTCGACCGTGTCGGCGGGAAGGCCGTCGAGCGAGAAGTCCTGCTCCTTCAGGCGGTATGCGACCCGTTTCTCGTCGTTGTACATCCATTTGTAATCCCGGATGACCTGCAGGTTGTCGCGCAGTTCGAGCGTGACGAGCTGCATGGCCTGTCGCACCTCTCTCTGCCGGGCCGAGTCGGTGATCCGGGCTGTCAGCCACAGCGTCAGCAGCACGCCGCCCGTAACAATCGAGAATTGGCGGACGTAGTCGCCGACATTCCAGTTTTTGAGCCGTTTTTTCAGGGATTTTTTCATAGTGTGTCGGGTTATTGGAATACGTAGTAAATCAGGATTCCCGCGGCGGCCGAGAGGACGATCAGCAGGATGGGGTTGACCTTGCGCCACGAACCCACGAAAACACCGCCGAAGAGCACCCAGCTCCAGGCGTCGATGAAGTTCCGGTCGTCGGGGGCGCTGCTGCGGGGGAAAATCAGCAGCAGTGCGGCGGCGGCGATCATGCCGATCACCACGGGCCGCATGCCCCGCATGGCTCCTTCGACCAGCCGGTTGCCCTTGAGGCGCATGAAGAAACGCGCCACGAGGATCATCAGCGTCAGCGACGGCAGGCAGACGGCGAAGGTGGCGATCGCCGAACCGAGGATGCCGCACCAGGTGTGCCCGGTCTGGATGCCGACGCTGTAACCCACGTAGGTCGCCGAGTTGATGGCGATGGGTCCCGGGGTGATCTGCGACACGGCGACGATGTCGGCGAATTCGGCGGTGGTCATCCACTGGTGCTGCACGACCACTTCGTTCTGGATCAGCGACAGCATGGCGTAGCCTCCGCCGAATCCGAAGAATCCGATCTTGAGGTAGCTGATGAAAAGTTGCCAGAGGATCATTTCCTTACCTTTTTAGCGATTGTCAGTTCCCATGCGATGCCCAGCGCGGCGGCCGCGGCGAGGATCCAGATCGGCGACCAGTCGAGCCACCAGATGGCCAGGGCCGAGGCGGCGATGACGACCAGCATCGTCCAGTGCATGCCGCGCGAGAGCGAGAGCACCGGGCCGATGATCAGTGCCACGACCGCCGGACGCATGCCCTTGAAGGCCGCGTCGACGACGGGATTGTGGCGGATGCCGGCGAAGAAGACGGCGATCACGAGGATGATGACGAACGACGGTGTCACCGTGCCCAGCAGGGCTGCCGCCGCGCCGCGCAGTCCGCGGACCTTGTAGCCCACGAATACCGAGGTGTTGACGGCGATCGGGCCGGGGACCGACTGCGCGAGGGTCAGCAGGTCGAGGAACTCCTTCTGCTCGATCCACCTGCGTTTGGTGATCAGCTCCTGCTCGATCAGCGGCAGCATGGCGTAGCCGCCCCCGAAGGTGAACATCCCGATTTTCAGGAACGAAACGAAAATGTTTGTGAGGCTCTGCATCGTCATTGGCGGGTTTTGCGGCCCAGCAGGTTCATCATCCCGTCGATGTAGGTCATCGGGTGGGTCGGTGCGCCGGGCAGCCAGAGGTCCGGGGTGTGGCTGTCGAAGAACGTGCGGTCGACGGCGCGGCTGTCGGCGAACAGGCCGCCCGAGCAGGCCTCCGAACCGCAGGCGACGAGGATTTTGGGTTCCGCGACGGCGTCGTAGCAGATTTCCAGCGCCTCGGCCATGTTGGCCGTGACGGGTCCGGAGACCACCACGCCGTCGGCATGGCGCGGTGAGGCCGTGAAGCCGATGCCGAAGCGGCCGAGGTCGAAGTTCACGTTGCCCGTGGCGCCCAGTTCCATTTCGACCGATGCGTCGCCTCCGGCCGAGACTTCGCGCAACTGGAGCGCACGGGAGAAGCAGCGGCGGATTTCGGGGCGCACCTTTCCGGCGTCGAAGGCCACGCGGGTGTCGCCCGGGCGGACGACAAGCCCCTGGCGCGTGGGCGAGCCGATGCGGTAGTCGTTGGTGAAACGGACGTTGCGGGGCGCGATGCGCGCGCATTCGCCGCAGAAGAGGCAGCGCCCCAGGTCGAGTGGAAGGGGCGCGGCCGTGAAGGCCCCCGTGGGGCACATTGCGGCGGCACGCTGCGCGTCGGCGTCGTCTCGGGTCTCGGTCAGGCAGGGGCGGCCCCGGAATTCCGGAGTCAGCTCCACGGCGTCGAGATCGGGGATCGCCTGCCGTCCGTGGCTGTGCAGCACCTTTATTTTCGGAAAGATCATAACGAATGGAATATATCTGACAAAATTAGCGAAAAGCCGGTTAATGGGCAACTCTTTCTCTGAAATTGAGCAAAAGAAAGGCCGAAGTGGTTCGCCCGTATGTTAAGCCCCCGCCGAAGCGGGGGGCAGACTTGCAAACGCGGCGGTACGCTGCGGGCCGGGACCTGGCGGGGCGCTGAACGGCCCGGTTACAGGTCATGACCGCAATAGGAGAGATTGAAACTCTTGTTGCAGATCGGGAAGTCCGAGATCCCTTCGCCGCGCACGGCAAGGGCCAGCGCCAGCCAGTTGTGGAGGCTCGGGTCCTTGATGCGGGCGGCGGCGATGCGGCCTTCGGCGTCGGTCAGGAGGACGTGGCAGGTCTCGCCGCGCCACCCCTCGACCAGCCCGAACGCGAGCGACGAGGGGGCCAGCGGCGCCGCGTAGTCCGGGCGCGGGTTTCCGGCGTTGGCGTATTCCTGTCCGGGGAGGTCGAGCAGGCGGTCGACGTATCCGGCCGATTGCAGCACCTCGCGGCAGCGCACCATCAGCCGGGCCATCACGTCGCCCTGCGTTCGGACGACGCTTTCGTGGCGCAGCGCTCCGGCGAAGACGCCCCAGGGGTGCGACGTGCGGATGTCGCGGGCCAGACCGCTCGCGCGGGCCGCCTGGCCCACGCCGCCGATGCGCTGCATCTCGTCGCGCGGGACGATGCCGCACTGCTCGAAGCGCGCCAGCAGCGAGGGCGACGATTTGATGTCGCGGCGCACCTCGTCGTAACGGCGGGCGATCTCGCGCACGTTGCGGCGGATCATTGCCGCCTTTTCGGCCGTCAGCGGGTGGTCGGTTCCCAGGGGGCGGATCAGCCCCTTGCCGAAGCGGTTGCCGCACCACGCCTGCGTGGTGTTGATGGTCATGGTGCGCAGGGCCTCCGAGGCTACCTGTCCCAGCTGGTAGCCCACGTCCATGCAGAGGGCGCCCGTGTCGGCGATCTGCATGGCCATGCGTTCGAGTTCGAGGGCCGCGGCGCGTTCGCACTCCAGCGCCGCCGGGACTTCGCGGCCGGTGAGTTTCTCGACGGCCCGGGCGAAGGCCGTGGCGTGCGCCACGGCGCTGTCCCCGGCGACGGACTCCGCGAGGCACATCTGCCGCAGACGGTTCGCGGTCGTTTCGAAGGCCGCCTCGACGCCCCGGTGCTGGTAGCCCAGCGCGATTTCGAGATGGAGCACCTGTTCGCCGTTGCAGATGAAGCGGAAGGCGCCCGGCTCGATGATGCCGGCGTGGATCGGCCCGACGTTGACCTCGTGCAGCGAGGCCCCTTCGATCGTGTAGAAGGGGTAGTTGTCGATCGAACTACTGCGGTCGTAGCGGTCGAAGGGAAAGCGCAAAGGTTTGTTCCACGGCATGTCGGCGAAGCGCACGCCGTAGCGTTCGGTGATCTCGCGCTCGAAGGGGTGCACCTGCGGGTGCCGCGCCGTGAGCGAGGGTAGCAGCGGCGTGTCGTAGTAGCCGATCGCATAGGATGCGACGAGCACGCGATGTTCCGTGTCGTCGAGCAGGAGACAGTAGGCCCGCAGCACGTCGCCGTCGGGCAGCGCGAAATAGTGGCCGATGTGGTAGCGTTCGTCGGCGAGGCGCTCGGCGAGGTCTTCGTAGAACTCGGCGTAGCCTGCGGTGGGAATCTCGTTCAGCGGCATGCACGCCGCGCGGTTGTCTGTGACGTAGTAGTGCATTATAGCGAGACGATTTGATCGATGAGTTGTTGCAGCAGCGCGGGCTGCCAGATGCCGACGACCATCGCCGCCGCCAGCAGCGAAAAGGCCGCCCACGACAGGGCGTTGCGCGCCGGAGCGGGGTGCAGAGAGTCCTGATTGGGCTGGTAGCAGAGTTTGACGATGCGGTAGCAGACCGAGTAGATGACGATGCAGAGCAGCAGGAGCACCGTGCCGGCCACCCACCACCGCCCGCCGGCGATCGTTTCGCGGAAGAGCATCACCTCCGAGACGAAGAACGGCGAGGGCGGAAAGGCCAGCAGCACGGCCATGCCGACGAGCAGTCCCACGGCCCCCGTGGGGTTGATGCGGATGTAGTCGCCGATGCGGTTGATGCGGTAGCCGTTGTAGATGCGCCGCACGACGGCCATTTGCAGGAAGAGGCTGCTCTTGACCAGCGTGTGGCAGACGACGTGGAACACCGCGGCCCAGACGCCGATGCCGCCGATGCCCAGTCCGATCGCGGCGATGCCCATGTTCTCGACCGTGGAGTAGGAGAGGAAGCGCTTGTAGTTGTTCGTGCGCCGCAGGAACAGCGCGCCCACGGCCAGCGAGAGAATGCCCGTCAGCAGCAGTACGTTGCGTACCCAGCCGATCGCTTCGGTCTGCTCCATGATGCGATAGACGCGGAAAACGGCCAGAAAGCCGGCGTTGACCAGCCCCGTCGAGATCAGCGCCGAGGCGGGTGCCGGCGCGGCGAAATTGGCGTCGACGCCGATCGTGTAGAGCGGGAAAATCTCCATCTTGCAGCTGTAACCGCAGAGGATCAGCAGAAAGGCGATTTTCAGGTAGAGTGGGTTGCCGCCGCCGACGCTGCGCGCCAGCTCCTCGTAGCGCAGCGAACCGTCGCCCAGCGACGAGAGCAGCAGGATGCCCAGATAGGCCGTGGCGATGCCTACCGAGCAGACGAAGATGTATTTCCACGTCGCTTCGAGCGCCTGCGCCGTGCGGCGGTGGTAGACGATGCCGGCGGCGCAGAGGGTCGTGGCTTCGAGGAAGATCCACGTCACGGCGATGTTGCGGGCGAAGTATACGCCCGTGATGGCCGTGGTGAGCAGCATCAGCAGCGTGAAGTAGAGACGATACTCCTTGATCGGATTGTCGCGCAGGTAGACGCACGAGTGGACGAAGACGAAGGCCGAGACGATCGTCAGCAGCGCGAAGAAGAGCGTGCCTGCCGCGTCGAAGCGGAAGAACTGCGACGATACCTCGCCGTAGCCTTCGGCGACGATGTGAGCGACCAGCGACAGTTGGACGAGGTAGAAGGCGGCGCCCAGCCGTTTGACCGTGCGGCGCTGCCGGGCGAAGGCCGCGGCCAGGGCGATCAGTGCGGAGAGCAGAAAGTAGAGTGCGATCATACGAGGGTCAGTCTTTTACATTGGTCAGCAGGTCGGTGTCGCCGATGCGGAAGCGGGCGCCGATCTTGGTGAGGAAGAGTCCGAGCATGAGGATCGAGATGAGGATGTCGAGCATGATCGCGATTTCGATCATCGAGGGCATCTCGACCCCGACGGCCATCGAGAAGAGGAAGACGCCGTTTTCGATGACCAGAAATCCCACCATGTGCGAGAAGATGCGCGTGCGCACGACGATGAGGATCAGCCCGCTCAGCAGGGCGTAGAGCGCCACGCCGAAGAAGACCAGATTGATCGTCTCCTCGGCGATGCAGTAGGTGACCGAGATGCTCGCCACGAGCGCCGCGAGCGACAGCACCAGCGAGTTGAACTGCGAGGTGCCGGAGGCCGCGATGCGGTTGATCTTCGTGCGGCGGATCACGGCGAAGAGAATCGCCGGTACGACGATCGCCTTGAATAGGAGCGTCTCGGCCACGACGAAGAGCAGCGACCAGATTTCGATCTGTTGCAGGCGCACCAGCGCGATGGCCAGCAGCAGCCATCCCTGCAAGCCCACGAGCGAAGCATAGCTGCGGAACCGCTCCGTAATGGAGATGTAGACCAGCGAGACGACGTAGAGAAGTACGAGTGCGAGTATCATCGGATGTCGATATTGAGGTGCAGCAGCAGCGCCACGAAGAAGATCAGCGCGGCGAGTGCGGCGATGGTGAGCAGAAAGGTTGCGTTGCGCGAGAGTTTGTTGCGCGCCTGCGTCGATTCGACGACGCCGACGGCCAGGCCCGGCAGCAGCACGGCCAGCGGTGCGGCCCACCACCAGTGCAGCGCGCCGCCCAGCAGCAGCGTGTCGGCGGCCAGCACGGCCAGCGCGGCGCCTTTGAGCCAGCCGGCGATCTGGATGAAGGCCAGGTCGATGCCGCCGTAGTCGAGGCACATCACTTCGTGGATCATCGTCAGTTCGAGGTGGGTGCGGGGATCGTCCACCGGTACGCGGCCGCTTTCGGTGAAGACGATCTTCACCAGCACGTAGGCCGTGAGCACCAGCAGGACGGTCAGCTGCAGGTCGCCCGTCGCCGCTTCGGCGAAGATCCGGGCGAACGACGTGTGGCCCGCCAGCAGGGCCAGCGTGCCGGCCGTGAGCATGAGCGCCGGTTCGACCAGCGCGCCGTACAGGGCTTCGCGGCTGGCGCCCATGCCCTCGAACGAACTTCCGGTGTCCATCGCCGCGAGGATGAGGGCCACGCGGCCCAGGGCCAGGAGGTAGGCGAAGGCGACCAGATCGCCGTCGAACGACAGCACGGGGCGAAGGTCGCCCACGGGGACGAACAGCGCGGCGACGAGGGCCGTGCCGAGCGTGACGGACGGGGCCGCGCGGAACACGGCGGTCGTCGTGGGGGAGTAGACGGCGCCCTTGCGCAGCAGCAGGCGCACGTCGTAGAGGTGTTGGGCGAAGCGGATGCCCTTGCGGCCCGCGAGCAGCGCGCGGGTGCGGTTGATCAGTCCCGGGATCGCCAGGGCCGCCAGCAGAAGAAGGAGTGTGTTGAGTGCCGCCATCTTAAATCACGTTAAATACCGACAACAGGAACACCAGCCCCAGGAAAGCCAGTGCGAAAAGGATGTAATGGTTGATTTTGCCCGTGCGCAGGCGCATCACGCGCTGGTTGATCACGCGCAGCAGCTCGACCCACCAGGCGGCGAACAGCCGGCCGATGCGGTCGCGGTGGCCGATGTCGAACGAGTGGGCCGCGGGGAAGATCTCGCCCTTGCCCACGGGGGAGCCCTGGCCGCTGTTCTGGGTCAGCGACGTGGCGATGGATTGAAGCCCTTCGGAGAAGGATTCGCCCGTGTACTGCATCCGGACGTTCGGCGCCGTGAAGCCGCAGCCCCACGTGGGACCTTGGGCGACGGTGCGCGTGCGCAGCGTGCGGCGGCGGAGCCACAGCAGCAGGGCCACGACGGCGATCAGGAGCCAGGCCGTGCGTCCCGCGGCGGCGAGCGGCGGCGAGAGCAGCCAGTCGGCGGCATCGGCCGGGGTGCGGAGGAAGAAACCCGCGGCACGGGTCACGGCCGAGACGGCCGCCCGCGGAAACAGCCCCACGAACAGGATGCCTGCGAGCGGCAGGGCCATCGCCGCGATGCGGAAGGCGTCGGCCTCGGACGACTCGGCGACCTCGTGGGTGCGGGGCGAGCCGAGGAAGACCGTGCCGTAGAGTTTGGTGAAGGCCAGGACGACGAGTCCGCCGATCAGCGCCAGCGCGGCCAGTCCGGCGGCGGAAGCCAGGGTGTTGCTGCCCGAGGCGATGCCGTCGAGCATCCCGAGATAGATCAGCAGTTCGGAGACGAAGCCGTTGAGGGGCGGCAGGGCGCAGATGGCCGCCGTGCCCGTGAGGAAGAGGATCGCCGTGAGGGGCATGTGCTTCGCAAGTCCGCCCAGCGCGTCGAGCGACGTCGAGCGGGTCTGCGAGAGGATGTTGCCCGCGCCGAAAAAGAGCAGGCTCTTGAACAGCGAGTGGTTGAGCGTGTGCAGCAGGGCGCCCGTGACGCCGCACAGCGCGACGAGCTGGTTGCCCGAGGATTTGCCCAGCGCGGCGACGCCGAGTCCGATGAGGATGACGCCGACGTTCTCGATCGAGGAGTAGGCCAGGAGGCGTTTCACGTCGTTCTGCACGGCCGCGAGGATCACGCCCCACAGCCCCGTGACGACGCCCGATGCGAGCAGGATCACTCCGGCGGTGTGCAGGAGGGGTTGTTCGCCCAGCGCGGCCGTCACGCGCAGGATGCCGTAGACGCCCGTCTTGATCATCACGCCCGACATCAGGGCCGAGACGTGCGACGGGGCCGCGGGGTGCGCCTCCGGGAGCCAGACGTGCATCGGGAAAAGTCCCGCCTTCATGCCGAAGCCCGCCAGGAACACCAGCAGCAGCGGCAGGCCGGGCTGCGTGCGGAAGTAGTCGCCCAGCGCGCCGAACGTGGCGGCGCCGCAGGCCGTGTCGAGCCGTACGAAGCCGATGACGAGCAGCACGAAGCCGATGTGCATCATGATCAGGTAGGAGAGCGCCGCGCGCCGGACCTCGCGCCGCTGGGCGTCGAAGAGGATCAGCAGGAACGACGCCACGGTCATCAGCTCCCAGAAAAAGAGGAACGAGAAGCCTCCGTCCGAAAGGACCACGCCCAGCATGGCGTAGAACATCGCCACCAGCGCCGTGTAGTGCAGCGAGATGTGGGCCGGGGATTTCTCCGCGAGGCAGTGGGCCAGGTAGCCCCGCGAGTAGAGCACGGCGGCGACGGCGCCGACCGAGATGATGATGACGAACAGCGCCGAAAGCCCGTCCATCGAGCCGGTGTCGCCGCCGAAAAGCGTGCCGGGGATCGACCACACGGGGGCGCTGCCCGCTCCGGCAAGCACCCCGACGGCGCGCGCCGAGCACCACAGGGCGCCGGCGGCCGTGAGGGCCAGGGCTGTCCAGACTTTGTGCCGCAGCGGCGCGGCGAAAATAGCCGCCGCCACCGCTGTCAAGGCGATTAGCAGGTAGAGAAAAAACATATTTCAGAGTTTTATTGCATTCCTAACCGTTGACCACCGCTGCCATGACCACCGCCGCGAGGGCCGCGGTCTCGGTGCGCAGGCGCTGCTGTCCGAGGGTGATCTCTTCGAAACCGCTGGCCAGCGCGAAGGCGATTTCGCCCGGCGAGAAGTCGCCCTCGGGGCCGATGAAGACCGTGGCCGTCTCGCCCGGACGGAGCGTGCGGGCCAGGTAGGCCTTTCCGGCCGACGACTGCGCAGGGGCGCAGTGGGCGATGAATTTCCGCCCCTCGGGGGCCGACAGCACCGCTTGGCGGAAGGGCGTGAGCGGGTGCAGCACGGGGCGGTAGGCCTTGAGCGACTGTTTCAGCGCCGCGGTGACGACCTTCTCGCCCCGCTCGGGCTTGAAGACCCGGCGTTCGCTGTGTTCCGTTTCCAGCGGAACGACGGCCGTGACGCCCACCTCGGTGGCTTTTTCCAAAAACCACTCGAAACGGTCCGAATTTTTGGTCGGCGCGACGGCCATCGTCAGCGCGTAGGGCAGTTTTTCGAAGCAGGCTTCGGCGCTGACGACCCGCACGGTACAGCGCCGGGGATTGTCGTCGGTGATTTCGCAACAAAATAAATTGCCCCGTCCGTCAGTTATATGGATGCGTCCGCCGCGCTGGAGCCGCAGTACGCGGATGCAATGTTTCGACTCCTCCTCGCTCAGCGTATGGAGCGGGGGGACGATGTCCGGCGCGTAAAAGAGTTGCATGATTGGAGACGTATTATTTATTTTATTTACAGATTTTTATTGTAATTCTGGAAAACTTTCGTTTGTGCCTTATACAAAGGACTTTGGAAGAATTACCCGATTTTGAGGTAATGACTTGGCAACTGTGCCGTATGCTGCGTTCTGCCTTGAATTGCTTTCAAGTAACTCGTTTCTGTGTACAAAAATAATAGAATAGTCCGATGCACACAAGGTACATCAAAGAAAAAGTTCGACTATTTGTTTAGTTTGTTTAATCGCATTACAATCGAAGTTTGACTTCTACCCATTTTGTTTGCAATATATTTGACACTCTTACCTTCATTGTGCAGTTTCAATAAAAATTGGTCTGCACTTCTTGTCCATCTTTTATTGGCGTTAGGGTGCTTTACATAGCTTTCTTCTGACACCTTTTCGGGGTGCAAGAATTCATCCACAAATACAGACGGGAAACGCTTATCGTATAATACAAGCGTTTTTACCTTAGCCCTTGTTATTGCAACATAGAATAATCTTCTTTCTTCTCCGTATGGGAATTGGTCGCTCTTAGTGAGCACATAGTTAAGCACAGGGTCGTCACTCACCTGTGATGGGAAACCGTATGTATCTTTATTGCATTGTAAGAGTATTACATAATCCGCTTCAAGACCTTTTGACTTATGTACGGTTAAAAACTCTATTTTTCGTCCTCCTATCACATAGTAGAATCTATTACCCTCTTTAATTGATTGGTACATAAAAGAGAGGTAGTAATCATCAAAAGAGTAACGCCCCAATAGGAATATTGATTTATCCGATGGAATAGAAGCCACAAGTTGCCCTATCGTATTGCAGTAATCTCGTCTATCATAAGCATAGAATTCCA
>OLQL01002813.1_pt1 | contig 11315 bp, 13 predicted proteins | sample 1672971 | NCBI WGS metagenome assembly OLQL01 (sample SAMEA3136742, study PRJEB25190) | human gut metagenome | biome: human gut; feature: human-associated habitat; material: faeces | place: Austria | collected 2013
CCAATGCCCCCAGAACCCCAAAGAGAAAGGCTTGCTCTGTCCGGCCGGGGTTTTCTCCCCGGGCTTTGAGCTGCCGGTGGAAGTACAGCCACGCGGCAGCGGCGCCCAGCAGGGTCAGCAGGCTGTACGTGGGGAAGAGAGTGCCGCCAAGATTCCAATAGGGTAGCATAACCGTAACGAAAGCTCCAAAATAAGGCGCCGCGGCAGGAATGCCGCGGCATAGGTGGAAGGAATTACAGGGGAAGGGTGCTGGCGATCCCCGCACAGCTGACGCAGGCGACACAGGCCACAAAGGCCAGGGCGCCGCCGATCAGACCAATGAGGGAGAGCACAAATCCCGCCGTGCGGATGGCGTCCAGGTATCCCAGTTCCTTGGCCTTGCTGGCCTGGATCAGGCCGACGATTCCTAAAATGACGGAAAGGATGGAGGAATAGCCGAAAAACCAGAAGACCACCGCGATGATACCCAGCACCAAGCTGGCAGTGGCGTTGCTTTTTCCGGGCGGATTGGTGTGTTCAGGCAAAGTCATTGCCCCCTTTCTCAAACTCGGCGCGGATGGGGTTGAAAAATGCGGCCGAAAAGATTAACACTATCATTTTAGGAAATCTTTCTTCAAAAGTCAATCGGCTGACAAAAAAAGAGCAAGATCCTGCCGAACCTTGTCGGTTTCGGCAGGATCTTGGAATCGTTATTGGGGCAGTCTGGTGGCCACCGTGAGCCCCTCCAGAGAGGCCCCGGAGGCCCTGCGGCGGCAGTAATTGGCCGTGCAGGATTTATAGGCGGCAAACTGGCGGCGGGCGGCGGCCTCATCGCCGTAGACCTTCCAGCAGCCCACGCATTTGCAGTGTTTCCCCTGGTGGGTCATAAACCCGGCCACATCTTCCGGGGGATATCCCAGGAAGAGGCCGATCTCATGGGGAAAGGTTCCCCCAGCCTGTAGCCGCCGCTTGAGCTCCCGGAGGCAGGCGTGTTGGGCCAGGTCCTGATAGCCCGCCTGCCGGAGGAGCCGGCGGGCCTCCCCCCGGGATAGATCCCGGGAGAGCGCCGCCGGGCGAAAGAGATAGAGAAGGACCCGGGTGTTGTCCCGGCGCAAGGGGAGCAGCCGGAGTCCCCGGGGAACCAGGACCTGATTGATGGCCCGGAGGTCCCGGACCATGGCCTGGGGAGAGGAGAAGAAGCAGGGAAAGAGGTTGCCCGTTTTAATTCCTGCCAAGGTAGGGGCGGCGTGCTGGATCACATAATCCACAGACATAGGCTCAGCTCTTGGCGCCCGCGTGGGCCTCCAGGATGGTGCCCAGGGCGGACATGGAACTGGAGCGGGAGCGGACAATGACCGTGTCCTGGCCCCGGGTTTCATTGAGGGCGTTCTGTACCATTTTATGGGAAATGGTGTCGGTGAACATGACCAGCAGATCGGGGTTGCCCAGCCGGTTTTTCAAGGTCCCGCCCATCTTGGAGATGACCTTGGCAGAGCACTGGTAGGACCGGCAGAGGTCCTTGTATTTGCGGACCATGCATTCGTTTCCGCCTAAAATGACGACACTCATGGAGAAGCTCCTTTCTTTTGAGGTTAGCTGAGGCTAACTATCCGAGTTTTTTTTAGCGCCCCAAGGGACGCAGTCTATTTATGGAATCTTAGTATATGATAAAGAGAGACGGATTTCCGTCGGAGGAAGAAAAAAGTTCTTCCCGGTCGTTAGCTTATGCTAACTATCTGGGAGTATACAGGATTTTTCTGCGGCTGTCAAGGAAAAATTCAAAAAACAGGGCAGGAAAATTGGCTGGGAGGGGGGAGAAGGCCAATCTGTTACAAAAAATTAAGAGAAAATTAATTGACTTTTTTTCAGGACGTTGTACAATAGAGAAAATATATTTGCAGGCAACCATGCAAGCATATTTTCATCTTGCCGGAAAAACCAGAGAAAGCCGTAGAACCACCGATGGAGCTTCCCGGGCGGATGATTGACAGGAAAAAAGAAGCATATCGCCTGGCGGGAGGGATAAGAAGGGTCCTCCCCGCCCGCTGCCGGTTCCGCCCATCGGGACAGATTGACAGAAAGAAAAGGGTGTTAAAAGGTTAAAAAATGGATACCATCTTGACGATCAACATTGTCATAGCGGTGGTCTTTACCTGCTGCTATGCCTACCAGCTGTTTTTTTTGGCTGTACCGTTCACCAAGAAGCAGGAGCCTCATAAACCAGAGGTCCTCCACCGCTTCGCCATTTTGATTTGTGCCAGAAATGAGGAGGCGGTCATTGCGGATCTCATCCAGAGCATACGGCACCAGACCTATGACCAAAGTCTGCTCACCGTGTTCGTCATGGCCGACAACTGTACCGACGCCACGGCGGACATTGCCCGGCGGGAGGGCGCGGTGGTCTATACCCGGTTCAACCGGGAAAAGGTGGGCAAGGGATATGCCCTGGAGCAGCTGCTCCTGCACATTGAAGAGGATTACCCCAAGGTCTATGACGGCTTTTTCGTCTTTGACGCGGACAACGTGCTGGACTGCCGGTTTGTGGAGGAGATGAACCGGACCTTTTCCGACGGCTATGAAGTGGTCACCAGCTACCGCAACTCCAAAAACTATGGGGACAACTGGATTTCCGCCGGCTATGCCCTGTGGTTTATCCGGGAATCCCGGTACCTGAACAACTCCCGGATGCTTCTGGGCACCAGCTGCGCGGTGTCCGGCACGGGCTTTCTGTTCAGCCGCCAGGTGATGGAGAGCACCAATGGCTGGAAGTTCCACCTGCTGACAGAGGACATTGAGTTTTCCGTCCACCACATCCTCCAGGGCCGGAAGATCGGCTTCTGCGCCGATGCGGTGCTGTATGATGAGAAGCCGGTTACCTTCCGCCAGTCCTGGCGGCAGCGGCTGCGCTGGGCCAGGGGCTTTCTCCAGGTGTTCCGCAAGTATGGCTTTGGCCTGGTGAAGGGCATTGGAAAGGGGCACTTCTCCTGCTATGATATGAGCATGACGGTGATGCCCGCGTATATTCTCACCGTTGGCTTGATTATCGCCTACCTGGTGGGCGGCGTCATGTCCACAGCGGAGGGGATTTCATTCCTGCCCTGCCTGATGTACATTTTGCAGACCTTCCTGGGGCTGTATGTGGTGCTGTTTCTGGTGGGGGTCTTTACCACCATCACCGAGTGGAAGCGGATTCACACCACGCCGCTGCGGAAGGTGCTGTACACGGTGACCTTCCCCCTGTTCATGCTGACCTACATCCCCATCTCCATGGTGGCACTGTTCAGCAGAAAAGTGCAGTGGAAGCCCATTGAGCACCACCGGGCGGACCGCCGGGTGCTGGAAACCGCCGCCGGCCGAAAATAATCGCTGCCATCCCCCGCCGAGCCCGGCGGGGGATTTCCCTGTCCAGGGAGCAAGACCAGAGAGGAGCGTGCAAGGATGGATTTGAACGGAAAACATTATACTTGGTTTCAAAACCGGGAATGTGAGTATTTCCCCTGCCATAAAGGGGTGCGGGAAGAGGAGTTTAACTGCTTGTTCTGCTACTGCCCCCTCTACCGTGCCCCGGACTGCCGGGGCAGCTTTGTGATGCGCAATGGGGTGAAAGACTGCTCCTATTGCCTGCTGCCCCACAACGGCCTGGAGAGCTACGCGTACATCCTGGCGAAGCTGCGGGAGGAGAAGATCTTCTCTCCCGGGCAGGAATGACATACCACAAAACGAAATCCCCCGGCGGCACAGCGAAAGCTGTACCGCCGGGGGATTGAACTTGAGTCCGGTTTCAATGGGGTGGAAGGGAATGAAAGACTGGGCTTCCGGTCCGCCTCACAGGAACAGAGCGGGGAAAAGCAGGAATGCGGAGATCACGCCGATGGCCACGTTGCACAGACCGGCCAGCTTGGTCAGGGCGGGCTTGCCAGTGTACCAGGCGGGGATCAGGGTGAGCAGCAGCACGTCAATGACCACCAGGTCGATGCCCAGGGGCCAGACCAGGCCGTCCTGGAACGCGCGGATGGTGAAGCCGATGCACAGGATCAGGCCGCACAGGAAGAAGTGGGCCATGGCTTTCTTGTCGCCGCCTTTGATGAAAAAGAAGCCCACCAGAATCCAGAACAGGCCGAAGAAGCCGAAGACAGTGCCCAGATAGACGCTGTGGTCACCGCCCACGGAGAACAGGTACATGCACAGAGAGGTGAAGAGCTGGGTGAAGCCGCCGAAGAAGATGGCGATGTAGCCCAAGGTGCGGGTGAGCTTTTCGTGGTCGGCGCCTTTCACGCCGACACCCAGCTGCTCCAGGCCGAAACAGATGACAGTGGCGAACAGGCCAAACAGGCCGATTGCTTCAGGGTTGACAGGGATCATGGGAAAGTCCTCCTTTGATGAAATGGGTTATGAAACCGATCTGCTGGCATCAAGGTACCTGAAGAAGGCCAAAAGGTCAACCTATTGTCAATATATTAAAGGAAAGAAAACATTTCTTCACGGGAGTGACAGAAAACTTGCGTTATAAGCTGGAAAAGGTCGAGTTTTTGCGAGATGACAGGGAACTTGCGGCAAAAATTTGGGAATTCCAGGAAAAAACGGGGCTGTGCATCGCCTTTTGCAGAAAAAATGAAAGGAGGACGAAAAAAACTTGCCTGACGGCACCGGGAAGGCGCCGTCAGGCAAGTTGTCAAGGTAGACAAAGCTGGGGGTCCAAAAGCTCGTCCTGCCAAAGCAGTTCAAAGTGGCAGTGGGGGCCGGTGGACCGGCCGGTGGAGCCCACAAGGGCGATGGTTTGTCCCTGGGTGACCTGGTCGCCCTCCTGGACCAAAAGCTCGGAGCAGTGGGCGTAATAGGTGGTAAAGCCGTTGCCGTGGTCAATTTTGACCAGGTTGCCGTAGGTGCCTTTGGGTCCGGCCCAGATCACCTGGCCGCCGGCAGAGGCGGCGATGGGGGTGCCGCTGGGGGCGGCGATGTCCAGCCCGGGCCGTCCGCCCCGGCGTTTCCGGAATGCCGGTTGCATCCAGCCAGTACTGGAACAGCATCCATGGGGCAGCACCGGGAGAGGCCGAAAAGGATGAGGAAGGAAGGCAGACGATGCGTACACTTGCAAGAAATATGACTTTCCTTATGAAGAGTATTGCACTTGGAAAAGAGCAGTTTGGACTTCCGGAAAAAGAAGCAAAGATTCCGACAAATTTTATTCGGTAGAACAAGTAAAAGGCAGGGATTTGTGAAATATCACGAATCCCTGCCTTTAGAGTTGACAGCCAAATTTTCTTGTTTTATAGTGGAAGTTGCAATTTGGTAGGAAGTATTTAAAAGAGAGGTTTTGGTCATGGCACTTATAAAATCAATCATTATTTTAATTATAGGGTTTGCTCTATTGATGAAAGGAGCAGATTATTTTGTAGAAGGAAGTTCTTCTGTTGCGAAGCAGCTTCATGTTCCATCGATGATCATCGGTATGACCATCGTTGCAATGGGAACCAGCCTTCCGGAATGTGCGGTCAGTGTAACGGCATCCCTGACAGGAAATAACTCACTTGCGGTAAGTAATGTTGTCGGATCGAATATTTTCAACTTGATGGTTGTTTGTGGAGCCTGTGCGTTATTTGCACCTCTTACGATAAAAAAAGATACATTGAAAAAAGAGTTTCCATTATCAATTATCTGTGCGGCCTTGCTGATGGTGCTTGGATATGTCGGGATGCTTTTAGGACATTTAGATGGCGGTGTATTTCTCCTTATTTTTGCAGCTTATCTGATCTGGATGATTGGTTCTGCCAAGAAAGCAAGAGCAGCACACAAGGAAAGTCAGATGATGCTCGAAGAGGGAGAATTAGTAGACGAAGAAATTCAGATCCTGCCACTTTGGAAATGTGCGTTATTTATTGTTGGCGGCATGATCGCAATCAAGTTTGGCGGTGATTTTGTTGTAGACAGTGCTTCAACACTTGCAAGCGCATTCGGACTCAGTCAGACACTTATCGGACTTACCATCGTTGCGATGGGAACCAGTCTTCCGGAACTTGTAACATCGATTGTTGCGGCAAGAAAGAATGAAGTGGATATGGCACTCGGAAATGTGATCGGTTCTAATATTTTCAATATCCTGTTGGTACTTGGAGTTGCAGCTGCCATCAGTCCAGTGAAATTTCTTACCGATAATATCATTGATACGGTTGTACTGATTGCGATGAGTCTTGTTGTTCTGGTGTTTGCATGGACTTCAAAAATGATCGACCGAAGAGAAGGCGCTACGATGCTTGGAATGTATGCAGTGTATATGGCATATATTTGCATACGATAAAATAAAAGAATCATAAGGAAAAATGGCTGTGGATGAAACCTGCCCCAAAAGTTAGACCTAAATTCTAACGATTGGAAGTCGGTTCAATCCACAGCTATTTTTATTGGGTCAGTGTACATTCTATTTTATACTTCTATAGAAAAAACATTGACATGTCTAACAAAAAGAGGTATAAAAAACGAGAGAATTTTGCGACAAGGAGAAAGGCATAAGATGGGAAAGTACAATTTTGATGAAGTAATCGACAGACATGGAACGGACTGCCTGAAATATGATTTTGGAATGAAACGAAAGGGAAGAGATGATCTGCTTCCGCTCTGGGTGGCAGACATGGATTTTCGTCTTCCGGATGAAATTCTGGATGAATTCCACAAGAGAATTGACCATGGAATCTTTGGTTATACGGATCCGCTGGATGAATATTTTGCAGCAATGAACCATTGGTTCTCCACACGTTATGGATATACGATCGAACCGGAGTGGGTAACACTTGGTGCTGGGATTGTCTATGCACTTGGAACCAGCGTAAGAGCATTTACCGAAGAGGGAGATGCCATGATGGTTATGCAGCCGGTTTACTATCCATTCAGTGAAGTAATAAAAAATGACGGAAGAAGATTGGTAAACTGCCAGCTTCGCTATGAGAATAATCATTATTCAATTGATTTTGAAAAGATGGAAAAAATGATTCAGGAGGAAGGCGTAAAAGCGCTGATCTTCTGTAATCCGCACAACCCGGTCGGCAGGGTCTGGACAAGAGAAGAACTGGAAAGAGTTGCAGAAATCTGTCTGAAATACAATGTAATCTGGATGGTGGATGAAATGCATTGTGATTTCATTTTCCCGGGACATACGTTCACAAGCTGTATGAATCTGGACGAAAAGTACCGTCAGATCCTTGCGCTTTACAGCTCCCCTGGAAAGACATTCAATGTAGCAGGATTTCAGCCGGCAAATATCATCATTCCAAATGAAGAGCTGCGGAAGAAATACCAGTGGGCAAATACACAGGCAGCTTACAGCCAGGGAAGCCTGATGGGACAGCTTGCAGTTAAGGTATGTTATACTAAAGGTGCCGAATGGGTAGATGAACTGGTGCAGTATATTTATGAAAATGTGAAATATATGAGCAAGTTCGTGAAAGAGAATTTCCCGAAAGCGAAGATGGTAGAGCCGGAAGGAACCTATCTGGTATGGGTTGATTTTTCCGGATATGGACTTAGCAATGAAGAGCTGGAGCACCTGATGCTGGAGGAGGCAAAATTGTGGCTGGATTCCGGAATCATCTTCGGACCGGAGACCGCACAGTTTGAAAGATTCAATGTGGCGTGTCCGCGTGCGACGGTAGAGCAGGCACTGACACAGCTGAAAGACGCACTGGATAAGCATCTGGCAGCAAAATAATATAAAAAGAGGATTGAGAGGGAAAAAAGATGGACAAACAAAAGAAAAATATGGGGGCAGTGGCATTTCTTCCACTGATCGTATTTCTGGTATGTTATGTAGGGTGCGGGATTACATTTACCCTGCTTGGAGCAGACGAACCGTTCGGAAAGTTCCCGCGTCACGTCGCACTTCTTGCAGGGTGTGCGGTAGCACTTCTCCTTAACCGTGGCATTGGTGTACAGGATAAGCTGAATATTATGACAACGAGCATGGGAAATTCAGGAGTTATGATGATCGTTCTGATCTATCTGATGGCCGGCGGATTCCAGGGAGCAGCGGCGGCAATGGGAGGAAAAGACTCAGTTGTAAATCTCTGTCTGCATTTTATTCCTGTGAAACTGTTGGTTCCGGGCGTATTTTTGATGTGTTGTTTTATTTCTACATCAATCGGGACATCCATGGGAACGATTGCTGCAATGGCGCCAATTGCTATTAATGTAGCACAGGGTGCACACCTGAATGTGGCAGTCGTCGGTGCAGCAGTTATCGGAGGCTCATATTTTGGTGATAATCTTTCCATGATTTCAGATACAACTATTTCCGCAGCAGAAGGATGTGGTTCTGAGATGAAAGACAAATTTAAAATGAACTTTTTCATTGCTCTTCCGGCGGCAATTGTGGCAATAATCCTGTACTCGATTTTTGGCGGAGTAGGAAGTGGGGCGATTGAAGCAGGAAGTTACAATATTATTGAAGTTCTTCCGTATTTCATAGTTCTCATTGCGGCACTTATGGGAGTTAATGTTGCGGTAGTCCTTTTTGTCGGAATACTTGCATCCGGTATCATTGGACTTTGTGTCGGAAGCTGTGGATTTTTTGAATGGATCCAGGCAATTGGAAGTGGTATGAGTGATATGTTCAGCATCAGTATCGTTGCCATTCTTGTATCCGGTATCATCGGTCTTGTACGTGAATATGGCGGTGTTGAATGGCTGGTGGGCGCGATCAGCAGCAAGATCAAGAGCAGACGTGGTGCGGAATATGGAATCGGACTGATGTCAGGTATCCTTTCCGCAGCTATGGTAAATAATACGATCGCAATCATTGTTACCTGTCCGATTGCAAAAGAAATCGGGGAAAAATATAAGATCGCACCGAAGAGACTTGCCAGTCTGGTGGATATCTTTGCCTGCGCATTTATTGCACTGATGCCACATGATGGTGGTATGCTGATGATTACGGCACTTGCTGATGTATCACCGCTTAATGTACTGAAATATTCGTTCTATATGTTTGGACTGATTATTGCGACCTGCGTTACGATACAGTTCGGATTGATGGACAAGAAAAATTAGACAGGATGAAATTTAAAATATGAAAGATCTAACAAAAGGAAAACCATCCACACTGATATTGGCTTTTGCGCTGCCGATCTTTTTCGCAAATCTTCTGCAGCTTACATACAGTCTTGTGGATACAAGAATTGTCGGAACTTTCCTGGGAGAGGACGCGCTGGCGGCTGTCGGCGCGACCACAACCTTAAGCAATCTGATCATTGGATTTTTGCAAGGGCTTTCCGGAGGATTCGCCATTATCATCGCACAGAAATTCGGTGCAAAGGATTATAAAAATGTGAAGAAATCATTCGCAATGTCGCTGACCATGGGTACAGGAATTGCAATATTTTTTACGGTGTTCGGATTGTTATTTTTACAGCCGATCTTAAATATACTGAATGTTCCGTCAGATCTGATGGCAACGGCAAAAAGCTATATTTTCGTGATCATTGCAGGGCTTGTGGCAACATTTCTTTATGATGCATGTGCGGCAGCACTCCGGTCACTCGGAGATACCGTGACGCCTCTTGTGATCCTGGCAATCTCAGTTGCACTGAATATTGTTGGGGATCTGCTTTTTGTCGTAGTGCTGAAAAGCGGAGTGCGGGGAGCTGCGATCGCAACGGTACTGGCGCAGGCAATCGCCTTTGTTGTGTGCTGGATTTATATGGTAAAGAGATATGAACTGTTAAGACTTAGCCGGGAAGATTTCAAAGATCCGAATCCGGTTATGGTGAAAAATATGCTGGGTGCGGGAATGTCCATGGGATTCATGAGTTCTCTGATCAATATCGGTTCCCTGACGCTTCAGACAGCGATCAATAAACTTGGAAATGATTATATCGTAGCACAGACAGCGGCCCGGAAGCTGACTGAAATGTTCATGATCATGTTTACAGTATTTGGAAATACAATGGCGACCTATTGTGGACAGAACCTTGGAGCAGGAAAGATCGACCGGATCAAAAAAGGGATCTGGCTTGCGATTTTCTATACTTGTATCTGGTGTACACTTGTGATCGTGGCAAGCTACACGATCGGAGACAAGCTGGTCTATCTGGTAACAGGTACACATAATGAAAATGTGATCTTAAATGCGACCAGATATCTGAAATTTGATACATTGTTTTATTATGTAACAGCAGTAATCTGCATTGTGCGAAATGCCATGCAGGGACTGGATGACCATATTACACCGATCGTATCAAGTACACTTGAGATGCTTGGAAAAATTGTGATCGCATTTACACTGGTTCCGCATCTTGGATACACGGGGGTTATCATTGCGGAGCCGATTGTGTGGTTTGTTATGGTGATTCCGCTGATCGTGCAGATTTTCCGGATGCCGGTACTGAAGCAGACAAGCCTTTCTTGACACTATTCATACGCCTGTGCTAGAATAGGCTTGTTTCAGAAAAATAAATACAGATGCGTAAGGTGTCAATCAGACGGAATGTCTGGATTGGTGAAAAGGGAAACAGGTGCAAGTCCTGTATGAACTCGTCACCGTAATTTGCAAGCTTAGGCTGTCATACCACTGGGAGACCGGGAAGGAAAGCCACAAGCGTCTGAGCAATCAGTCGGGAGACCTGCCTTTCGCAGTACAGGAACGGAAAGTTCATGCCACGAGTAACTGGCAGTACGAAAGATAGAAACTTCAGACTGATTTTGCAGAGGGCAAAATGTCAGTTTCTTTTTTGTACGCCCTCGTTAAATTTAGATACGGGGGATTTTTTTGCTTACAAAAAATATGCTGTAAAGTGTAATGAATATCATTCCGATTCCTGAAAGTATGACAAAAAAGTCAGGGAGGATCAAGATGAAGAAACGAGTATTAGTAGCATTATTGGCAACAGCACTTACGGTGTCTATGATGACTGGATGTGGAAGCAAGAAGACAGAGGACACTTCTTCTACAAAGACAGAAGAAACATCCGAAGACAGCGATCAGGAGGCAGCAGACAAAGTGGCAAAGCTGATCGATGACATTTATGTACAGGAAAGAACAGACAAGACAGATGAACAGTGTAAGGCTGCAAAAGAAGCCTGGGATAAGCTTACTGATGCACAGAAAGAACTGGTAGAAGGCGAGAACGCTGATCCGGATTATTTTGGAAGGGATACAGGCGATGCATCGAAAGATGATCCGCTGAACGAAGATAACATCGGAGAAAATGAAATTCTGGTTGTAAGCTTTGGTACATCTTTCAATGACAGCCGTGCAGAGGATATCGGTGGTGTGGAAAAAGCACTTCAGGCGGCATATCCGGACTGGTCTGTAAGAAGAGCATTTACAGCACAGATCATCATCAACCATG
>OLQL01002817.1_pt1 | contig 11292 bp, 19 predicted proteins | sample 1672971 | NCBI WGS metagenome assembly OLQL01 (sample SAMEA3136742, study PRJEB25190) | human gut metagenome | biome: human gut; feature: human-associated habitat; material: faeces | place: Austria | collected 2013
TAAACCATCATGGATAGTGACCTAAACCATCATGGATAGTGACCTAAACCATCATCTTTAGCGTTTTTTTATTATATTTATCATAATGTTACAGCGATCTAAGTTTTTAAGTTTTTAAGATCAAGAAGAAAAGATAAGTTTTTTAAATGCACAGTGCCTGTGGATAACTTTGCGTAAACCCGGAGGATAGATCACTCTGAACCAGGACAACCACACATAAAAACACTATGCTCGCTTTTTAACCACTGCGCGTAAGTGCCTGATGCTAGCCCGACGCAATTCCGCTTCCTCGCTCACTAACTCGCTACGCTCGGTCGTTCGGCTGCGGCGAGCGGTGTCTCCTTTCTCAAAACCTGAAGAGTTCAGATCATACGATCCGTTGATTGATCCTTTTTGGATCTTTCACTGAGAAGCCCTGAATCGCTCTCTGCCGCTTCGTTCGATACAACCATGAGGAAAACATGCGAAATGAAAAAAATCGCTTAAAACGCGATACAGCGCGTTTTAGGGGGTATTCACAAAACACACGTTGCCTTGAAGAAATTTTGATCAAGATTTAACTACTATCCGGATCATGACAACAGATCATAGCAACAAGGCTGCTAAAAAGCGTTGAGAGACGTTAAACGCTGTTAAGACTAGGGCTAAGTACAATGAAACGGAAAAAATGCTCAGAATGCGTTACAGAACCTTCCAGAAAGCTAAGGTTTGTCACTTTAAAGAGACATTTTTCTTGATCTAGTGTCACTTATAAGAGACAATGTACACAGGTTAAGGGAATGAGGGCGGCAAGATGCCTTACACGGCGAAACGATATCAGACAGAAAACGGTGAGGTTCCGTACACCGACTGGATGAAAAAATTAAGACGTAAAGACCAGACCGCAGCGTTAAAGGTGGATTCCAGAATTGCCCGCGCTATGGGCGGAAATTTTGGAGATCATAAATTCGAAAGGGACGGTGTATGGGAATTACGGGTTGATTACGGTCCTGGTTACAGGGTTTATTATTCAATCGAAGATGGCGAAATAATTCTTCTGCTCATTGGAGGGAATAAAAAAACTCAGACAGCCGATTTAGATAAAGCCGTTAGTTATCTGCAAGATTTTAAAAAGAGGTCAAAAAAATGACAGCCACCAAAAATGTGAAGTCGCAGAAAAATGATTATCCGGCATCCGTTGATCACAATGCCGCCATGATTGAAGAATTGCGCGCAGATCCTGATTATGCAAACGCTTATCTTGCTAATGCCCTGGAAGAAATAAACGAGCCTGGTGGTTTAGGTGGTTTTCTTGTTGCACTACGTCAGGTAATCGAGGCGCGAGGGGGGATTTCCGAAGCTGCCAGGAAATCTGGCCTTGCCCGTCAGAGTATTTACCGCGCATTATCCCCCAACGGTAACCCGACCATCACAACGCTTGCACAACTTACATCGGTAGCCGGATTACAGTTCACTCTCAGTAAATCCAGCCACTAATCTCTCCAGTTCCCCCTAAGCGGGGGAATTTCCATGCCATCAAAACCGCAGTTATCCCGCCCGACGTTCACCGGTATTTAATCGGCAAATCGTACAATTGCGTACTGGCAATAGTTTAACGGTGTGTATTAATACACATTTAAAGACGATGTGATAGATGCGTGTGTTAATGCTAATGTATGCATACATTAGCATTAACATAGAGCAGATTCTGGCGCGTTGCGCCCGTAGTTCGCTGACGCTCACACGCGCAGTACAGCGCCCCGCCATGCTGCAATGCACCAGGGCGGGGTAAACTCGCTTGCGCTCGCGCTAACTGCGGCATTCTGCGGCGCAAATCAGCATAATCATGGCCTGCTGGTCAGTTGGGCTTTGCAGGGTGAAGGGATGGCCTGTGCACCCTGGTACGTTCGTCAGCGGCTGCGCCGCGCTTCGGGGCGATGTGGCTCCTGTGCTGCCCAGGTATTTTCGTTCGCCCCTTCCATCCGCTTACGCGGATTAAAAAACGTGATAACAATCACTTATCGAGTAAAAAAACGGAAGAAAACTTGCAAATACGACTTTAAAGTCGTATTGTTATTTCATCGAAAGGGGAATGGCCCCTCTCACAATAGCCCAACAGGGCAGGAGATTTAAAATGAAATGCTCATCTGTTTTTACTTCAACCACTAATCATGTTTTCACGTTCGAACGAGTAACGCTTTGCACTATTATCCTTATGCATAAGGATACGGGACAACAGTATGTTGTCATATTTACTGATAACAATAAAATTCGTGACTATAAAACCGGAATTGTTCCTCAGTTTGGCGAACTTAAGCAGAGTGATGTTGATTTAGTCCTTTTCTACAGGGACGAATATGAAAAATATTTTGATTCGTTAAAAGATGGCGATGAATGCTTAAGTTTTAAAGATTTTATTGAGTGCCTTCGTTAAGCATTATGAATGCAGGGGCATCCCTGCATTTTCCTGAAAGGAGTTGATTTTATGAAAAGTGTTTATGTTGTTGGTAAAGGTTTAATCGTTGCCGGTAATAAAATTACCATCGATGGAAAAGAGCATGTCTCGGTAGAAAATAGTGAAAACATTGTTGTCACTGATGATTGTATTAAAATTGGTAATAAAACAGTGGTTTTTAAAGGCAGGAGTATTAAGGTAGAAATACATGGAAATGTAAATAAAATAGTAACCGAAAATGCTGATGTCAGTATTCATGGGAATGCTGGGGATGTTGAAACCGTGAGTGGTGATGTTGATTGTCATCAGGTTAATGGCGATATAACCACTGTAAGCGGTGATGTTACTTGTGGAGATGTTTCTGGTGACGTAACCACTGTCAGCGGAGATATAAACAGAAAATGATCACGGAATCGGATATGCTTACTGAAGCTAAAAAAATGGCAGTAGAGATGATGTTCTGGCCTGCTTGTCCTGTAGATGATGATTATTGTTTCGACGCTATAATGTATACATCAGTTATTGACAGGAAGTTTGAAGATGAACATGGGGTATATCTTCATCAGGTTTACAAAGAACTATGCTCAACACCCGAATTAAAAAAGTTTCTAAAAAAGAAAGCAATAAAATTGATTGCTTTTAAGCACGATATTGATCTTGATTCAGCTAACAAGATTTTAATGAAAAATATGCTAAGGAGGATTGAAAACTGAAAAAAAGATGGTATCAGGTTGTGGGGCAACCTGATACCGTGACACTTGATTCTGTTGCGAGGAATAAAATGTCGGAACGCATATTATCAGCAATACATGACGTTGAAAAGGGGGGGCGTCCGGTTTTCCCTTTGATGCCATTCCATGTTTTTCCTGAGTATATGGCATTACTCAGAAAAGCACTGGAAAAGAAGACACAAAAGAGAACAGATAAATAAACCGGAGGCTTTATGACAAAACATGAATTTGTGTCCTTTGTCAGTGGAGAATTGCGGCAGGGCGCTGTACGCTTTTCTCTTGCTTTTAACAGCAAAGGAGAAATTGTTCTGTACTGGACTAATAAGGCAGGAATACGAGTATGGAGGATATTAAGTGGTAATCGTGGCAAAAAACCAAGCAAAGCTAACCTCGAAAGAATGAGTAACTTCCGGCGCTGGCTTTTTGATGCCCGTCAGGGCATGGAAGGCTACACTCAGCAACCTGAACAGAGCAACCTTAGCTGAATAGCCGAAGCCCTCCCGTATTTCGGGAGGTGCTTTCTGATATATTGCGCGGGACTGCGCTTGCGCCTCCTGCCAGACCGTTCGCGGAGCGAACCTGACGGCACTGTCCTTACCGCATTGATTGGGTTTCCGGTCGCAGACGAACGTAGCTTCAGCCATGACAACATCAGCCTTTTTGCTTTTTTGTTGATGCTCAAGCACAATTTATGAGCGGTGCCAGATTCACTGCGATGCAGGATAGGGCAAACGCCGCAAAATGCTAGCATTTCGCTCGTTTGCCCGGTGACCTACAGTCGGTTATTGTTGGAGAATTTTATGAAATATCAGGTGAAAGAGTTTGTTAATGAAAAATATTCTAAGGCTATTAACATTTTAAAGGATAACCTTAAAGAAAACTATCATGTTTTTTATGGAGTAAGATTAAGTGAGATTCTTTTTCCTGCCAGTGAGTATGGCACTGATGCATTCTTTAAAGAGTTTGAATCAATAAATAGTATTACTTTACCATTAATTATTTTTGAAATGAATGAACGTAAGCCTGTAGCTATCATCAGCTTTGAGCAAGTTGCTGGTTCTGTTTTTGTCGGACAATTTGATATTAATGTTTTGGTTGTTGAGAACCTGTCTGAATTGCTGACTAATGAAACGCTGGATTCATTATACAACTGAAATGGGCTGTAATTTCGAATTTAAAAACACTGTCGATATGATGGGGAGTGAAGACTTTTGTCAGTTCCTGCGGGATGATGAAGAGTAATTAAAAATAAGCCCACATATTTGCGGACTTAACAGATGCTTTATCATAATTTATTGCCTGTTATCCTCTAAGATAATTAATAATGGTCCTAACATAGTTGTAAATACCAATGCTGCTATACCAATCATACTGTACTTGTTTGGTACACATGACAACAATAAAGAGCACGTAGATACAGTTATATAAAATATTCTGAAGTTACTTTTTTTAAGTAGTGATGATATTATACATAACGCTATAAGACTAAACGCGATTGAATTTATCATTGTATAATCCTCTTTTAATTGATCAGCACATATCGATCTTACCGCCCAGTAACATAAAAATGAAAACAGTTGTTACTGGGAGCAACATTGCCAGGATGAAAACGATTAGATTACTTTTCCTGCCAATATTGAATGCTATACCAGCCAGCACTACTAAAAAGAAAAATGCAACAGGTACTGTCCATGTAATGACAGGATGATAGTTTATAATGCCTAAATCAACGATGCAGTGTTCCATAGATTGAAAATCCCCTAAAGTGCCCTAATGTCTGGTTATAAGCTGGCATTATTCCGTATCCTCACTTCACAAAATCTTCTGGTTTTATGCTTGATTTAAACTCTTCTTCTTTAGAACGTTCTTTTTGCCATGCTATATACTTCAGCTTTGTTATTTAGTCAATGAATCAAAAGCGCGAATCAAAATTTTAAACATGTAAAAAATCAGTGTTGCTGAAAAAGTGCCAAACATAATCGCAACTAATAATTCAGGCTCACCCGTCCACATGCTTTCGCTCTTGAATGACATAAAAGAAAATAACGAACTGATACCTATTAGAGTTATTAGCTGAAGTATAGGAAACAATTTTTGTGGTGCAGTAATTACACTGATCATTAGATAAACGTAACCAACGATAATGACTGCAATTGCAATGCAGTATATTTCACTCATAATGGCATTTCCTCTTATTCTGTATCTGTTAAGAATGAACTTTTATTATAGGCGTATATTAGTTTGTTATATGTGCTTACAGGAATGTTCTTTATAACACCGTCGCAATCAATTTTAGTTGCATATCTAATGCTGCATACAATTTATCAACAACCATAATCTCACTTCACAAAATCTTCCGGCTTAATGCTTGATTTAAAATCTTCTTCTTTCGAGCGTTCTGTCTGCCATGCTATATACCATACAAACAAAACAACAGTGCCAATGAGAAGGTAAAATGCTGGTTCCAGATATATTGATATATCACAGGCTATAACTTTGTCTGCCGTACAGATACCGTCACCAGAGAAGCTCCATATACTGTAACCCATGAGAAATAATCCAAGTAAAGGCTGCACACAGAGCATGTAAAAATTGAATACAGATTTAATGATCTTTATGAGCATATTTTTATCCCCTTTAATAGTGTGTAATAAAACACACTATTTATTCACGGTTGGTCTTCCTGCTTTCGGGCTGTTTTTCCTTATATCATCAAACAGCCTCCGGCGTTCTTCTGCTGATACCAGACGTAACGCTGCCAGTGCTGCTCTGATAACTTCAGCACGGCTTGCACCGTACTTGTTCTGGAACACCTGCGCTGTATCCAGATCATCATCTGTCATAGTCAGATTTATACGCGTTACTGCGGATGCCGATGCTGGTTTTTGTGCAGCAGAACTTACAAACTGGCGTAAATCCAGCGGTTTAATTTCCTGATCAATTTTCTTTGGGAGCTTTGCCATTAGATTCGGTATCCTGTTTTTTGTAAGGTGTGTAATTATACACACTATTAATGATGTAAGTATATCATCGCCTATAGTGTGTAATAATACACATTACAGAACATCCGTTTCTTTTAACAGTAATTCAATCTCTCCACGGGCTTTGTTTCCCCGTTTATCATCGTATTCATGCACGCCCATACCACTGTTATAGGCTTTTTTATGCACAGTACGCATATAGATACGCTGGCGGGGAACCGGAAGCCAGTCCGGATCATCATTGAGTTGTCGGCGCAGTTCAGACGCTTCACTGTCTGACGGGTTAGTTGAACACTTATTCAGGACAATCCATGCTTTCATTGACGGATTGACTCCGGCCTGTGCTGTTTTAATGTCGAAAACCAGCCGTCCCAGCGTGTTGATCTCGATGCCTGCTCCTGGCTCAATGAATGTGAACAGAATGTCAGCACAACTCAGTGCCTTAACGAAGGCCGGAGATTTCATTCCTGGCGTATCAACAAACACATAATCAAAGCGGGCAGCCAGTTTTCGTGCCATTGCCGGAATATCTGTGTAGCACTCGAAATACGGTATTTCAGACAGCCGGTCGTTAGTTTTACGTTCCTCGATGAAATCCTTGATGCTTCCCTGTGAGTCTGTTTCCAGGAAACAGGCTGTTTTCCCTTTTATGATGACGCACACACATAAGGAACAAAGCACGGTGCTTTTTCCTATGCCGCCTTTATGCCCTGCAACTGTAATGATTTTTCCCATCACAAAATCCTCTTGGTTAAATGGTGTGTATTAATACACAATTTTATGTGATGAAAGTATAACCGTACAATTGCGTGCTGGCAATAGTTTAATGGTGTGTATTATTACTCATTATTAAGGCGCATCAGGGTATCCAAGAAGCTGTTTTGCAAGCTGTGGATCGCAGGTAAAGGACAGACCACTTCCTGTAAGGACGTCCAGCGAAAAAACGCGGGTGTAAATCTCGGTGCTTCTTGCATAACGGTGTCCCAGCAGGGATTGCAGGACGCGCGGAGGAACGCCACTCATTGTCAGGTGCATGGCGTAACTGTGGCGAAATGTGTGAGGCGTGACCGGAACCGAAAATGTTACGCCGTCACGCCCTGCCCGTGCCACTGCGGTGTTTATCCAGTTCAGCGGTGTCTGTCTCGATGTTATGTCCCACACTGGCTGATGTTTGATCCGCTTTTTCCAGGTCGCCAGGTATTCCCGCATACGCAATGCGTATCCGGCATCCAGAACAGGAACCAGCCTTACAGCAGGCTCCGGTGGTTTTCTGTATCGCGGATCAGGGTGTAATGGTGGGTGCCTGGTGGTCGGGCGTCCTGGTCTTCTTTCTGCTTCTTTTATACGTTGCTTGAGTGTTTTCAGGATCACCACGGGTTGTGGGTACTGGCGCGTCGGAGTCAGCATAAAATCAGCAGGTTTCAGTGCCAGAGCTTCATTCAGTCGTGCTCCGGTATTCCAGAGTGTCTCAAAGTACATGCGGATGCTCAGATCATCAATGTAGGAGAGAAGCAGTGAGACTTCCGGTGCTATCAGATATTTTGGCATTCCTGCGCCAATCTGCGCCGCCAGATCCCGCATATTACGGGCTGCATCGGGAGAGAGGGTTAAATTCCAGGCGTCGCTACGTGAAATCTGGAAAATGCTGGCGGGTAAATGACTCAATTTTTTAATCTCCGCACCTGTTTTTTTGGACGTGCCAGCAATTATGACCTGAAGCAGAGGTGCGTCCGACAACAAAAATTCCGATCACCAAAAAAATTTTTGGACATTTTTTCCGATAATGCATTTTTGTCCAGGGGGATATGAACGACAGGGCAGGGCGAAAAGGAAGCGGTTATCCTGAATAACCCAGGATATGGGCACATAGACCGGAACAGGGCACCGGATAAAGGAACGGAACATGTGAATGTTGTAACTAATGAAATCTGGACAGAATGACCTGTATGTCTAACTGCCTGGCGAATTAAACCGGAGCAAGGGTAATCTTGTTCAAAAATACTGTAGCGGTCGCAGCTGAGGATCGCGCTGGCCAGCGCGATCGATGCGTCACCGGCGCAAAGCTGATTTGTTGTTTTACAGTGAGTTAGGTTGTTTGCGGTGCGAAAAATATCGGTGAGTATTTTTGATAGAGTCATTAACGGCGGTGCGCTACGTGAAATCCGTGAAAAAGTAGGGGATATACGTGGGGTATTTTTCACGTAGCAACACCATTACAGCCTACCGTTCAGCAGACCATCCATCATTTTTCAAAACCAGTGTAATACGTTTTGTTTGTTTCTCTTTCAAATCAGACTCAAGTCCTAAAAATGCAGCCCGAACATCATCGCGTTTCGCCCATTCAGCGATACTGGTGGGACTGAATGTGTAATTCACCTGCGTGATCTTCATTCCCATAGCATCACCAGGTTCGGTAAAATCAACTATCTCATCCACCTTATAATGACCAACGCAAAAATCAGGCCGTTCCGGAGACTTCAGATATTTTTTCCCCTCATCTGTCAGAGCATATTCACGACCTGGCACTTTCTTACCCGTCTTAGTAAAACCAATAACGTCATCAACCAGGGTATCTTTTACTGTTAATAAATCGGCTTTGACCAGTACATCCAGCGCAGAAAACTGTCGAGAATTTATTTCATCTGCCCGTTCCTGAGACGTATATCGATTAGCCTGAGCCACAGCTACCTGAACCGGATAAGGCTTACTATCAAACATTCCCAGCGGACTAATAGTAATGCATTCCTTCTCTAGTCGAGTATTAATAGCTTTTTCAAAGTTTTGCTTATTAGCATCTTTTGGTGAATCACACCCTGCCAGCAAGAATGAACTCAAAGCAACAAAAATAACCACTACTTTTTTTGATTTGATCATCATTTTCCCTCTTTATCAAACGATAAAATTTCTTGCCAGCGCAGCTGGCTGTTCTGTCCCCTCCATTTGCCGTCGCAAACAAGTTTGCGACGGCATCACGATTATTTTATTCAACCTGCCCAGGTTGCAGTTTGTCAATGAGGAAATCTTCCATGAAATGGCCCTCATCAAGCAGCTTCTGTAAAGCAAGCGGACGCTTGCCATTACCAGACCATTCTCTGATCTCGCCATTTTCATCCTTAAAGCGGTATTTAGCCTTTCTTACTCCGCCTTTGGCTTTCCGCCTGGTTTTTACTGTATCTGCTGTTACAGGAGCAAGGAGTGATTCGGGATCAAGACCTAAAGATATGATGTATTCAATGGCCTGCTGACGTTTGGCTTCAAGTTCCTGGCGTTCAGCCGCTTCACGTTCAGCATCTTCACGACGTTCTTCAACAACAACGTTCAGTTTTTCCTGCATTTCGAGCAATTGCTCAAAATCAACTTCACGGGCAAAAACACGTAATGAACGAATATTCATCATAGTACGGCTGATAATGCCGTATTCATCTTCTTTAGTCAGTTCGCTCATATAATTAATCCTCTTATTTAGTGTACGTACTTCCAGACGCCGGAAGGCACCTTATCATAAAGTTTATTCATCACCAGTTCTGCTCGGCGATGATCTGCGGCAGAATAAAATGCCTCTGATTCTGATAAAGGCAGTTTGTAACGGTTAATCTCAATAACTTTTTCAAGAGTATCTCTTGATGTACATTTTCTTAACTGAAAAAGCCATTCCTGCTTTGTTTTCACTTCTTAGCCCTTGCCGGAAAACCCAGCTTCCCTGTTTTCTTATCCTCAAGGACAAGAACTGTATCATACGTTCCACCACTTTTCTTTTTAAATCCCTTAATCAAATCGGTTTTCCCTGATTTAACCAGTTTTTCGGCCTGTGCCTGGGTGATTTTCTTACCAGAAAACTCACTCCAGATTTTAAATTCACATCCGGTACAGAAATAACCTTTTTGCCTGATAATAATTTGTTTGCCGCATGTAGGGCAGGGAGAACTCAGGCGTTGAGATTGTCCTGCTGGCGCTACGGGTTCAATTTTCATCTCGCCCAGGTCAACATCAGAAATCATGCCTGTGAGTTCATCGTATAGTTCATTAATGAACTCTTCAACGGTCAGGTCGCCATTTTCAATGGCTGTCTGCTTTTCAGCCCATAATGCTGTCATATCAGGATTAACCGCTATACCAGGCAGGGCATCAATAAGCGCATATCCGGTATCAGTAGGAATAAGTTTCCCTTTTTCCAGCGTGATATAGTTTCTTTTCTTCAGCGTTTCCAGAATGGCTGCGCGGGTAGCTGGCGTACCAATGCCACCATGTTCATCTTTTTTGTCTTTATCCTTATCCTTCAACAATTTTTTAATCGTTGGGTCAGTGACAAAATCCGCGACACGAACAAGCGCAGCAAGCAAGGAGGCTTCGGTGAATAACGGCGGCGGTGTTGTTTTCTTCTCATTAACAATAACTTCTTTTGTCGTCAGTGTTTCTCCTGTGCGAATTTTACAGAGCAGTTCAAAAGCGGAATCATCATTATCTTCTGATTCACCTTCGTCTGTGGTTTCCGCGCCAAGAAACGCCTCAAATCCGCTGTCAGTTGTTTTTCTGGCACGGGCATAGAACGACTCATCACCACACTGAATGGCAACCGATACTTCCTGGTATGCTTTTTCAGGCATGAACTGAACAAGATAGTGTTGTGCGATCGCCAGGTAAACATTGCGCTCGTCGGTGCTGAGTGCGTTAACATCAGGCACACTGGCGGTCGGGATTATAGCAGTATGCGCAGTCACCTTTGCACTGTTAAACGCTTTGCTTTTACGTGAAGAATCAATATCCAGCGACTGAGGAAAGACTGATTTCAGGGCATCGATAACCTGCGGCGCTTCGCTGAATTGTTCATCAGATAAATATGAGCAATCAGAGCGGTTATAAGTAATCGCTTTATATTTTTCACGTAATTGTTGCGTAATATCCAGCGTTTTTTGTGCCGTCATTTTGAACTTTTTGTTCATGTATTGCTGGAGTCGTACCAGGTTAAAGGGCAACGGTGCAGCCGTTTTTTTATCATCAGTTGCTGCCGCTTCAACTGTAGCCGGTTTTCCTGCAAGGGAGGCTGCCGTTCCGTCTGCCCACGCTTTATCAAGTAATTTACGGTCTGTCAGCGGAGCAAATTCCCCTGGCTTCCAGTTCGCCCTGATAACATCAGCACCACGCTGAA
>OLQL01002820.1_pt1 | contig 11279 bp, 8 predicted proteins | sample 1672971 | NCBI WGS metagenome assembly OLQL01 (sample SAMEA3136742, study PRJEB25190) | human gut metagenome | biome: human gut; feature: human-associated habitat; material: faeces | place: Austria | collected 2013
CAAAGAAAACTCCTTCTCATTCTCGACCTTATTCTCAATCTCGGCATCCTTTGCTTCTACAAGTACCAAGGCTTTCTTGCCTATAACATCAATCGTGCGATCGGCGAAGAATTCATAGCCGAGCTCAACCTTGCGTTGCCCATAGGCATATCCTTCTTTACGCTTCAAGCTATCACCTATGTGGTGGACGTTTATCGTGGCAAAGTTCAAGCCCAAAAGAATCCACTCTACTTAGGGATGTACATCGCCATGTTCCCTCAGCTCGTTGCAGGACCGATCGTGCGCTATGCGGATATCGAGCACGAGATCGACAACCGCAAAGTCACCTTGGCAGGCTTCACCCAAGGATTGCGCCTTTTCTGCATCGGGCTTGGCAAGAAGGTCCTCTTGGCCAACACCGCGGGCATCTTAGCTGATTCCCTTCTGCCACGCCCCGCCTCCGAGATCGGGTTCATCGGATGCTTCTCGGGAGTTGCCGCCTATACCTTCCAGATTTACTTCGATTTCTCGGGCTATTCGGATATGGCCATCGGTCTGGGCAAGATGATGGGTTTTGACTATCCTAGAAACTTCAACTATCCCTACCTCTCAAAGAGCGCTACCGAGTTCTGGCGACGTTGGCACATGTCGCTCGGTGGGTTCTTCCGCGATTACGTTTACATCCCACTTGGAGGTAACCGCGTCAAGACCCCACGTTTCATCTTCAATACCATGGTGGTGTGGGCCCTTACCGGTATCTGGCATGGGGCAGCCTGGAATTTCATGCTATGGGGTATCTATTGGGGCGTGCTCATCCTGCTTGAGAAGTTCTTCTTGAACAAGCTCTTCGAGCGCCTGCCTCGTTTCGTCTCCCATATCTGGTGCATCGTCCTCTTCTTCTTCGGCTGGCTCCTCTTCTCCGTAACAGGACTGTCCAATGTCGCTCAGTGGACCGCAGCCATGTTCGGTGCGTATGGCTTGCTTGGAACCTCAACGCTCTGGGAGCTTCAGTCATGGAGCTATATCTCGCTGGTCCCCATCATGATCATCGGTTCGCTTCCCTGGGCACCTTGGCTTCGCAAGAAACTTGAAGCCTGGGCAGAAGGTGATACCTGCAGAAAGATCATTGCCGCTCCTGAAAAAGGAAATGCCATGGTGCCTCCGTGCCAGGCAGAGCCGACAACATGCATCTCTGCCAATCGAAAGAACATCGTTGCTGCGGTCAACACCGTTTCCGATCTGGCGATCTTTGCAGTGTTCATCTTCTCTTGTATGTCCGTTGTCTCAAGTGGTTACAACCCATTCATCTATTTCCAATTCTAGAGAAGGATTAGCTAGTGAAGATAAGAGACATCCTATTCTCTGCTCTCCTCTGCATCTTTCTTTGCGGACCTGGTGCGTTATGGGCGGCACAAGAAAAGCTACACTTAGACCTTCCCTCCTGGTTCACGGCAGAAGATGCCCAGTACCTATCTGGAGGAATCTCAAAAGCAAATGTTAAACAAAATCTAACGGTTGAAGGATTTGAATCTGAAAAACTTCAAGAAGCTCTAGAAAATAAAATAGGTAACCATATTCCTCTCAAAGCGGCTGCAATACTCGAAAACGCTAAACTGCAGAGAAATGTAATTGCTCTATCGAACATCGCGTTTGATTGGGAATGCTACCCAACTTATTTTGGAAGCGAACAAGTTTACATCCCTGCCCAAAATGCACTTACAGGTATTGCAGTCAAGAACGATCTATCTTTTGATGAAGGCCTTTGCTCATTTGCTGACGAACTAGTCCGCTTAGCCCAAAGCTTTCCTGATGTTGATTTCGAAATGTATATTGTTGGATCAAATGACGGAATATCCCCATGCAACCCAACATATTCTCTTGTTTCCAATGCTCGAACATTCGATAAAGTAACGTCACGAATTACCGAGCATATCAATGAGTATAGCGTCCCCAATTTGCATTGCTCATACACAGCAGAATGCGACAATCAGTCTTACTACGATAGTTTTTATCGCTGTGATAGACATTGGTGCATAAACGGAACTCTGGAAGCATATCATGTAATTGTCAGCGAGCTAAACCTGCTTTCCATTGACTTTGGAAGCATATCCCCTATAGAAGGACAATCATTTTGTGGGGATGTTGCACGGCCTGGAAGAGTGTATCTTGCGGAACCCGTGCAAGATATTAACTACGATTTTTCCAATCTGTCTGCCAGAAACAAAACTGGGTCTATTCAAAATCTATCAGAGCATCCCGATTATGAACGAGCTTCCAAAATCAATCGTCTATTCAACTTTTATGGGCTTTATTACGATATGAATTACGACGCGACCATTACAGGCGGAAAAGGAGACAAATCCACACTGTTAGTTAGTGACTCGTTCGGAAGAAGTTTAACAAGATTGATAGCAGAATCTAGTGATACGACATTTCGAAGCGATGCGTTATTTGGAGAGAAAAGAACCTCGAAGAATGCTTATTCTTTTATCTCGCAAAACAACGTGGAGGCAGTAATCTTTGTTGCCAAACCTGGTAACTATGTATCTTTTCTAGAACGAAATCCCAATTATTTTAAAAACACCAGCGAATAATTTTTCTTTTACTTACAACAATTATCTGCCAAATGAAAACGAGATAATGATGCGGTGCGCAGCAATAGGATAACGGAATCAACACAGCTGCTCCGATTATCGACCGAAATAAGCCATCGCGCTGCACGAGCTTCCATACAACTCTTGCGAATAGTTTTGCTAAGCCACAGAGACAGAGAGATACGATTATCCCTTATGAGATGCTAGGGTTACTGAACAAAGCAGGGAACAGATCGGAAGAAGAATCGCCGAAAGAAAGCCGTAATCAGCGGGCTCGAAATAATCACAATAATTAATGCATTACATCACTCTTTATTTTACATAGAATTTCGCTGCCCCACTGTTTCAGCTTCTCCCAAAGAAAATGGATAATAAGTGAAATCACAATTCCTACCGCCGCATACACAAATGCCATCTGAGGGACAGATGCAGGCATCCACCTATATCCAGGTTTCGAAAGAAATGTCGATAGATCAAACGTGCTAAAGCAAGGTGTCACTGTTGCAAGAAAAGCGAAAGAGGAGCATACGAGAAAAAAATCCCAACATGTGATGGCGCATGATGCTAAAAGTATTATCGGCTAAAGCAAGCACGAAGCGCGATTGTATCCGTCAACTACTAACTCGACATTTGGGGATGCTGACGAAAACTTGTCCCAAATCGTATCGGTTTGGAGGTAGGAATGTATTCCAGAGAAGAGAAGCTTAGAGCTATTGAACTATATTCAAATACGACTTCAGTCCAATATCTGTCACTCACGAACTAGGATATCCTTGTCGTGACACTCTTTATGCTTGGTATGATGAATACCTTGAGAATGAAGGCGATATGCCGTCTTCAGGAAAACACAAGCGCTACACTGACGAACAGAAGCGTGCAGCTGTCGATCATTTCTTCGAACACGGCCGATGTCTCGCCTGTACGGTAAGAGCGCTCGGATATCCTTCGCAGGGGTTGCTCGCCTCATGGACAGATGAGCTGGAACCAGGACGAAGACCAAAGCAAGCCGTGACAACGCGCTTTTCTGACGAGGCCAAAGAGAGCGCTGTCATCGATCTTGTCACCAGAAAAAAGCCTGCAAAGGAAATTGCAGATAGGATCGGTATTAAGAGAGCCACCCTTTACAAATGGAAGCGAAAGCTTCTGGATAAGGAGGTCCCTTGCAAGATGCCAAGAAAAGACGATAGCAGGAGCATTGAAGAGCTCGAGGACTACGCTGAATCTCTCAAACACGACATTGAAAAGTTAGAGCTTCGCCGTGCGATCTTAGAGGGGACGGTGAAGCTTCTGGGAAAAGATAGAAGCGTCGACCCTGGGATGCTCACGAACAAGGAGAAGACGATTCTTGTGGAGAGTTTGAGGTCGGCGCACAGGCTCGACGTGCTGCTCGAAGTAGTAGGAATGGCGAAGAGCAGCTACCTTTATCAGAAGAAAGCGCTCTTACGGCCGGACAAGCATGCCGAGCTGCGCATCCGCATAGCTGAGATATTCCACAGCAGCGACGGGCGCTACGGGTATCGCAGGGTGCATGCCGCCCTCAGATCAGATAAGACCACCGTATCAGAGAAGGCCGTCTGCCGGATCATGAGAGAGGAGGGCCTCATCGCTAAGCGTCCCCGCAAGCGCAAGTACAGCTCCTACAAAGGAGAGATCAGCGAAGCACCCGAAAACCTGGTGAAGCGCAACTTCCATGCTCAAGTTCCTAATCGTCTTTGGCTGACCGATATCACCAAGTTCTCCATTCCAGCTGGTAAGGTCTACTTAAGCCCTATCATCGATTGCTTCGATGGGATGTGCATCGCCTGGTCTCGATCGGTATCGCCCAATGCTGAGCTCGTGAACGGAATGCTAGATGCTGCAGCATCTAAGCTTGACGAGGACGAATATCCCATCAGTCACAGCGATCGAGGCTGTCATTATCGCTGGCAAGGTTGGATAGAGCGATGCGAGAGATATGGCATCATCCGATCGATGTCCAAGAAAGGTTGCTCTCCCGATAATTCAGCGATGGAGGGCTTTTTCGGGTGTCTTAAGGTTGAATTCTTCTATGGACGGAATTGGTCAGGATGGTCGATCGAAGAGTTCATGAATGCGCTCGACGAGTATATTCATTGGTACAACGAGAAGAGGATAAAGCTATCATTGGGAGGAATGAGCCCTATGCAATACAGAAGATCCTTGGGGCTTGCGGCATAGGTTTTGGGACAGAAAAACGTCAGCATCCCCAAGTGTCGACATTGAGGTTAGCGAATACACCTTAAATTCTCCCATCTTTCAAGTACAGTACAACCATCGCGACAAAATAGCTCCGCTGCAAAATCAGACGACGCATATGCAAAACGGCTCTTTCTAGTGAAAAGCGCGTCTTGTCCGCTATAACAAAATAATTTCAAACTAGCATGCGCTTTTGATTGTATTGATTTAAAAAAACTAAATCCCAATGTCCGACATTTTCTTAACTTTCCTCTTATTAGAAGTACCAATATAGTTAGATCTCCCTAAAACACCTCTTCAGCAAACAACCTGGAATACTGCATGAATCGTTGAGAGCTTTTCTCTTCAGCTCAGTCCACGCATCTGGATTCGCATCATGAATAGCGCTATGATGGCGGATTATCCTGCATTTTTCATTTGGAGACTTGGAATCATAAGAATTCACTAGTTGCCTAGATATATTCGAGGCAAGCATAGGAATGCCCAGCATCACAAATAAAAGCTCAATCACCACAATTCTGACTTGAAAAGAAGGAGACTTAAAAAGAGATCCTGCGTATGGAAAGAGAAGACAAACAAAAGCAAGGAAAATCTCTTTTGCTTTGCTTTTGCTGAAACCCCATACAACCCAAGGCCAAGTATAACCGTACCGACTATAGGGCCAACATGAAGCGATTCGCTTCCACCGAACAACGCATAATGCCACAAGCAAACGCCACAACGGAGAACTTCGAACGAGCATCTTGCTTCCTGCGTGTTTGTGCGCCCATGATCATAATACTGCTTTCACGCCAGTGGCTTCAGAACCAGCAATCTTTCTTCAAGTATCGTGTCGTTGGGGATATCAACAGCCGCAACCGTACCAATAACACGCTCAAGCTCTGCAGGAGATATTCCTGTTCCAGGCCTTTTAAAAGTAAGCATTTCACGACCTATAACGTCACCAGCAGAAATATCGCATGCCGACACGATTGATCGACGGGCATTGAGGCGCGCTGCTTGTTCGGTTTCTGTGTGAATCAACCCAGACGAACCGCATATCTCATCAAGGAAAGTTATACCTGCAAGGATCTTCTGAGCATCTTTAGGGTCCATTGCATGATAGTGATCGTTACCCTTTAACTTCTTATTTAATGTGAAGTGTTTTTCAACTACACAAGCTCCAAGCAAATACGCCGTCTTGATCACATCAAAACACTCATCAGGCTTGCAGTGATCAGAATAGCCAATAATCACATCTGGAAACTCTTGAGACAATGTTTGTATTCGATTTAAATTCGCGTGTACATATGGGGTAGGGTATTCGAGAACGCAATGCATCAAAACAAAAGGTGCATTATTAACCTTGCGCACAGTTTGCACCGCCTGCCTTATTTCGTTAATATCACCTGCTCCAACAGACATAATAATCGGTTTTTCTTTTTTTGCTTGATATTCAATAAAAGGAATATTTGTTAGATCGGAAGAAGATATCTTGTAAACTTCCATCAGCGAGTCAAGATAGTCAGCTGATTCAAAATCAAAAGCTGTTGAACAAAACTCTATGCCTATCTCTTTGCAGTACTTTGCGATCTCACCGTATTCATCTCTACCAAATGAATCAAATTTTTTGAAAAGTTCTTGCTGACTCATGGTCGGCTCTTCCGTTGTGTCCCAATATGCGGGAGAGTCTTTCGCTGCAAGAGCTTCGGCCTTGTAAGTCTGAAACTTAACTGCATGTATTCCTGCATTTTTTGCTTCTTGACACATGAGCTTCGCCGCCTTCATTGGCGTGATGCCAAGCTCCGCAGCTATGTCATAATAATTTACGCCTATTTCCGCAATTAAAGTAAAATTTCGTGACAAGATACGGTCAATCAATGCGCTCATAGTGCCTCTCCCAGAATGATTCTTTCAACTTTTGTAATTCCGCTTTTTAAATCATTGGCTAACATGCGATTGCGCATCTCTCTTCGGACAGATCTTGCCGACACAAGCCATGCGAGTGCAGATTCAATATCCTCATCAGCAACCTCATCCCCAAGCCCAAGATTGATGAAGCCATTATCCATTTGTGCAAACGTATGCAATTGTTCCCTTTTGTTTTGCGCAAGTACAATAGTAGGCACTCCTAGCGTTGCAAGCTCGTACGTTGTGCGGCCTTGCGATGATAACGCTATATCGGCCTTTTGCATATGATCGCTTAGACGCACAAGATTTGAGCTAACTAGTATTCCTCGTTCTGGCTTTTCGACAATCGAATCGTCTTCATAGCCTGGACCAAGAACAAAATCAAAGATGACTCTTGTTTCTTCCTTGTTCCATCTTTGCGCAATTTCATATAGTCTTTTCGTTAAATTCAGCGGATCAGTTCCTCCAAATGAAACAAGAATACGACGAACTTCATCGGAATAATTCGCGGGTTTCGAGGAGACGAATTCATCCCTTAAGCACACATATTCCTTCCCCGCGTATACATTATGATGCGGGGAGGCACCTTCATAGATAGCGTTCACAACCGCATCCGCAAAGCGTGCACCATCTCCCATATCCTCAAAGGACACAAAACGCCCAACAAGAGGGCTAATCTTCTCAACATATTCTTTTGACGTATCAAGAAGATCGTTCACAAAAACGTCAATTTTATGCTCGCACAAAAAGGAGTAAAGCTCGTCTTCGTTTCCTATCTCAACAATAGGCATGTTTGCTTCTCGAAGAACCTCTATTCCGAGATGATGCTGCTTATTACAAACGAAAAAGACATCATGTTCAATGAGCGAATATGCCAGAGTCAAGCCTCTATAAACATGTCCGAGACCAAGTTCTTTATAGCCATCAACTCTATAGAGTATTTTTTTTCGAGAGAGAAGAGTCTCGCAAACTACCCAATCCTGTTTGGTATCTATATCTGTCGCCTGATCAGCAGGAACCTCAAAAACGCTCGGACTCAAGCCCAAACGATCTTGCTCAGTAAGCACGCTTCGCCTCGTAATGAGAAAAGCCCCTGTTTCAAGATAGGAAGGCGGCAATTGTTGCCGGTTGAGTCTCTCACTATACGCGGGGATAATCGCTCCCGCTTCCTCCCTCCAGCTTAGATGAGGCGAGTTAAAAACACTAATAATGCTATCAGAACCAGACTTAATTATTTGGCCTATTGCCTCATCAAGCACCTTAACTGTGAGAAGTGGAGACGTGGGCTGCAAAGTGACAACATAGTCATAGCGTATCCCATTAAGCTCCTCTGCCCTCAATACCGCATCGTAGATTACGGGATCAAGAGTAACTGCATCTTGCGCCAAAGCAGAAGCACGATCCAGAGCCATAACACCGCATTGCTCTGCATAAGACAAAATCTCACTTGAATCAGACGAGACAAGAACATCAGTGATGTATGAAGATCTTATCGCGTTATCTATGGCATAACTAATAAGAGGCCTCCCGTTCATTAACCTCATATTCTTCCGTGGAATACCTTTCGATCCCCCACGAGCCGGAATTACAGCAAGTATCCTCATGTTATCCCTAAAAAATCGTCCTTTTTTTTATTATTCTAACGCAAGCAATACCAAGCAAAAAAACTCCGAGAAGCCAGCGGAGTAAAATCCCATCTTGCGCAACAGCACACAAGATACCCGCAACAACCACGAAGAATAGGCCAAAAACATAGTACCTAACAGGATAGTTCCTGTCTCCAAGACGAAATCTTGCAATCGAGAAGTGAAAAACAAAAAGCGCCAAATAAGATATCATGGTTGCAAAAGCAGCACCGAGCATTCCGAATGTAGGAGCTAGCCAAATCATCAGGGCAATATTCATGCAAGATGCCAAACAAGTTCCTACAGCAATGGAAGATGTTTTCATTGCATAGAACTCGTAATTTACGGGAAAGCTATACAAGAAGATGCAATATTGACCAATTATGAGCATTGGCAATAGCTCTATAGCCTCCCAATATTGTTCGGGAGACATTAACTTCACTATTTCTGGAGACAATAAAGCAAAAGCGCAACTTCCTAGGGTGAAGAGCAAAAAATAGTTTTTAAAATGATCTTTTTTTGTCTTTGGAGAAGTTTTCCCAGCAAGATCCTCATACATAAATGGTACAAAAGCATTATTGAGAGCGCCATATATTGCTGCCATCAAGCTCACAACGACTACAGCAATACTATATACTCCAGCAAGCGAGTCTCCATACAATTGTTGGATGCCTATCTTACCCGTTTGAGCTAATACGAGTTGAGATAGACCATGAAAAATTAGAGGTAGTGTTAAGACAAGACAAAACCGCCAATACTCAAGTTTTATCTTCTCTCTTCGCGATATACCCAACCATACAAACAAAACAATGCCAATAAGGACATTCGGCACAACTAAGCCAACAATACGTCCATAGTAGCTTGTTTCGCCAGCGAATACTGTTGTTATAAGAACAATCGACAATAAAGTGGTCGCTACGCATAGGCCAACAGACAAGAAAAAATTCTTTGCAGCTTCTTTTTTAAAGATAAAACGCATGCTAAAGAACGAAATGAGGAATGAGCCAAAACTCTGAAAGAGCATGCAGACCACTATGAGTTCACTCATCTTTAAAAGCTGAGAAAGTGGCAGAAGAAATAAAAGGCAAAGAAGGAAAATGAGGGCAAATACACCAAAGGTCATCGTTAAAACGCTAAATTGATAATCATCTTGTTCTGATTCTTTGAGGTTCGCTGACGCACTTCCGATCGAGCCATCTGCCTTCAACCCAATAACAACAGTAAAGATTTGAACCCATGCCACATATATATTCACAAGGCCATACCCATCTGTGTCAAGTAGACGAGTAAAAATGGGTATAGTAAAAAAATTGATACCAGCAATGAGCGCTGTGCTGGCGATGTTTAAAAAAGCAATTTTATTTTCAGTAGGATTCTTCAACGGCGAAAGCAGTATTCTTGCGACGAAACATTTCGAGGTCGGGATTGCCTCTGATATGCTTTTCTTGCAACAGTAATCGCAATCATGACACATCCCACGAGTAGCGTTTTCCAGTTTATAAGATCTCCAAAGTCCGACATCAAAAGCACTCCATGCATAATTTTTATCATGTAGACCGCAAGAACCCCTTCTAATAGCCGCACATGTCTAAATGCGTTTACGGCAGCATTTATCACAACCCAATACAACGCGCACAACATGACCATGCCTATCGTCAAGCCAAGCAATCCGAAATAGTAATATAATGTTGCAGGAGTTGACGAGGTGAGCCTTGTCGAATTTGCCAAATAATTCGAATAATAGCTTTCTGGCATAATAATACGCATAAGCTTCCACATCCCTCCTTTATCTCTGCCATCTACAATGTCATTCCCAGCAAAAACAGCTTCAATTTCGTCATCTATCTCGCTCATGCGTTCATCACTAAACGGATCTTCTACCTGATCATATATACCCCACCAAACTTCTCCTTGAGCAGCGATACGCTGCTCAAGGGTCGACAAAGCCGAATTAACATCACCAAACTGTCTAATATACTGAGTAAATACCAGTGCAAAAAAAACCAATGCAAGAGCAATAAAGACTACTACGATCTTCTTTGTATACTTTTTCAATAAATTTTTTAGTTCGTCCTCTGGTTTTGAAACAAGTACTATGAGGACAAGAACATACAGTAAGAAAAATAACGAGGTAAACTTTTCGCCTGTCCAAATTAGGTAGAGAGAATAAACAACTACTACAGAAAAGAATAGCTTTTTTGATCCCGTTTTTAGACTTGGAGCAGCAAGGGGAATGATCAGAACCAAATATGACTGATACGAACGAAGTATCTCTGGCATAACATTCGCTGCGTAATCAAATCTATCTCGAGACGAGATCCAAGCCGGAGTCCCAACAACAGCAAAAAAAGCAAGCAACGCAATTGCAAGCGCTGCAACACTAGCCACTTGAATTAGTGTTTTCTGGAAATAAGAATATTCCTTGCCGACTCGAGCTGTCCCGTTAAGTCTTTTAGTCGGCTTTCTAATTGTCTCTAAAAAAAGCAAGAAGTAGAACAAGAGCCCAACAGTTGCTGCAAGAGGGAGCAAAGAACCATTATCGTAAGTTGTCTTTTGAAGCTCATTGAGCCAGACCGGACTTCCCTCTAGTAATGCAACTGCAAACACAAGCCATGTCATCATTACGATAAACCAAATGTATTTAAGAAAAAAAACTCTATAACGAACTATCGAAATGCTCTGGATTAAGAAAATAGCAAAACAAATCCAGGTTATCTTTATTCCTACGCTTTGCAGCACAAAACAAAACAAATAAAAAAACTCGAATAACAGTCCTGCAGCGATGACACCACGAACCTCTCCCCGTGGACAGGTCCCTTGAATAAAGGCGATATTTTCACTTTTCTGCTTGAACACTATAAGCTGCTGCTCTTGAATTCGTCCTTGATTCGCTGGAGCATTCTCTTCATCTCTTCAGGAGATCGATGTATGGAACCTCCCCAATAATACTCATATATATTCTCTTTTTCTTCGTTGG
>OLQL01002833.1_pt1 | contig 11220 bp, 5 predicted proteins | sample 1672971 | NCBI WGS metagenome assembly OLQL01 (sample SAMEA3136742, study PRJEB25190) | human gut metagenome | biome: human gut; feature: human-associated habitat; material: faeces | place: Austria | collected 2013
CTATGTTTAGATAATTTATACAAGATTAAGAAAAGGTAGCAGCAAACAAACTCATAATAAGTTTGCTTGCCACTTTAGTAAATAGAACAATTAAAGACCAATTCGGACCTTCCTTTCGTGTTGCACTATTGTATCAGGGTGGAATTCTCCCGATTTGATCGTATTGTTTTCTGTTTGAGATTTATCACTTATATCCTTTTCAGGAACAGGTGGTACCAATTCCAACTGTATTTTTCTGTCCAACGCCGCCAGTTCCACTTTCAGACCTTTCAGTTCTTTCTCTTTCTTCCAAGTCTTGCCAGCTATCTCTTCCAGTTGCGGTATTTCCTTTTCCAAAGCCTTGCATCTTGAATCATACTGCTCAATGTAGCTTGGTATCTTCTGTAAGGCATTCAGAAAGTTGTTTGCCGCTGCTATCGGGTCCGACTTGGCAATGTGACCGTAGTTGTACTGGTACTTGTAATTGCCCTCAACAAGAAAGCGGTTGTCAACAAATGGAAGACCATTCTCGAAACTTGTCTTGCTGACAATCTTGACAGGGAATCCGTAGATTTCTCCAATCCGCTTGTATTGTCCGCCAGTTGTCTCTTTCTCCGCCAACATTTGCAGATGCTTTCCTATAACCTCTAAGTTCGTGGACTCCACACCATCAAGAGTGATGAGGTTGAGGATGTTGCCGTCCTTGTCTTTCCTGGCTTTGCCCATAAACTTGCCGTAGTCCTCGGTCATTCCCTTGAGAGAGGCTTTGTTGTTGCCCAGCTCTGCCGTCTTTGACTGCAATTTTGTTTCTGAGTCACGCTTGCCCTTGTTAAACGATTTGCGCTCACCCTCCAGAGAAGCAATCTTCTTCTCCAACTTCGCCTTGTCAAGCAAGTCGGTATTTCCGGAGAGAATAGCCATATACTCTGAAAAATTCATGCCCGATTTCTCGTCCATCGCTCCCTCGTCAATGGTTCTCGCTCCCAAGGCTCCGCTTTTCAACTGTGAGATGAACGTCTGCTTGCAGTGCAGCAGATTGAACTTGTACGAGTCAAGCGACTTTTCCACCGCATAGATGATGACATCCACCTTGTTGTCGGCATACAGCTTGGCAATCTCGTTACCAGCACGCACACCTCGACCGTCACGCTGTGCCAAGTCTGACGGTCGCCACGGTGTGTCCAAATGATGAATAGCAACACACCTTTTTTGTGCATTTACGCCTGTACCTAACATAGATGTGGAGCCGAACAATACTCGTACCGAACCCTCGTTCATGGCTGCTATCACCGCCTTTCTTGCCCTCTCGTTCTTGCACTCCTGAATGAAGCGAATCTCTGACGAGGGTATTCCATAATCCTCTATCAGCTTACGCTTGATTTCTGAATACACGTTCCATTCGCCCGATCGATATGTTCCCAGATCTGAGAATACGAACTGCGTCCCCTTGTGATTGTCATAGCGTTTGTAATAGTCCGCTATCATCTTGGCACAATGGCTTGCCTTGTTGTCGGGATGATCCTCACAAGTCGGGTCTATCATGCGCATGTCAAGCGCCATCTTTCGGGCATAGTCTGTGGCTATGAGCATCTTTGCCTTCTCTTCCGTTTCTGACAGTGGAAGTCTGCCGAGGATGGTGGCATCGCCCGTCTTGGCAAACTCCATCAGCTTTTGGATGAAGTCCTCCTGCTCGGGTGTCGGTGGTATGTTATGAAGGATCTCGTTCTTCTGTGGTCTGTCCACACCAACCGCCTCCGCCGTACGATAGTCGGTTATCTCATTGTAGAAGGCAGCAAGCTCCGGCACTTTGATAAAGTATCTGAAACGCTCCTTCTGTACGATGTTGTTGGTGACGTTAAACTCGAAGTCGGTAGTCTTCTTGGCGAAGATGGCCGCCCACGCATCGAAACAGCGGATGTCCTGACGCTCCAGTTCTTTTGGGCGCAGGTACTTGAAAAGCAGATACAACTCTGTCAGTGAGTTGCTGATAGTTGTTCCCGACAGGAATGTCGCTCCCAGATCTCTGCCTGTCCGCTCCTGTATGGTACGGATAGCAAAGAGCATGTTAAGCGCCTTCTGGCTTCCCTCGCTGTTGCCAAGTCCTGCCACACGGTCGTGACGGGTGTTGAACATGAGGTTCTTGAACTGGTGGCTCTCGTCCACAAACAAGTGGTCGATGCCCATCATGCGGAAATCCACCACATCATCGGTGCGCTGCTCGATGCTGTAGGCTATCTTTTGCAACTTCACCTCCAGATTCTGCTTTCGCTTTTCCAAGCCTTTGAGCATTCCCCGTGACACGTCCTTGCCCTGCGTACGTATCACTTCCAAGTTTTCCTCCACGGTATCAAGCTCAGCCTGCAATATCTGCCGCTGGAGTTCTGGCGATTGCGGTATCTTCCCGAACTGGTCATGCGACATGATTACGCAGTCATAGTCATTGTTCTTGATGTTGTTGAAGAAGCTGACACGGTTCTTGGTGGAAAAGTCCTTCTCCGAGGCATAGAGTATCCTCGCATGGGGATAAGCTGTCTGATAGGTGGCGGCTATCTCCGCGACATTGGCTTTCAGTCCGATAATCATCGGCTTGTGAGCCATACCGAGACGTTTCATCTCATGCGCAGCCATGCACATGATGAGGGTCTTGCCAGTTCCCACCTCATGGTCACATATCCCGCCGCCGTTCTGCAAAAGCATCCAAACACAGTCCTTCTGACTTGGATACACACTCTTGATGCCATACTTTCCGCCAAGGGCTTTCAAGTCCAAGCCGGGGAAGGTCTGGTGAGAACCGTCATACTTCGGACGCACGAAGCAGTTGAACTTCCGGTTGTACATTGTGGTCAAGCGTTCCTTAAAGGAGTCAGACTGCTCCTCCAGCCATTCAGAGAACCCGTTGCGGATTTCGTCAATCTTGGCATTGGCAAGCTGTATGCCCTCGCTGTCACGCACCTTGATGTCGTTGCCGTGTTCATCCTCACCGATGCTCTTCATCATGTCGGGACAGGTGTTGTGCAGGGCATGTTTCAGAAGACTCATGCCGTCATAGTGGCGGTAATATCCCTTCACCATATACTCATCCGTGATGGCCATGGTCTTCATACTGCATTTTGCCGAATATTCGTCCATGCTGTCGGAATAGACGATGCTGACCTGTGTATTGAAGAGGTGGCTCATGTAAGCGGAATACACACCTGTAGGAATCCAACGCTCACCGAAGTTGAAGTCCAGGTCCTCAAAGGCTATCGGTTCGGGAATGCTTGCCTTCAAGGCTTCCAACGACTCCCTCACGATTGCATGGTCGGGATTTTCCTTCAGCCATTCTTCTATACGCTCCGCTTTCTCTATGACATTGCCAGCAATGAAGCGGTCGGCTATCTCGTAGCCGTCTATGAGCGGATTGTAATAGATGCGCCCTTTAAGCGCTTCCGTCAGTTCCTGTTCCGGCATATCCGATAATTCAGTCATATACGGCAAGTCGATACGGCCGAACTTGTTGAGCGAGGCGGTGAGCGCTTCCTCTGGAGAATCCACATGACTGACCTCGTCAAGCGAAAAAGAGACCGGGTGGTCGAAGATGTCTGATTTTGTGAACTGTCCGTTTTCCACCCGTTCCAACGACAGCATGTCGCGCCCTGAGGCATCCATGAGGATGAACTTCACGTTCTGCTTGGCATTGAGGTTGCCGAAGCGAATGAAGAAAGCGTCATAATAGACATTCAGACTCTCACGCATCTGCTTGTTTTCCGTCTGTTCTTCCGCTTCATAGGTGTAAAGTTTCTGATAGGCATCACGGAGGGCGATATACAAGACTGCCTTTTCTTTCTGCTCCATATTCAGATCCAACGGCATGAAGGTAGCACCATACTTGGTAAGGTCTTTCAATACACCGATGTTTCCGGCAGAGTCGAGCACCATAGAACCCTCACGATGAAAACTTTCCAGTTTCTCATCAAATGGACGGGGCTTCATAGCATCCTCTTTCTTCCTTGACTGCTCTTCCCGCTTTCTTTCTTGCTCTTTTTGTTGTTCCCGCTCATGATTTGTTTCTTTCAATGTGCTCTGAGTCTTGGAATCTTCTTTTGCCTCATTCCCTTTCGACTGCCCATGCCCGATTTGAACTTTGAGAACTTCTATCGGTTCCATCGGCGGCTTGAACTTCGGATCAAGCGTATCTTCAACGCCCAGAGCCTTGAGTTGTTCCTGACGGTGCAGTTCCGCCTTTTGGCGCAGCAGCACCCTGTCTTCGGGAGCCATGGTCATCATCATCTCGTAAAAGCCGTTGATTGGCGGATTCTCTTCCCAAGAGATGCTTGCGTATGGCTCATCCCCAGGCAGGATTGGCTTTGTCTCCTGTGCTGTTTCCTGCTCTTTTGCATCTGTCAACGAAGGCTTTTCTTCTTTTTCCACAGGCTTTGTCACAACTTCAAAAGTCGGATTGACGCTTTTTACCAACGGACTTGCTTTCTTCCTTGACACTTTCTTGGCGGCAGCACCCACTGTTACCTCTGCTTTCTTCTTCGTTGAATGGACAGCCTGACGGTTTTCTTCTTCCATTCCCCAAAGGTCAAACAGAGTCATTTGGACTGGTGGCTGCTGATGATTGGACTTTTGGGATAGCTCAGCATCATCAGTAGGCTTTTCCTGCTTTTGCAAGGATACTACAGTATCGTTCTGCTTTACCTCAATGGAAGGCTTTGTCTTCACTGCTTTGTCTATCTTTTCTGTTTCTTCAACCTCCTTAACTTCCTCAGCCTTTGTTTCCTCTGTCCCCAAGTATCGGTTCAAATTGAGGTTCTTCTTAAAGTCTTCATGGAGCATCTTTCGCAAATCCTCTGCAATACCTTCCACACCATCCTCATGCGTGTATATCATTGCAGGTTTGCCGAACGGGTCAGTATCCAACTTTGCTGTTGTATGGATAATGCGTTCCGGATGCTCCAGAAAGTAGTTGTTTGTCGGAATGCGGTTCTCGTCATTATAGACGGTATCAAGCAGGTTGTCGTCTCCTCGCAGCGACTCCTTTTGGCTGTTTTTCTGGAGGATGATGAGGTCACTGCCCACTTCCGTATTGGCATTTTCCGTGAACAGGTTGTTGGGAAGACGAATCGCTGACACGAGATCTGCATGATAGAGCATCATAAAACGCGCGGCACTGTTGTTTTTGGCATTCAATACGCCTTGTGAGGTGATGAAGGCAACCAACCCGCCGTCCCTTACCGTATCAAGAGCCTTGACAAAGAAGTAGTTGTGTATGCGTCTGGTGACAAGTGCCCTCATGCCTTTCATGGCTGTATAGGACGGATCAAACACGGCAACATCGCCAAAGGGAATATTTGAGATGGCGAGGTCGAAGTAGTCATTGAAAGGCTTTTCTATCTTCTCGAATCCCTCTATGCGCACTTTCTGCTCCGGGTGCAGATGGCGGAGTATCTTTCCCGTAAGCAGGTCTTTTTCAAATGCCATAATGTCTGCCTTGGGATTGTTATCCAAGACGGAATCGACAAAGGCACCGATGCCTGCCGATGGTTCAAGCACCTTTTCGGGGATGATATGATGCTCTTTCAGCACATCCGTCAGAGCCTCCGTAACGGCTGACGGCGTGTAGAATGCCGTGAGGACGGACTGTTTCAGACTGTCCATCAACTGTTTGTACTCGCTTTCATTCTTGCTGTTTTCACGGATAAGTCTATGCAGCTCCACTGTTGGAGAAAACAATTCAAGGTCTGACTTTGCCCAATGGACGGCATCCGCCAGCTCCCTGGCAGGGTTCAGGATGCACTTCAATCCACCGAATCCGCAATAACGCTCCAGAAGGAGACGCTCACGGGCGGTCGGCGTGCGCTGTTCCCTGTCAAGGATGAATGCCGTCTCTATCGCCTTGATGTTGTCGTTCAGCCGTTGTTTTCTATTGTACGCCATTTGACTCTATGAAAAGGGCTACGGCTCCAGTCAACTCTGTATAGAGCTGGTCATAGTCCGGTGACTGGGCAAAATCGTCATCGGTGAGGTCGTAAATGGAATACACGTTGTCAACCAGAGGCAGGAGGTGCTTGACAAACGCTTCCTGGTCTTCTACTGCTACCTCCAGGGGAAACTCACTGTCAACAACATCATACAGGATGCTGTACTTGGAAAAGCGGAGACCTTTCAGCAATGCTGACATGGCAAGCTCTTGTGCTGCATCGGCAAAGAGGGCATCACGCCGTGCCTGCTCATATACTTCTGCGGCATGGTCTGCACGTTCGCGGATAAAGTCCGCATCGCTGGCTTGTGGAAAACGGTTCTCTCTGAGATGGTTCAAGAGATACAGTCCGTAATAGGACAGTTCTGTCTGTGCCTGTTTCTTTCTGTTCATTTGTCAGTTGAATGGATTAAGTGGTGAATAATAAACCGTGGATGGCGGTTGATGTTTGTTGAAAGCAAGAAAAAGGCACTCGGTATCCCTCCGAGTGCCGCCACTTAATCCACAGTAAATAAAAGCATCCTGAATAAAGACACCATTTATGAACCATGTTTCGGTGGCAAAGGTACAAACTATTTCTTGTATCTCTTCACATTTCCTCGCTTTTCTGCTGTTTTGTGCTCTGCAAAGACGAATTTCGTGTTGAAATTCTCGTCAAAGGCAATGGCTGCGGAGAACGATTTGCCTTGCTTGCTGGTGAAACCATTGAGCGTTCTGGTCTTGCCCTTGGTAAGCAAATCGGTGATGTCGGCATCAGTGAGCAACTTTCCTGCTACCTGCTTGAACACTGGCATACCGCACTCCTTGTTGCTGCATCTTACTACCTTTCCGAAGAACTGCATGGTACCTTGCTTGCATTTAGGACACTGACAGCCGGAATCCTTGTGGCTGAAAAGTCTGTCACAACCTAACAATTCCGCAGTGATTTCACGGGTATAGCCTTCGATACTATGGGTGAACCCGTCTGCACTTGCTTCACCTCGTTCAATCTTGGCAAGTTCCGCCTCCCATTTGCCCGTCATCTCCACATTGGCAATCGCCATGTTCTTCACCACGGAATGCAGGGCGAGTCCTTTTTCCGTCGGCACAAGTTTCTTCTGCTGGCGCACCATATACTCTCGTTTGAGCAGGGTTTCGATGATGGCGGCACGTGTGGCAGGTGTGCCAATACCGCTGTCCTTCATTGCCTGGCGCATCGTATCATCTTCTATATCTTTGCCTGCGGTCTCCATTGCTGCAAGCAATGTGGATTCCGTATGCAAAGGCTTCGGTTTGGTCTTGCCCTCCGTAATGGTGCAGCCAGAAAGAGTGATATGCTGTCCTTCTTGCCAGTTGGGAATGACTTGATCCTTGACCTCATCGTCTGTTGCGCCTGCATCCTTGTCCTGCCTTTTGTTCTTTTCCTTGAGCGACAACGCTCGCCAGCCAGTCTGTCGGATGATGGAGCCACTGATGCCAAACTCGACGTCATGATCCACTTGCGCCGATACTGATGTGATGTCCTTGATGCAGTCTGCTGAGAACGCTTCAATCATCCGGCACAATATCATGTCATAAACGATCTTCTCGTCCTTGAAAAGACCAATGGCTGCATTTTCTGTGATGAGCAGGGCATGGTGATCGGTCACCTTGGCGGCATTCACGCTGTTCTTGCAGTAGTCCTCACTGCCAGGCAAGAGTTTCACTTTTTCTCCATATTCCGAATGATTCTCCAGATTCTTGAAGAGTTTGGGAAGGGTGGCAAATACATCATCCGAAATATAGCGGCTTGATGTTCTTGGATAGGTGATGAACTTTGCCTCGTAGAGTTTCTGGGCGATGGAGAGTGTATGCTCTGCCGTGAAGCCATGCTGGGAATTGGCTTCTTTCTGCAAGGTGGTGAGGTCGTAAAGGAGCGGTGCCTTCTCCACCTTTCGCTTGGTTGCGACCTTTGTGATGATGACAGAACCTGTTTCTTTCACCTTATTATATATATCGGTTGCGGTAGCTTTGTCTGTCCAGCGGTTGACTGATGTGAACTTCAGTATATTGCCACTGTCTGCATCAACCACACCGAAGTGTACCTGCCAGAACGGTTTCGACTCGAAATGCTTGTGTTCCCAATAGCGTTCGCACACCATGCCAAGGGTCGGAGTTTGCACACGACCTACGGAATAGGTGCCACGTCCTGCGGCTATCGTCAGGGCTTGTGTGCCGTTGATGCCGACGAGCCAGTCTGCCTCACTTCGTGCCTTGGCTGCATGATAGAGATTGTCATACCCCTTGCCATCCCTGAGGTTCAGAAGTCCCTCACGGATGGCGGTGTCCGTAAGCGAACTGATCCAGAGACGGTCGAAAGGTTTCCTGCAACCGAGATACGCATAGAGGTATCGGAAAATCAACTCTCCCTCACGTCCGGCATCGGTTGCTACGATAATGCGCTCACTGCTGTCAAACAGCTTGCCGATAATTTTAATCTGGGCAAGCACACCTGCATCTGGTTTGTAGCCGTTCTCTGTCTTGACTTGTCGGGGAACAAGAACGAACGGGTCGGGAATCACAGGCAGATTCTCTGCATGGAATCCCTTCATGCCGTAGGTTTCCGGCATGGCTGGCTGCACTAAATGTCCGAATGCCCATGTCACATAATAGCCATTGCCCTGCATATAGCCTTCCTCACGCTTGTCAGCTCCCACAATGTGGGCGATTTCCTTGGCTACGCTTGGCTTCTCTGCGATGATTGTCTTCATTGTCTGTTGTTTTTGTGACATCCGCAACCGTGGGATAGACGGTCGCAGATGTCGGTTGTTATGATGGATGATTAACTCTGTGGATCAAGTGGCGGCAACTACATCTTCACGCTTCTTGCCTTTCTCTTTGGCTTCTGTTCCTCGGCGTTCTGTTCCTTCTGCTGCTTTTCGTTCTTTGGCGCAGACTGTCCAGGACTCAGCGGCTCCTTGGTGTGCTTGGTCACCTCATGGGTCTTGCCCTGCTCGTTGACGGCGACTTGTACCTTGTTCTCATTGGTCGGAATCTGTTCCTTTGCCTGTTTGAGGTCTGGATTGTTGCGGTAGGAACGTGGCTGCATTTTGTCGAAGTCGAACTTCACGTAGGCGGTATAGGTACCGCTGCCGTTCTTGTTGGGCACTTCCTTGATCTCGATGGTCTTGCCTGCCACATAGTCGTCCTTCTGCTGCTCGGTCAGTTCCTTCTTGAAATAGGTGTTGAGTCGGCGGATGGTCCCGTCCTCATTGAGCCAGTGGTTGGGATCTTGCTGCTTCTTCTGACCGCCCGCATCACCTTCTACCTTCTGCTCCTGCTTGTCAGCGGTTTGCTTCTTGTCTCCATTCTGTTTCTGACCTTGCGCCTGTCTTGTGCTGCCAGGCACGAACTCCACGCCACGCTGTTCCACATTCACCTGCAGCAGCGGTGTAAACTTGCGCCCGTTGGCAAGCTCAATCTCCTTGCGAAGCGGAATACCTGAGTAGAGCACCCTCTTGTCGTCCTTGGTAATAGGTGTCTTGCCGATGGTATCGGGTATGCGCACCTTGTTGGTCGGAATGTCAACAATCTCATTGGTGAGACGGTCGATACTGATGAAATGAGGACGCAGCTCACCTGTATTCTTGTCGGGGAAATCCACAACCTTTCCGAGGTTGCCGTTCTGCAACAGGTTCTTCTTGTCCTCTGGAGTGAAGGTATAGCCTTTGTAAGCGACATCGAGTTTTGGCTCGTTGCGCACGAAATGCGGCACGAGTTGCAACTGGTCGTTATCGTCCTTGCGGAATGATAGACGGGCCTGTATCTCTATCTGTTCACCGCCGAAGGTCGGCTTCACAATCACAAGCCCCGTCTTGCCGTAGTTGAGCAGGGCTTTCATATCCTTCTCATTCATACTGTTGAAGTCTATGCCATATTTGGCACCAAGTTCCTGCAGGTTCACATCGTTACCACTAATGAGGTTCTGCTTTACACCCGGAGCGGTCTGTGCCTGCTGTTCGGTTGCGGTCTGTGCCTGCTGTTCGGTTGCGGTCTGTTCTGGTTTCTGTTCCATGTCGTTCTCTTTTTCGTTGGTTTGTTCAGATGATACATTCTCTTTTTCTGTGTTAGCTTGCGTCTTGGACGCATCGTCCGATGATGCGGTTTCTTTCGCCTGACCTTCCGATTGCTTTGCCTCTTTCTCATAATTGGAGGTGTCAACCTTGTGGGCGGAAAGAATCTCCTTGTTAGCCTCCGGATCTTTCAGCAACTCCTTCATCACGCCAAGCAGGTTTTCCACCTGGTCTGCCGCTATGCGGTAGAATCCGAATCGGCTTGGCTCCTTGCACTGGCGGAAGAAGTTCTTGAAGAAACTGTCCATCAAGTCACTGTTGCGGTCAAAACGCAGGAAGTCGGACGTGTTCTCCGCCTTGGCGGGCGCTCGCTTCGGGGTGCCGTCTCTGCTGAGTCCGGCGACGACGCTGATTTCGCCCGTCTTCTCGTCACGGACTACCAGCACGTCCTGTTCATCACTCTTTTTCTTTTGTACCATAATTGTAAATTTTTAATGGTGAATACTGTTGTTATTTGAATTTCTGATGAATGCGAGTCAAGTAATGCTCCACATTCTCTTTCTTGAATTCTTTGACATTATTCTCTACAAACTGCATCACATCCTCTTCTGTGTAGTATGTTTTCTGCCCCAAACGCTTGTAGGGAAGCACTCCCAGACTGCGATAGCGTTGCAGGGAACGAGGGGAGATTTGAAATAAGAGGCAGAGGTCTTGGTTGTCAAGCAATTTTTCATTGATGGTAGAACTTCCTTTTTGCTCCGTCTCTCGTTCGTGTCTCAACATCAGCATGTCGTAGATGCCGTCTATCTTTTTGTGTAGGTCATGGAGATATAACTCCAGTTTTCTCAATGTTCCATCTTCCATGCTCATGTTTCCTTTGCTATTGTTCGTTCCTCAACCATTCTTTCAATGGCTTCAACTTGGTATCGGCATTGATTGCCAATTTTAATAAAATCAATGCGGTTCTCTGAGCGCATTCGCTGCAAGGTGCGCTTGCTCACACCAAGCATCTTAGCTGCATCGTCATTGGTCAACATCGGCTTCAATCCATTACCCGTCAAGTTATCTTGAAATGCCATTTTTGCCAATCGCACGTACTGGACTATTTCTGTCAACTGTTCTGTCAGCTTTTTGAAGGCTGCACTTTCCATTGTTATTACTTCCATCCTAATTCCGTTTGAAATGTTATGTAATTCGTTGTTTTTATTTCTCGGCGGCAAAATTAACCATTTGCGAAATACCCGT
>OLQL01002835.1_pt1 | contig 11215 bp, 9 predicted proteins | sample 1672971 | NCBI WGS metagenome assembly OLQL01 (sample SAMEA3136742, study PRJEB25190) | human gut metagenome | biome: human gut; feature: human-associated habitat; material: faeces | place: Austria | collected 2013
ATTCGCTTCGCATCTTGGCGCATTCTCATTTGGAAATAGTATGAGATGACACTGCCGGAACTGGAGCGCTATTCCGGCGCGCTTGGCTGGGTGCATGTCTGCAAGGATGTACCGTAAAATCGCACATACGAAAAAGACCACGCGCCGAATCGGTCATGCGTGGTCTTTTTCATATGCGGCAGAATCAGGGAATCAGCAGACGCCCGCAGCTTTCGCACTCCACAATCTCGCCGTTGGCGGACGTGACGCGGCTCAGCACTGCCGACGGCAGCGACATATTGCAACCGCTGCACTGGTTGTTAATCAGCCGAGCGAGCGGCGGCGTGATGCGCTTCTTAATCTCGTGATAGCGTGCCAGCAGCTCCGGCGAAATACCCTCGCCCTTCTTTGCGACGATGGCCTTCTGTGCCTTCAGGGCAGCTTCCTTTTCCGGTGATTCCTTGTCGTACTGCTTCTTGAGATTATCAAATTCTTCCTTCAGCTTAATGGCATCGCGGCGTAGGCTGCGTTCCTTCTGATCGTAATCGTTGGCATCCTTTGCCATGCGCTTCATTTCCTGCTCATAGCTGCCAATCGTCTCCAGAAAGCGGTTCACTTCGCTCAGCAGCGCTTTCGTATCATCCAATTCGGTCGGAGGATTCTGCTCGAAGCGGCTTTGCAGGTGGCGCAGCTGTTCTTCGCAGCGGGTGATGGCATCGCGGATGGCATCCTTGCGGTCAGAGAGAATCGCCACCTGTTCCTCCATCTGCTTGTACTGCTTCTGCTTGGCGTTGAACTGCGTGCGGCAGGTATTCATCTTCTGGCGCAGCGGACTGCGGCTCAGCTCCTGTTCGAGTTTGTCAGCCTTGCGGTCTTCCACTTGATACTGCCATAACATAGCAAGCTGGTCCATAAGTACCTCCTTGATAAACAGCGTGCCGGAGGGCACGGACGGTCACTCATACGCGCTGCGTTCGGAGCGCGAAATGTGCATTTTCCATTGTACTATATCCGGCGCGTTTTGTAAAGCCTTCATGAGCGCAAAAATACCGGGATTTTCCGTGGCAAAGTGTCCCGCCTCCAACAGCACCACACCGTGGTAGGATGCATCCAGCGCAATGTGGTGCTTCACCTCGCCCGTGAGGAAAGCATCCGCGCCCATGGCGTGCGCATCCGCCCACTCGTCGCACCCGCCGCCGGAGCAGAGGCCGACGCGGTGGATGAGCGCCTCCCGATGCCCCATCACGCGCACTGCGTCGCCTAACTGCCGCGCGGCAAAATCCGCGAATGCTTCCGCCGTCATCGGTGCGGATAAATCTCCCACGCGCAGGAATCCCTCGCCGACGATGCTCTCCAGCCCCAGCAGTCCCGCCAGCGTGTCGTTCATGCCGCCGGACGCTTGGTCGAGGTTCGTGTGCGCGGCAATCAGCGATAAGCCGTTTGCAATCAGCCGAATCAGCAGATGCCCCTCGTAATCCGCCTCAGTCAGGCGCTTCCGGGCGGAAAACATCAGGGGATGATGCGTCACAATCAGGTTCGCGCCCGCTGCCAGCGCATCGTCAATCACGCGGTCGGTCACATCCAGCGCAAGATGGATGCCCGTCACCTCCGCCTGGGGATTGCCTACCAGCAAGCCGGAATTGTCGAAATCCGCCTGTGTGTCAAACGGCGCAAGCGCGTCAATCAGCTCGTAAACCCGCTGTACCGTCAGCATAATACACCCTCCAATTCCGTGATTTTCCGTTGATAAAAGTCGATTTCCGCCGCAATTTCGCCGCGAATCCGGCTTACATCACCCGTTGCGGATGCCAGCCCGGTCAGGCGGTCAGCCATCACCTTGATGCGATAGCGGCAGTAGTCCAGCAGCATTTTCGGCGGATTCTGCACCCACAGCAAGCGCCCGTAGTGCACTTCCTCCGCCGTCCAGCCTTCCGCCTGCCCTGGTTCGGCACGCCAGAAGATGTAAAAGCGCCCCGCCGCTTGGCAGAGTTTCTCCTGCACGATGTGGTAGCCGATTTCAGGCAATGTCCGGCGAACGAGCGGCTGCTCCGTATGCGAGGACAGCACCAGTACCGCTCCGCAGAGCTTCTCTGCGCCGCTAAGCAGCACCGTGCGGATGGTTTCGCCGCCCATGCCCATCATTGACACACACCCGCAAGGTTCGGTCAGCGCATCCAGCCCGTCAGCGAGCCGCACATGCGCGCGCTTCTCCAAATGATGGCGGCGGACACTTTCTTCCGCGTGGAGAAGCGCCTTCGGGCTGACATCAGCCAGAATCATCTCCTGGCAAATGTTGTGCGTCAGCAGATAGCAGGGGAGCAGCGCGTGATCTGTGCCGATATCCGCGCCCAGCGCACACGGCTCGTACAGCTGCGCGGCGAGGGATAGTCTTTCGTCGAGCATAACGCCTCCCCAAAACGGCCCTGCCGCCAATTCGTGGACAGAGCCGCAAATGTTATTCCGTATAGTAGTCGCGCAGTTTCTTGGAACGGCCGGGGTGGCGAATCTTGCGCAGTGCCTTCGCTTCAATCTGCCGGATACGTTCGCGGGTGACGTTGAACTCCTTGCCAACTTCCTCCAGCGTGTGCGCCTGTCCATCCTCCAGTCCGAAGCGAAGGCGGATGACCTTCTCCTCGCGCGGGGTCAGTGTGTGCAGCACTTCCTGCAATTGTTCGCGCATCATGGCGTTGGACGCCACCTCCGCCGGCGCGGGCGCGTTCTCATCCTCGATGAAGTCGCCCAGATGGCTGTCCTCTTCCTCGCCAATCGGGGTTTCCAGCGACACCGGCTCCTGCGCAATCTTGATGATTTCGCGCACCTTGCTCTCGCTGATGCCCATTTCCTTCGCGATTTCCGCGGGTGTGGGGTCGCGCCCCAGCTCCTGCGCCAGCTGGCGATTGACGCGAATCAGTTTGTTGATGGTCTCCACCATGTGCACGGGAATGCGAATCGTGCGCGCCTGATCGGCGATGGCGCGGGTAATCGCCTGCCGAACCCACCACGTCGCGTAGGTAGAAAACTTGTAACCCTTGGTGTAGTCGAATTTTTCTGCCGCTTTGATTAAGCCGAGGTTGCCCTCCTGAATCAGGTCAAGAAACTGCATTCCGCGCCCGACATAGCGCTTGGCGATGGACACCACAAGGCGCAGGTTCGCTTCACTGAGCTTCTTTTTTGCCGCTGCTTGCTCCTCTGGCGTGCCTTCCGCAATCTGCTTTGCCAGCGCAATTTCTTCTTCGGTGGTCAACAGGGGATATTTGCCGATTTCTTTCAAATACAGGCGGACAGGGTCGTCGGAACTCACGCCGTCGGGGACGGACAGGTTAATCGCGTCAATGGGGGTGTCCTCGCTGGACTGCGCGGGCTGCGGGTCGTTTTCATTGATGACGGTCACGCCGAGCGCTTCGAGATTCTCCAGCACCTTGTCCAGCTGATCCGGCTCGATGTAGAGATCCATCAGGCGTTCCATAATCTCCTTGTAGGTCAGCGTGCCCTTCTTCTTGCCGTATTCATAGAGGTCATCAAGCCGCTTTTGGCGGCCATCCGGGGTTTGTGTCAAGCGGAATCCACTCCCTTCAGCCCAACAGGGAATCATCAATCCATGTAGTCCACCAGATTCTTGGACATGTTCGGGCGCTTAATCTTGCGCAGCGCCTTCACCTCAATTTGGCGGATGCGTTCGCGGGTGACGTTGAACGCCTTGCCGACTTCCTCCAGCGTACGCTGCTGACCGTCATCCAGCCCGTAGCGCATCCGGATGACCTGCTCTTCACGCGGCGTCAGCATGTGCAGCACGTCGGAAAGCGTCTGCTTCATCATGCTTTCCGCCACAATCTGGGAGGGCGGCGGCGTCTTGTCGTCTTCGAGGAAGTCGCCGAGGTGGCTGTCCTCCTCCTCGCCAATCGGGGATTCGAGCGACACCGGCTCCTGCGCAATCTTGATGATTTCCTGCACCTTGCTCACGCTGATGCCCAGTTCCTTTGCGATTTCCTCCGGGCGCGGCTCATGCCCCAGCTTTTGCTGAAGCTGGCGGTTCACGCGCACGATGCGGTTAATTGTTTCCACCATGTGCACGGGAATGCGGATGGTACGCGCCTGATCGGCAATCGAGCGGGTGATAGCCTGCCGAATCCACCACGTCGCATAGGTGGAGAACTTGAAGCCCTTGGTGTAGTCGAACTTCTCCACTGCCTTCATCAGACCGAGGTTGCCCTCCTGAATCAGGTCGAGCAGACTCATGGAGTTCTTGCTGCGCCCGACGTACTTCTTGGCAATCGACACGACAAGGCGCAGGTTCGCTTCGCTCAGGCGGCGTTTCGCCTCGTTGCGGATGGCGGGGTCGTCGCTTTCCAGCTGCTTGGCAACTTCAATTTCCGCTTCGCTCGTCAGCAGCGGAATGCGCCCGATTTCCTTCAAATACATGCGCACCGGGTCGTCGGCAGAAATGACATCATCTTCGCTCAGGTCGTCGTTCAGCGCGGGATCGGGCACTTCCATGGCAGCGGGGGATGTATCCGGGATTTCCGCGGAATCCACCACGGTCACGCCCAGACTCTCCAGCTTGTCCAGCACCTTCTCCAGCTGATCGGCCTCAAAAAAAGTATTGCCCAGACGATCGGTCACTTCCTGATAAGTGATCGTGCCTTTGTTTTTTGCGTATTCGTACAGTTCGTCAAGCGGTGACGGACGGCCATTCTGCGAAAGCGTCAAGTTGAACTCTCCTTCTTGTGATACAGCCGGGTTTTCCGGCTCGGTAGCGATAAACAAATTGCAATTTCCATAACGACTGCATTATTTCAGTCGGTTGATGGTGGCAGTCAGCTGCTTTGCTTCATCCAGCGCCTGCATTTTTTCTGCGCCGGAGAGCGTTTTGATGCGCTTCATAATCTCGTCGTACTGCGCGCGCGCTCGTTTCAGGCGCATCCGCGATAGGCAGTCGTGCGCCATTTGCAGCATTTGATCCGTGCTTTCGCCGCTCTGCGCCATCAGCAGATGACTGACGCGGGCGCGTACCACCTCGTCGCTCTGGCTTTCCACCAGCGACGCGGCGGACACACCGCTTTGCAGCTGCAGAAACAGCTCCTTGAGCAGCGGGTCGCGGAAGTCGTCCTCCTGCGCCAAATCTTCCGGCAGACGCGACGAGGCAATCAGCGAAAGCAGCAGCTCCTCCGCGCGTACATCCTCGTCGGCGTTTTCCGGCTCCAGGACAGGCGTCGCGGGCGGACGAGCGATTCGCGCGGGCAGGGGAGGCGCAGAAGTGATGTTCTTCGGCGGCGTCATGCCGATTTGCGCAATCAGCACATCGCGGCTGAAGCCCGTCTGCACGATGAGCTCCTGCAGGGCGTTCTCCATCTCCACCGGCTCCAAGTTCCGCAAAATCGCGGCGCACGCCTTCGCGTAGGCGGTTCGCCCCTCCTGCGTGGTCAGGTCGTGTTCCGCGCGAAGCCGCCGCATCCGGTAGGCTTGCGGCGTCAGGGCAGGCAGCTTGTCGAAGCCTTCTTTCCCGTCACGGCGGATGAATTCGTCCGGGTCAAGCCCGTCGGGGAAATCCAGCACGCGCGCCGGAATGCCTTCCGCCTCCAGTATATCCAGACCGCGCAGGATGGCGTGCTGCCCCGCGCTGTCGCCATCGTAGGACAAGTATACCATCGGCGCAAAGCGTTTGAGCAGCTTTGCTTGTTCGCTCGTCAGCGCCGTGCCGAGTGTCGCGCAGACGCCGGTCACGCCGAACTGCGTCAGCGAAACGACGTCCATGTACCCCTCGACCAGCACCACACGCTCCAAGTGCCGCTCTTTGCGCAGAAGATTTGCTGCGTACACGCCCAAACGCTTGTTGAAAATGGGGGTGTCGGACGTGTTGAGGTACTTCGGCTGCACGTTCTCAATCGCGCGCCCGCCAAACGCCAAGACGTTGCCGTATTGGTCGATGATGGGGAAAATCGCGCGGTTGCGGAACATGTCAAAAGCGCGGCGCGGGCGCGCAGGGCGATCCGCCGTCGCTTCCTCCGCGTCTTTGATGACAATCAGCCCAGCCATTTGCAGCTCTTCGGTGGTGTAGCCCTTTGCCTGCATCGCGCGGGTTAAAGCATCCCAGCTGTTCGGCGCTGCGCCCAGACCAAATTTGCGGATGACGCCGTCGGATACGCCGCGGCGCTTCAAATAATCCAGCATCGGCTGCCCCGCGGGGGTGAAGAGCGTTTCGTAGAAGAAGTGCGCCGCATCCCGATTACACGCCAGCAGTCGCTCGCGCTGCGTCTGCCGCCGCTGATAATCCGGGTCGGACTCCATCTGCGGCAGCGGCATGTGCAGCTGATCCGCCAGATGCTTCACCGCTTCGGGAAACGGCAGATGTTCAATCTCCATCACAAAATGGATGACGCTGCCGCCCGCCTTGCAGCCGAAGCAGTAGAACAGCTGCTTTTCCGGATCCACAGAGAAAGATGCGGTTTTCTCTCCATGGAAGGGGCATAGCCCCCAGTATTTGCGCCCATTCTTTTTGAGCTGGACGTACTGCCCAACGATCTGAACGATGTCCGCACGCGCGCGGAGCTCATCCAGCCAAGAAGGCGGAAAACGCACGGCACCGCTCACCTCCCTCAAAAAGCGTTCTGTCAAGGAACACAAAAAGCACACCCGGAACCAACAGGAAACGGGGAACGCATTGTGTTATTTGGATGGCTTGCAGGTCTGTCTCTGCTCATCCATCAGTTTAATTCGCCAAGAAATCGAAATTTCCTGCTTGTTTCAGCCTTGTGTTTTTGGAATCTTCGGAAAAAAAGCGGGAAAATGCGAAGAACGCTTGTTATATTGCCGAAAACCCGCTCGGCACGAACAGCTGCTGATAGGTGCGGATGGCGTAGCGGTCGGTCATGCATGATACAAAGTCGCACACAGCGCGTGCCGTACCTTCCTTGTAGCCGATGAGCACGAACTCCTCCGGCATTTCGCCCGGATGCTCGCTGTAATAGCTGAACAGCGCTTCCACAACGTGCTTGCAGCGTTCTTCTTCCGCCTGCCGCCACTGGTCACGGTATACGCGCGCAAACATGAACTCCCGCAGGCCGTCCATGGTTTCCTGCACCAGCGGCGACATGGTCAGCTTCGGTTTGTCCGCGCTGCACGCCACAATGTCGCAAATCATGATGTTGATGCGCTCGCCGTGCGTCTGCCCCAGCACCTTCAAGCAGTCCGCCGGCAGTTCAAAGGGCTGCAAGACTCCGGCGCGCAAGGCATCATCCAAATCGTGATTCAAATACGCAATCCGATCGGCACGGCGGACGCACTGCCCCTCCAGCGTTGCGGGAAACTGCTTGCCAGAATGACAGAGGATGCCGTCGCGCACCTCCCACGTCAGGTTCAGCCCGTTTCCGTCGTTCTCCAGCGCCTCGACGCAGCGCTTCGACTGTTCGTTGTGCCGGAAACCTTCAGGCATTAGCCTGTCCAGCGCGTGCTCGCCGATGTGCCCAAACGGCGTATGCCCCAAATCGTGCCCCAGCGCAATTGCTTCCGTCAAGTCCTCGTTCAGCTGAAGACACCGCGCCAGCGTCCGGGCAATCTGCGCCACTTCCAGCGTGTGCGTCAGCCGCGTGCGGTAGTGGTCGCCTTCAGGCGCGAGGAACACCTGCGTTTTGTATTTCAGGCGGCGAAACGCTTTGCAGTGGATGATGCGGTCGCGGTCGCGCTGAAAATCCGTGCGCATCGGGCAGGGGTCAATCGGCTTTTCGCGCCCGCGCGTGTCCTTCGCGCAGACCGCCCGCGGTGATAGACGCTGTGCCTCCTCCTGCTCCAATCGCTCCCTGATGGTCATCGTCGTTTCCCTCCTCTCATTGCATTATAATTACAACATCGAGGGGCAAAAATCCTTGCGAAATCACAAATTTGACGCGAAAAATTCACACTTTACAAATCTGCGTTTTTATGCTATGATACTTGACTGTATCAACAAATTCGCAACGGGAGGAAAACTGACCCCATGAAGAAGAAATCAACCGCGAAGAAAGTATTGCTGACCATCCTCGGCGTCCTGCTGGCGCTGGTAATCGTGCTGGTGGGCACGGTCTACGTCATCTGGCACGACGAAATCACAACGCTGCTCTCCTTTCAGCAGGTGACACAGCGCGATGAAAGCCATAAGGATGGCTCGGTGTATGTGCTGAATGTCTCCGGCGGCTACCATTTCGATGAGTTCCTGGCGCAGGGCGGCGCGTCCAATGACACGGAGCTTATCTCCTTTATCACAAACAGCATCACCAAGGGCATCATCCCCATGAGCATCAAAACCTCGGAAATCGCCTGCTCTGCCTTCACCGCGGATACGGCGGACGGCGACCGCGTTTTCGGCCGCAACTACGATTTCCACGAGACGAACACCGTCATCGTCTACACGAATCCGGGCAACGGACGTCATGCTTCCTATTCCACGGTGGACTTGCAGTTCCTCGGCTTAGACAGCACGAAGGACGTGACCAACTTCGGGCAGAAGATTCTCACGCTTGCCGCTCCTTTTGCGCCGCTGGATGGCGTGAATGACGCGGGCGTGGCGTGCGGCATCTTCATGTCTTATCAGGGCGGAGAGAAGGTCGCCGCGACGAATCAGCAGACCGACAAGCCGGATTTGACCTCGACCACGATGCTCCGCATGATTCTGGACTACGCCAACTCCGTTGAAGAAGCAGTCGAACTGGTGGAAAAGTACGACCTGCACGACTCCGCAAAGACGAGCTTCCATTATATGATTGCGGATTCCACGGGCAAGAGCGCGATTCTGGAGTGGGTGTCCGACAGCAGCGACGACGATGCGGACGGCGCGAACCGCCACTTGAACGTCATCTGGAACGACGCTGACCCGCTCTCCGGCGCGACGGACTGGCAGATGATTACCAACTTCATCATCACGCCGGATTACTACACGGCGGACGCGAACAAACCGGGTCTTGACCGCTATGAGCTTCTGCGCGACCGTCTGGCGGAGCTGAACGGCGTCGTGGCGGACGAAGAAGCGGCGATGGGTCTGCTCGATGCGGTCAGCCGCCGCGACTGGGGCAATCCCGGCGATTCCAACTCGCTGACGATTCACTCTGCCGTCTATAACCTCACGGACAAGACGGTGCTGTGGGTTGGCAATGAGCATTACGGCGAAGAAGGCTACACGTTCCGCTTCAGCCTGAATAAATAAGGACACAAAACATCCCCGGAAGCGTCATGCTTCCGGGGATAAATTTATTTGGGGGGATGAATTACTTGCCCAGCATCGCTGCGCCGATGATGCCCGCATCCGGGCCGAGCTTCGCCAGCTCAATGCGCGCCGACGGGAGCGTCTTGTACAGCACATAGCGACGCGTTTCCGCACGAACAGCGTCCAGCAGGAAGTCGCCCGCTTTGCTTACGCCGCCGCCCAGCACGATAACCTCCGGGTCAATGCAGTTAACCAGGCTGGCAACCAGCTGACCCAGATACTTCACATAGCGGTGGAACACCTTGAGCGCGATTTCGTCGCCGTTCTTCGCCGCGTCGAAAACAACCTTCGCGTTCACGCGGTTCAGGTCGCCTTCGCACACCTTCACGATTTCACTTTCCGGGTGCACTGCGCAGAGCTCGCGCGCCATGCGGATGATGGCGGTCGCGGAGCAGTAGCGCTCGACGCAGCCGTAGTTGCCGCAGGTGCACGGCTCGCCGTCAAGTTCGAGAATCATGTGGCCGATTTCGCTGCCGACGCCGTGGAAACCGTTCCAGACCTTGCCATTAAAAACGATGCCGCCGCCAACGCCTGTGCCGAGGGTGATGAACACGCTGCTGTCCGAACCAGCGCTCACGCCCGCGACGCTCTCTGCCAGCCCCGCGACCGTCGCGTCATTGCCGACGAAAACGGGTTTGGCAATGTGCTTGTTGAACTCCTGCACAAACGGCACGTCCACCCAGCCGAGGTTGGTGCAGAACGCAATATTGCCCGTGCGGGGGTCGGTTACGCCGGGAACACCCGCGCCGATGGCCTTCACGTCACCCAGCGTGTAGCCGCCCTTGTCGATGGTGTCCAGCACGCAGTCCGCCATCGCTTTCACCTGCATGTCGAAGGGGATATCCGTGCGGGTGACGATGCCGCCCTTGCACAGAATCTTGCCGCTTTCGTCCACCAGACCGACCTGAATGCCTGTGCCGCCAACGTCAATACCAACATAAATCATGGGAAAAAGCCTCCTGTATATTGTAATTGTGAAAATACGTTAGTCCTGATTCTGCGCGTCGGGATTGGAACGCTTCATGATCATTTCGTTCATGCGGCGGTCAAGCTCCCGCGCGGCGCTGAAGCCGAGCTTCTTCATGGACAGGTTGCGCGCCGCCACCTCGATGATGATGGCGAGGTTGCGCCCCGGCCGCACCGGCATGGTCTGGCTGGGTACTTTCACGCCAAGAATCGTGATGTACTCGTCATTCAGCCCAAGCCGGTCGTACTCCTTGCCCTCGACCCACTTCTCCATGTGAATCACAAGGTCGATGGACTTGCTCTGCGCGACGGCGCCGATGCCGTACATCGCGCGGATGTCGATGATGCCGATGCCGCGAATCTCCATGAAGTGGCGCACCATCTCCGGGCATTCGCCGGTCAGACGGTTGTCCGACACGCGGCAGATGTCCACCACGTCGTCCGCCACCAGCTGATGCCCGCGGCGAATCAGCTCCAGTGCGGCTTCGCTCTTGCCCACGCCGCTGTCGCCTGTGATCAGCACGCCCATGCCGTATACCGATACCAGAACGCCGTGGCGCGTTACGCGCGGAGCGAGGCAGCGGTTCAGGTAGTTGATGGCGGTGAAGAAGAACTTCGTCGTCACCATGCCGGTCTGATAGACGGCGATATTGCGCGCGGCGGCGGCTTCCAGCAGCTCTTCCGGCGGATGCATCCCGCGGCAGATGATGACGCAGGGAATGTCGAAGGAGAAGTACTTTTTGAGCATTTGACGGCGTACTTCCGGCTCAAGGTTCTCCAAATACGTCATTTCGACCTTGCCGATGACCTGTGGACGCTCAAATGGGAAATATTCATAGAAGCCGCAGAACTGCATACCCGGACGGTTCAGGTCGGTGGTGCGGATATCCCATTCCGTCTGCGTGGAAGGGGACAGCACCGTCAATTGAAGCGTCTTGGCAAAGTCGGCTGCCTGTACCATAGGAAACCTCCTAAATACTATGCTATGAATGAGCAAATTCCAAAAAACATCCAAACTTTTCTTTGAGCATAGCGCTG
>OLQL01002836.1_pt1 | contig 11211 bp, 10 predicted proteins | sample 1672971 | NCBI WGS metagenome assembly OLQL01 (sample SAMEA3136742, study PRJEB25190) | human gut metagenome | biome: human gut; feature: human-associated habitat; material: faeces | place: Austria | collected 2013
GCGTCTGACGAGAATGCCGAGTCGGTGTATGAGAATTATTACGACTATGCCGAGGCTGTGGGAAAGATAGCAGGTCACAGAGTTTTGGCTTTGGATAGAGGCGAAAAAGAGGGCGTTCTGAAAGTATCAGTGAATGTCCCCGAGGGCGCAGGGGAGAGAGCCTGCGTGTCAAGATATGTGAAAAACAAGTCAGAGTGCGGACAGCTTGTTACGGCTGCTTGTGAGGACGGCTATAAAAGACTTATTTATCCGTCCATAGAGCGTGAGATAAGGGCGGAGCTTTCGGCAAACGCCGTACGCCGCCCAGAGACCAGCCAGAGACACCGCCGCCGTGGCGAGGGTGAAGGGCAGTGGAAGGGGAAGCAGAGTCCATAGACCCAACAGGTAGGGAATCAGCGCCAGGGAGAGGGCCAGAAAGCAGGCGCGCACCCGGTGGACCTTTGCCTGGAACAGGGGGACGGTGACAACCCAGGCCAGCGCCAAGGAGAGCAGAACGATCAGGGACCAGGAGAGACGTCCAGAAAGACAGAAATCACACAGCAGGCAGATGCCGGCTGCCAGCAGACACAGGGCGGAGAAGAGAAGCAGGGCGTGGGCCCAGAGCCGCCGCAAGCGGTGCCGGACCTGTCTGTCGGAGTAGCGGAGTGCTTCCGCCACGCTGCTTTCAGTCTCCGCTTGGGGTGGATCGGCCATCCGCCGGCCCTGGAGGAGCTCTGTGGTAGAGACCCCTAAAATCTGTGCCAGTGGGATCAAGAGGGAGATGTCCGGGGCGCTCAGGTCCCGCTCCCACTTGCTCACCGCCTTGTCGGTGACATGCAGCTGACTGGCCAGCTCTTTTTGGGTCAACTGGTTCTCTTTGCGCAGCTGCTGGAGAAAGCTGCCGAGGGAAGAATCCTTCATGGAGGCACCACCTTTGTTTTGTGTGTCCATAGCATAGCAGAAGGCGGGGGAAATGGCAACCGACGAGAGGTCGAGGCGGTGGGAAACCAGAAGTAGAGCGCCGGGAGACGGCTGCCGGCGCTGCGGCCAAGAAAACCGCCCCCATCTTTACGGTCAAAGACAGGGGCGGTGGGTTAGGAGGCGGACTGGGTCATGGCGCGCTCGGCCATGCGAAGGGTTTTGCGCAGGAAGATGGCGCTGAGGGTCAGGGACATGAGCTCGGCGATGGGGAAGGCCAGCCAGACCAGGGTAAGGTTGCCCGTCTGGGACAGCAGCCACGCCACCGGGAGCAGGACCACCAGCTGACGGCAGACGGAGACCACCAGGCTGTATATGGGGTTGCCGATGGCCTGGCACACCGACATGGAGATGATGCAGAAGCCTGCCAGCACGAAGGAGAGGGCGATGATCCGCAGGGCCGGGGTGCCGATGGCCAGCATGTTTTCCGAGGCGTCGAAGAGGGAGAGCAGGGCCCCCGGGGCCAGTTCAAAGGCAGCCAGGCCCACGGCCATAATAGCCACCGCGGAGAAAATGGCCAGTTTGATGGTTTTCTTTACCCGGTCGGGCTTCTTGGCCCCGTAGTTGTAGGCGACAATGGGCACCATGCCGTTGTTCAGTCCGAAGACCGGCATGAAGATAAAGCTCTGGAGCTTGAAGTAGGCGCCAAACACAGCGGTGGCGGTGGTGGTGAAGGAGATGAGGATTCGGTTGACCCCGAAGACCATCACCGAGCCAATGCACTGCATGACAATGGAGGGGAAGCCGATGCGGTAGATGTTTTTTACCGTGGGTCCGTGAAAGCGAATTTTACGGGGGACGATGTGAATGTCCGGGTTGCACTTGAGGTTCATAATGAGCGCGGCCACCGCAGCCACACACTGCCCGGTGACCGTGGCCACCGCGGCGCCGGCCACACCCAGGCGAGGGGCGCCGAAAAGACCGAAGATAAGGATGGGGTCCAGGATGATGTTGGTCAGGGCGCCCAAAAGCTGGGTACACATGGACAGGTGGGTGCGGCCGGTGGATTGCAGCAGCCGCTCAAAGGTGAACTGGCAGAAGATGCCGATGGAGCAGCCCAGGCAGATTTGGGCGTAGATGGTGCCGGAGGATACAATCTCGGTTACGTCGGTCTGGAGCTGGAAGAAGGTGCGGGAGAAAAATACCCCAATGACGCAGAAGAGAACGAAGGAGCACAGAGCCAGAAAGATGCCGGTGTTGGCGGCCTGGTCCGCTTTGTCCTGCTCTTTTGCGCCCAGGGACCGGGAGAGCAGGGCGTTCATGCCCACGGTGGTGCCCGCGCAGACGGCGATCATCAGGTTTTGCAGGGGAAAGGCCAGGGAGACTGCGGTCAAAGCGTTCTCACTGAGCCGGGAGACGAAAATGCTGTCTACCACGTTGTACAGGGCTTGGACCAGCATGGAGATCATCATGGGGACAGCCATGCCGGCCAGCAGCCGCCCCACAGGCTGGACGCCCATCTTGTTTTCCGCGGGCGTGTTGGAAGGGTTGTTGTTCTGCATAGTTCACTTTCCTCATTTTTCCACAAAAAAATAACAATTACATAGCAAATCTATATTGTATAGCAATAAAATAATCTGTCAATGGTCGAATTGGACAAAAGAGAGGAGGCGCTTTTGGCGCCTCCTCTCTTGGTTTCCTTCGATATGGAAGAGGATGGGAAATGTGGAAAATCCTCCTTAGAACATGGGGACCACGGAGCCGTTGTAGGTGGTCTCGATGAATTCCCGGACCTCATCGGACTGGAGGGCAGCCACCAGGGCCTTAATAGCCTCGTTGTTCTCGTTGCCCTCCTTGATGGCGATGATGTTGGCATAGGCCTGGGCAGCGTCGGACTCAGGGTCCTCAGTAGCCAGGGCATCGGTCATGGGATTCAGGCCAGCGTCCAGGGCGTAGTTGGAGTTGATGATGGAAAAGTCCACCTCGTCAATGGTCTGAGGCAGCATGGCGGCTTCCATCTCCTGGAACTCCAGGTTCTTGGGGTTGTCAGCGATGTCGTTGGGAGTGGCCTCCAGGCCGGCGTCCTCCTTCAGGGTGATCAGTCCCAGTTCCTGGAGCAACAGCAGGGAGCGGCCCTCGTTGGTGGGATCGTTGGGCACGGCGATGACAGCCCCGTCGGCGATGTTTTCCAGGGAGTCGCTCTTGCCGGCATAGATGCCCATGGGTTCATAGTGGATCGCCCCAGCATTCACCAGATGGGTGCCTTTGTCCGCATTAAAATTCTCCATGTAGGTGACGTGCTGGAAGAAATTGGCGTCATCCTCCCCTTCCTCCACGGCGGTGTTGGGGACGTTGTAGTCGTTGTAGGGAACGATTTCCAGGGTGATGCCCTGGGCGGCCAGGGTGTCCACGACCTGCTCCAGAATCTCCTGGTGGGGGGCAGGGGTGGCGCCCACTCTCAGGGTGACGGTTTCCCCGGTCTGGTTGTTGGTGTCTTCGTTGCCGGCAGCGGGGTCGGTGGTGTCGCCGCCGCAGGCGGCCAGGCCCAGGCAGAGCACCAGAGCCATAGTGAGTGCAAGAAGCTTCTTCATGGGATGGGTTCCTCCTTAAATAATGAAGTGGATTATCTCAGACGCTTGTCCATCTTAGTGGACAGCCAACTGAACAGGGATTGGATGACCTGGACCAGAACGATGATGAAGATCACCGTGGCCAGCATCATAGAGGGGACGCTGCGCTGGTAGCCATAGCGGACGGCCAGGTCGCCCAGGCCGCCGGCGCCCACGGCCCCGGCAATGGCGGTGTAGCCCAAGAGGGTGATGATGGAGATGGAGGCCCCCAGGATCAGGGAGGGGACTGCCTCAGGCAGGTAGACCTTCCGGACGATCTGGAACCGGGAGGCTCCCATGGATTGGGCGGCCTCCACCACGCCGGCGTCCACCTCGGCCAGGGAGGTCTCCACCATGCGGGCGATGAAGGGGGCGGCAGAGACCACCAGGGGCACGATGGCGCCCAGAATCCCCAGTTTGGTGCCCACGATGACCTTGGTAAAGGGCATGATGGCTACCATGAGGATGATGAAGGGCAGGGAACGGCCCACGTTGATGATCCAGCCCAGCACCCGGTTGAACCATTTGTGGGGCCAGATGCCATGGGGCTGGGTGATACTCAGGAGAACCCCCAGGGGCAGGCCGATGACATAGGCGAAGAGGGTGGAGACCCCCGTCATAATTAAAGTGTCCCGGGTGCCCTCCAGCAGCAGGGTGCCGTACTCGGCCCAGAAAGCGGACAGGGATTCAAGCATGGCCGGTTACCTCCTCTACGGTGATGTCTGGCTGGCTCTGGATGTAGCGCAGCGCCTTGGCGGCCTCCTCGGGCTCCTTGGGCAGGCCCAGGAGCATGGTGCCGAAGGCCTTGCCCTCGATGTTCCGGGTGTCTGCCCCCAGAATGTTGACCTTCACCCCGCAGTCAATGGCCAGGGAGGCGATGAGGGGCTCGTAGGAGGAGCCGCCGTTGAAGGCCACACGGATGACCCGGGAGGGGGGCAGCCGGTCGATCTGCACCCCGTTGGGGTAGACCAGCTGGCGGCCGATGTCTGTCTTGGGCTGGGAGAAGATCTCCGCCACGGTGCCCTCCTCCGCCACCACGCCGTGGTCCAGAATGGCCACCCGGTGGCAGACCTCCTCAATGACATTCATCTGGTGGGTGATGACCACCACTGTGACGCCCAGGGTCTCATTGAGCTCCTTCAGCAGCGCCAGGATGGACAGGGTGGTGGTGGGGTCCAGGGCGGAGGTGGCCTCGTCGCACAGCAGGACCTTGGGGTTGGTGGCCAGGGCCCGGGCGATGGCCACCCGCTGCTTCTGGCCGCCGGAGAGCTGGGCGGGATAGGCGTCGGCCCGGTTGCCCAGGCCCACCAGCTCCAGCAGTTCCCGGGCTCGCTTCACCGCGTCGGCCCGTTTGGTGCCGATGAGCTCCAGGGGGAAACAGATGTTGTCCAGAGCGGTGCGCTGCATGAGCAGGTTGAAGCTCTGGAAAATCATGCTGATGTCCTGCCGGGCCTGGCGCAGCTGCTTGTCCCGCAGCTTGGTCAGGTCCTTGCCGTCCACCAGGACAGACCCGGTGGTGGGGCGCTCCAGCAGGTTCATGCACCGGACTAACGTGGACTTTCCCGCCCCGGACAGGCCAATGATGCCGAAGATCTCCCCCGCCTCAATCTCTAAGTTGATGTCCTCCAGGGCGTGGACCGCAGTGGGGCCGGTCCCGAAGGTTTTGTTCAGATGCTGAATCTGAATGATGGGTTGGCTCACAATTCTCTCCCCTTACCTTGTCCCGTTCCCCTCCGGGAGCGCGGGAATGTACTCTTTCTGTCTGGGCGGCACCCTGGGTGTATGGCTCCCATGGGAGCAAACAAAAAAGTCGTCCTTGATGTTCATCAAGGACGACTGATGCAGCCGTGGTACCACCTTGGTTCGCGCGGCCCCTCACAGAGCCGGCCTTAAAGGGTGCCAGCACACCCCCGGCGCGATGACGGGCGCTCCCGTCGCAGCCTAACGAAGGGGAAACTCCTTCGGTCGGTGCGCGGCTCCGAGACCATCTTCCATCCAGCACGCCGCGCCCTTTTTCACCGGCCGGGGCTCTCTGCTGCTTTGCACAGGATGTACTCTTCTCTTCCTTGCCTTTGTGGTGTTTCATTGTTGCCTTTCAATTTACACCAAAACAGAGGGCTTGTCAAGCACTAATTTTCCCGCAGTTGGACGGCTGCGGTCCCATTGGATGGATGGCTGCCGACGGCGAGATCGGGGGTGCCGCTGGTACCAACATAGGCAGGGAAGGAAGGGTTACCCCAGCCGTTTTACATACTGCCGGACGGACAGAGGCACCGAGGCCAGGCAGAGCAGCAGGGCCAACACCAGGGCTGCCGGTGCGCCCAAAAGGAAGAGGATGCTGCCCTGGGGCAGCGCCGCCCCAGCCAGGCCGGCCAAGGCGGCCACCAGGGCCAGCAAGACCACAAAGAAAATCATCATGTAGAGTCGTGCCTTTTCCACGCCATGGCGGAACAGGTAGGGGAAGAGAATGGCCTGAGCCGCCAGGGTCAGCGCAAACAGCCAGCCCAGGGAAACCAGACGCTCTGCCGGCGGGAAGGGCTGCCCCGCGGCCAGCGCACCGCCGATGGCGTACAGCACGCCTGCCAAGGCCACGCACAGCCAGCCACCCAGATACCGGCTCAGGACGATCTCCCGGCTGGCGTAGGGCAGCATGGCGGCGAAGGTATCCCACTTGGCCCGCTCATCATAGGACATCAGGGACATGGGGAGCATCAGTCCGGCGTAGACCACAAAGAAGGCACTTAAGTTAAGGGCCTGGTTGGGGATCAGGCAGAAGATAGCAATTAAGAGAAGAAAGGCTTTCATCTGTTTCCACATCACGCGGAAATCTTTGTACAACAGAGCTTTCATGGAGTCAGGTCCTTTCTGGGGGAAATTGGTGGGCGTGGGTCAAACATGTACTTTGGAAGAAGGAAGGGGATTACGATACCTCGGTTTGAGTTTTGGCCAAAAAGAGGATGATATCTTCTAAGGTGGTGTGCTCGGTGACGAAGGCGGCGGGAATCTGGTTCCGTTTGACCAGGGCCTCGGCCCCATAGGGGCCCTGCTTCACGCCAGCCACTGCGGATCGGTCCAGCTCCGCCAGCTGGGCGGGGGAGAGTTTTACAATGGCGTATTCCTCCAGCAGCTGGTCCTTCTCCTCGAAGAGGATCAGCTTGCCCTTGTGAAGAAAGGCGATGTAGTCACAGATCTTCTCCAGGTCGCTGACAATGTGGGAGGAGAGGACCACCGTGTGGGTCTCATCCCGGGTGAATTCGTTGAACACGTCCAGGACCTCGTCCCGGACCATGGGGTCCAGACCGCTGGTGGCCTCGTCCAGCAGCAGAAGCTTGGCCCCGTGGGACAGAGCGGCGGCGATGGCCAGCTTCATTTTCATGCCCCGGGAGAAGTCCTTAAACTGTTTGGTGCGGGGAATGTCAAAGCGGGTCAGATAGCTTTCGTACAAGGGCTGGTCCCACCGGGTATAGGTCAGGGACATCAGCTTACCCAGCTCCAAGGGGGTGATGACCTCGGGCAGACAGGCCTCGTCCAGCACAACCCCGATGTCCTGCTTGGTCTGGAGAAAGTCCGGGCTTTGGTTGTCGGTTCCCAGCAGGGAAACCTGCCCGTCCTCCCGGGACGTGGCGTTCATCAGGAGCTTCAGAGTGGTGGATTTTCCCGCTCCGTTTTCCCCCACCAGCCCCAAGATGCAGCCGGCGGGGAGGGTGAAGGTGATGTGGTCCAGGATAAAGCCCTGGTAGGACTTGGTCAGGTCCCGGCATTCGATGGCGTTCATGGTGTACTCCTTTCCATCAGGTGTGGGTTTCATACAGCAGGCGGAACATTTGAAGCAGTTCCTCCTCCCCCAAACCGCAGCTGTCGGCCAGGGAGAGAATTTCCGTCATGTGTTCCTCGATCTGGGTCAGATAGGCTTCCCGGACCAGCTGGGTGTTTTTTTCCGCCACATAGGAGCCCTTGGCGGGGACGGTGTAGAGGTACCCCGCTTTTTCCAGCTCCTCATAGGCCCGTTTGGTGGTGATCACGCTCACCCGAAGGTCCTTGGCCAGGGCACGGATGGAGGGCAGGGCCTGCCCCGGCGGAAGGGCACCGGATAAAATTTGGTTGCGAATCTGGGTGTAGATCTGTTCATAGATGGGTTTGTCGTTGGCGTTGCTAATGAGAATGTTCATGGGAACCACCTATTCTGTTCATGTACGGTATATACAGTATACGCAGAAAAATGCCCCCTGTCAAGGGGGCAAAAAGGGAGTTTCTTGGTGGGAGAGGAAGTTCTTAGGTCAAATCTTCCGGGAGCAGGGCCATAAGGTCCTCCCGGGAGGGAGCCGATAGACCGGCCACCCGGTCAGCCTGCCGGGCTATGGCGTCCTCGAAAAAGTTCCGGACCTCTCGGGCGTTGCCAAAGGATTCCCCTCGATGGTCATAGAGGGACTGAAGGGCCGCCGCCGCTTTGGTGTCGGCCTCGGAGGAGAGAGTATAGCCATTCTTTTGGCACAGACTGCGGAAGATCTCCAGCAACTGCCCGGCGGTGTAGTCCGGGAAGAACAGGGATTTGTTGAACCGGCTTTCCAACCCGGGATTGCTGTGGAGGAACCGCTCCATGGGGCCGGGGTACCCGGCGACGATCACCACCAAGTCCTTCCGGTGGTCCTCCATACCTTTGAGAAGGACTTCAATGGCCTCCCGGCCAAAGTCGTTGGGACTGTCCCCAGGGGCCAGGGCGTAGGCTTCATCCAGGAATAAAACCCCGCCTAAGGCAGACTGCAGTACCGTTTGGGTTTTCAGGGCGGTCTGGCCGACGTATCCGGCCACGAGACCGGCCCGGTCCACTTCCACCAGCTGCCCTTGGGACAGCACGCCGATGGACTTGTAGAGCCCAGCCACCAGCCGGGCCACTGTGGTTTTTCCTGTGCCCGGATTGCCCAGAAAGACCATGTGGAGGGAGAGCGGGGGCGTGGGGAGGCCGGCTTCCTCCCGAAGCTGACGGACCTTAACCAGGTTCATCAGGCTGCGGACCTCGGCCTTAACGGTTTCCAGTCCACACAGCTCGTCCAGCTGCGCCAGCAGGGCCTCTGTCGTGGGCTCTTCCGGCGGGGCGGAGGGAGCGGGGGTCTGAGGGCCTGGGGCGGGGATAGGCGCAGGCGGCGGAGCGGGGGAGTCAGGCAGGGAAAGGGCAGGGGGTACGGGGCTTCCCGGCAGGCTCTCCCGCTGCCATTGGGTGAACCACTGGTCCAGATAGGAGGAGATAGCCGATGCTGCCTCCGGGGTCCCTGGGCCGGCGGCCTGGGCGAAGAGGGTCAGCGCGGCGGCCAGGGTGTCTAGAAAGGCCCGGGCGGTCCTGTGGCCGGTCTGGCGGTCGTAGGTACATAACCGGGAAAAGAAAGGGGGCGCGGGAAGGGCGGTGCACCCACCGGCCTGGGCGGTCAGTGCCCAGAACAGGACTTCCGGGGGACGGACGCTGCCGGAGTAGAGGGCGTTGTACCAGGCGGTATGGGCCGGGGAGAGAGGCGTACCGCCGGCCTGCCAAACGGCCAGGGCGCACTGGCGGAAGAAGGGGTCCCCCTGCTGCCGCACGGCGATCCGCAGGCCAGGGTCCGGAAGTTGGGAGAGGAAAGCGGCCATGGAAGCCGCGTATTGCGTGTGAAACTGTGTGGTGTCCATGTGAATGCCTCCCTGTTAAGAAAATGTACCCACCAGGAAGAACACCAGGTCAATCCCCATAAGTACGGTCAGCAAAGCGGCCAGTCTGCCCCGGGCCCGGGGAGAGAGTGCGGCCAGGCCCCGGTCCAGCAGGGGCTGCAGGATATAGAGAAAGAACAGGCCCCCCAGGCCGAAGCGGATAGAGGGGGAGAGGGCGATCCGACCTTGAAAATGGTAGCGGTAATTGACATAGGTCTGCCAGGGCCAGCTCCCTGTCAGTGCCTCGCAGAGATAGGAGGCGCCTAGCTCCACTAGGGTGGCTGAGACCATGCAGCCGACAAAGAGGAGCGGCAGCCAGAGCAGCCGCTGTTTCCAGGGTTTGCCCTGGATCAGCCGGTAGAACAGGAGCAGAAACAGCAGATCGGAAGAGCAGCAGGGCACCCACCCCATAGACCGGGCAGTAGGGACCAAAGAGAACCCCACGGTTGGAGAACCCCCAGCGGTAGACGACCACCTCCAGAAAGACCTCGTAGCACCAGCCGAACACAGAATAAAAGACGAAACACAAGAAATATTTTTGGAAAAATTGGCAGAGCCGTTTTCCCACGGAAAGGGAGGGTACAGGGGAGGAGGCAGCAGGCATAGTGGTTCCTTTCCCGGGCAGACACAAGAAGCGGGCCCGTCACAAATTTCTTTCACTATACTGGAAAAATCTTGGCAGGTCAAGGCACGCGCCATTTCCCCGGAGAAGGTTGACGATGTTCTCAAACCTGTGGTACAATACGTTAAATTATGACGAGTCTTTCTGAAATGGTAAAGTTTTCCTTAGCATAGATCACATGAGGAGGAAACCAAAATGGAAACCAAAAAGATTACATTGAGGAGTCAGACGGTGCAGTGCCCTCACTGTGGGGAGTACTATTCCGTGACCTATAAATACTGCCCGTTCTGTGACGCCGGCCGCCAGGAGGAAGAGCGGAAGCTGGCAGAGAAGAAGAAAAAGAAGCAGGCTTTTTTTGGAAACCTCTTCGGCAGCCATGAACCGGAAAAGAAGAAAAAGCAGGCCAAGAACCCCGATCAGGTGGAACTGGACAGCGCGCACGCGGAGCGTCCACTGCGGGAGAAAGGCCCTCGGGAGACCGGGAGCAGGGAACCTGCCATGCCCAGAGAGCAGATCGAGAAAGCGCATGCACCCAAGGACTCTGGGCAGAAGGAGCATGTGGGGAAGGAGCCCATGCGCAAAAAGGAACCGGTCCGCCGGCATGGCGCCCGGAAGAAAACCAGTGAGATGACAGAGGAGGAAAAGGCGGCCCACCTGGCCGAGCGGGAGGCCAGAGCGGCTGCCCGGAAGCGGGAGCGGGACCGGTTGGCCCGAGAGGCCGCCCTGGCGGCGGCGGAGACGGTGGAGGCACAGAAAGCGCCCGCCGAAGCGCCGGCGCAGGTGGAGGTCCCCACGGTGGAGGCAGGCCCCGTCTTTGAGGAGGTCACTGTCCCTGAGACCTTTGGCTTTGCCGAGCCCCCTCTGGTGGAGACCGATCCGGCCGCCTTTGTCCAGGCGCCGGTTTCTGCGGAGGGACCGGTGGTGAAGACAGAGCCCACGCCTGGAGAGAGCCAGGAGATTCCGGTCTTTGCCCCTGGGGCAGAGGCGGACCAGGCGCCTGAGGAAGAGAGTGCCAAGACCCAGTGGGACACCCTGAAGGACCTGGAGACCTTGTCCCAGGACGCTGACGGGAGCGCCCCTGCCATTCCAGTCATGCCCCAGGCAGAACATACAGAGGTCCAGGTAGGGGAGGCCGTGCCCGCCGCGCCGGTCCAGGAGACAAAGGCGCCCGCAGGAGAAGAAACGGCCGCCCCGCAGGAGGAGGTCCCGGCGGAAAAGCCCGTGGAGACGGAAGAGGACCTGGACGCGCTGCTCAGTGAGATTCGGGATTTGCTGGCGGACAGCCCTGTGCCCAAGCTGGACCCGGAACAGCTGAAAAAGCCGCCGCAGCCTGTGCCGGAAGTTTCCATTCCGGACGCGGCTCCGGTTCCCCCGGCGGAGGCGCCCGCAGCGGATGCTGCCCCGGCC
>OLQL01002838.1_pt1 | contig 11205 bp, 10 predicted proteins | sample 1672971 | NCBI WGS metagenome assembly OLQL01 (sample SAMEA3136742, study PRJEB25190) | human gut metagenome | biome: human gut; feature: human-associated habitat; material: faeces | place: Austria | collected 2013
CGATATACCTTTACAAAAAAAGAAATCCCTTTAGAATAGAAGGGGATGGATATGGACACCCTCTCAGAAAGGAGCCCCCTTATGAGTTTTCGAAGAATCGAATATTTTTTATCGGTGGCCAAACACTTGAATTTTACCAAGGCTGCCCGGGAATGCTATGTGGCACAGGCGGCCATCAGCCAGCAAATCAAGCAGTTTGAGGAAGAACTGGGCTTTAAGCTGTTTGACCGGGGGGGCACGGCGGTGGCGCTGACCCCGGCGGGGGAGTATTTTGCCCGCCAATGTCAGAGCGTTCTGTCCCAGTACCACGGGGCGGTGAAGCAGGCCAGGTCCATTGCCGACGGCAAGAAGCAGGACCTCCGCCTGGGCATCAACGGACCCTACACCCAGGAGAGCATTCCCGGCTACCTCCGGCAGTTCCGGCAGCTCTACCCCGAGGCGGCCATCCACCTGCGGGAGGGGGGACGGGAGGAAATCCTGGACGCCCTGTTCCAGGAGGAGCTGGACGTCATCGTGGTCCCTGACTATGACCTGGAGCTGGACCAGCGGTTTGACGTGCTGGAGCTGAACAGTGAGCGGGCGAAATTTATGACCGGTCCTCACACGCCTTTGGCCGGGCGGCAGTATGTCTCCCCGGAGGAGCTGGTGGGCCAGACCATTTTCCGGGTGGAGGGACTCAGCGAGGACCCTCAGGGACATCCCCTCCCCGACTACTTCGTCCGACTGGGACTGGGAGAGAACCCGGTCCAGCGGGTAAAGACCTATCTGGAGGCCACCATTCTGGTGCAGGCCGGTTTGGGCATCGCCGCCATTCCCGGGGGGATGGAGGGGAAGCTGGCCCGGGATGTGAGTGTCTTTTCCATAGAGGGGGACTCCTTTCGCATCCGGACGGTGGCCCTGCGTCTGCTCCCGCCGGTGAGTGTGGCCGCGGACCACTTTTTCCAGGTGATTCGCCAGGACCCGGAGCGGGTGAAACAGGGGGTATAAGTTTTTCTGATTACCCCATTAGTTTTCGGTGTTTCCCAAATTCCGGGGATTGTGCTATAACAGAGTCAGGAAGAAACCTTCCCAACACAATGAGGTAATGGAGCAAAAGAAGGATTTGGTCCCTGTTTTGCAAGAATAGAAAGGAGCACCGAGTATGAACGTCAAGCTGGACGAACGATATGATCTTTACATCAACGGAACGTGGGTTCCCGCCTCCGGCGGCAGGGTTTTCACCACCACCAACCCCGCCACAGGGGAGAAGCTGGCCGAGTGTGCCGAGGCCACCAAGGAGGATGTGGATGCCGCTGTTCAGGCCGCCTGGGCTGCCTTCCCCGCTTGGCGAGACTTGGAGCCTGACAAGCGCGCCGATATCCTGCTGAAAATCGCGGATGTGATCGACGAGAACAAGGAACTGCTGGCCACCATCGAGTCCATGGACAACGGCAAGCCCATTCGGGAGACCATGACCATTGACGTGCCCTATTCCTCCGATCACTTCCGGTATTTTGCCGGCGCCATCCGCACCGAGGAGGGAACCGCCAGCGTCCTGAAGGACCATGTGGGCCACTTTATGAACATCATCCTCCATGAGCCCATCGGCGTGGTGGGGCAGATTGTGCCCTGGAACTTCCCCTTCCTCATGGCAGCTTGGAAGCTGGCCCCCGCTCTGGCTGCGGGCGACTGCATTGTCTTTAAGCCCTCTTCCACCACCTCTTTGAGCGTGCTGACCCTGGTGAAGCTCATCGGTCATCTGCTGCCCCCCGGCGTGCTGAACGTGGTCACCGGCGGCGGCGGCCGTGCCGGCCAGTATATGCTGGACCATCCCGGCTTCCGGAAGCTGGCCTTCACCGGCTCCACCGAAGTGGGCCTGGATGTGGCCAAGGCTGCGGCCGACAAGCTCATCCCCTCCCCCCTGGAGCTGGGCGGCAAGAGCGCCAATATTTTCTTTGAAGACTGCGACTGGGATCGGGCCTTGGACGGCCTCCAGCTGGGCATCCTGTTCAACCAGGGCCAGGTCTGCTGCGCCGGCTCCCGGGTCTTTGTCCAGGAGAGCATCTATGACAAGTTTGTCGAGGCCGCGGTAAAGGCCTTTAACCAGGTCAACGTGGGCGATCCTCTGGACCCCAACACCCAGATGGGCTCCCAGGTGGACCAGGGCCAGCTGAAGAAGATCATGTCCTATGTGGAGCTGGCCAAGGAAGAAGGGGCCACCATCGCCTGCGGCGGCGAGCCCTGCAAGGAGGGTGCCTGCGCCAACGGCGCCTTTATGAAGCCCACCTTGATTGTCAACGCCAACAACAGCATGCGGGTGGCCCAGGAAGAGATCTTCGGGCCCGTGGCTGTGGTCATCAAGTTTAAGACCGAGGAAGAGGTCATCGCCATGGCCAATGACTCTGTCTATGGCCTGGGCGGCGCTGTCTGGACCCAGGATATCAACCGGGCCTTCCGGGTGGCACGCGCCATTGAGACCGGCCGTATGTGGGTCAACACCTATAATATGATCCCTGCGGGCGCGCCCTTCGGCGGCTATAAGCAGTCCGGTATCGGACGGGAGACCCACAAGGTCATCCTGGAGCACTACACCCAGCAGAAGAATATCATGATTAACCTCAACGAAACGCCCTCCGGCTTCTATCCCGCGAAGTAAACTGGAGTCCTGTGTCAGGGCGGAGGGGAAACTCCCTCCGCCCTGTTTCATCAAAACCCGCCCTCGCCAGAATGTTTGGCAATCTGTTGGGGCGTGGTCCCGATAGAACCATGTCAGAAAGGAAGAAAAGGAATGTCTACTTATTATTTTGTTCCCAGTAGAAACGTATTTGGCGAGGGCTCTGTGGCGGAAACAGGCCATCTGATGAAGAGCTTGGGCGGCACCAAGGCCATGATCGTCACCGACGAGTTTTTGGCCTCCAACCCCATGACCACCCGGATTCAGGCCATCCTGAAGGAGGCTGGCGTGGATTCCGCCGTGTTTGGCAAGGCAGAGCCCAACCCCAAGGACACCAACGTGGTGGAGGGGGAGACCTTCTACCATGAGAATCGATGTGACTGTATCCTCTCCCTGGGCGGCGGCTCCTCCCATGACTGCGCCAAGGGCATTGGCCTGGTGGCTAGCAACGGCGGCAAGATTGCCGACTATGAGGGCGTGGATAAGGCCCATGAGGCCCTGCCTCCCCTGGTGGCGGTGAACACCACCGCGGGAACTGCTTCGGAGATTACCCGCTTCTGCATCATCACCGACACGGCCCGGAAGGTAAAAATGTGCATTGTGGACTGGCGAGTGACGCCCGCCATTGCCATCAATGACCCGGAGCTGATGGTGGGGATGCCCTCCTCCCTGACTGCGGCCACGGGAATGGACGCGCTGACCCATGCGGTCGAGGCTTATGTCTCCACCGACGCAAATCCCCTCACCGACGCGGCAGCCATCAAGGCCATTGATAAGATTGTCCACTATCTGCCCCAGGCTGTGGCCAACGGGGACTATATGAAGGCCCGGTCCGAGATGGCGTATGCCCAGTACCTGGCAGGGGTCGCTTTCAACAACGCCTCTCTGGGATATGTCCACGCCATGGCCCACCAGCTGGGCGGCTACTATAACCTGCCCCACGGCGTCTGCAATGCGATCCTGCTGCCCTATGTGCAGGAGTTCAACCTGATCGGCAACCTGGAGCGGTTCGCGGTGATCGCCAAAGCCATGGACCTGAATGTGGACGGCATGTCCCCCTTTGAGGCGGGCGAGGCCTGTGTGTATGGTCTGAAGACCTTTGGCCGGTACCTAGGCATTCCCCAGAACCTGCGCTCCCTGGGGGTAGACCCGGCGGACTTCGAGGTGATGGCGGAGAACGCCATGAAGGACGCCTGCGCGGCCACCAACCCCAGAAAGGCCACCAAAGACCAGATCATTGCGATCTTCCAAAAAGCCTACGACGGAGATTGATTTCTCCCTCCCTTCTTTCTATCCAAATCCTTTTTCACCACAGGGCGGAGTACACTCCGCCCTGTGGTGATTTTTAGAAGCAAACAGAAACACCCCCTGGATAGGGGGTGTTTCTGTGCGGGTTAGAAGATGCCGTCATACCCGTCAATGTAGTAATCCAGTCGGACCAGTTCCTCCACCTGGGTTCCGTCGGGCAAGGTGCCCGTACAGTGGAGCTTGAAGGTAATGACCGGATAGGTGACAAGGTTGGCGGTGACGGTTTCCGTGGCGGCCTCCTTGGCGGCGGCCTCGTCATAGCGCAGATAAACCAGGGAAAAGGCATCGGGCAGGGTAACGGTCTGATCTTCTTTCCGGCTGATTTTCTGGCACTGCTCCTTCACTTTGGCCGCTGTGGGATACTGCTCGATCTCACAGGGCAGGCCGTTTGCAGTGGCGGAGGTCACTTCGAACGAGGTGTAAACCTCTTTGCTTTCACGGGTGGGGGTTAGGGAGAAGACCATCTTGTCCTTCTGACAGGTGACGCATTCCTCCTCCCAGGTGCACCGTCCGGCGTTATACTGGATGCCCCTGTCAGCAAGCAGTTCTTCCAGGGTCTGCTCCGAGTCCTTACAGGGTGCCGGCAGAGCACGCACGGAAATCCAAGCGACATCGCCCCGGTCGAAGGAGGTGGTGGAGGCATTGTACTCTCCGTGGGTGATCCCCAGTTTGTCAGACAGCGTCCAGGCGCTGTCCCAGGCAAAATCGGTTCCCGACACGTATCCCAAGGCCCGGAGAACAAAGGTCAGGTATTCCGAGGCCCGAATGGTGCTGTCCGGGTCAAAGCGGGTTTCACTTTTTCCGTTGGTCAGCCCCTTTTCATAGGCATAGCCGACATAGGGCGCGGCCCAGTCGGGGACATCCTGGAAGGGGGTGGTCCATGTGCCCGCCAGGGCATCCTCCTCCTGGCCCAGCAGACGGACCAGCATGGTCACGCCCTGGGCACGGGTGGGGGAGCGGTCCAGGGAAAAGACGGGGAATCCCTCCGCGTCGGTGTCTGTTCCCTGAAAAAGGCCCATGTAGTAGAGCTGCCAGGCGGCCGCCTCCTCCTGCTCCGGGGGTGCGGCCCCAGCGGGAAGGGCCAGGGCAAAGCTCAAAACCAGGGCCAGCAGCAAAGATATCCATTGTTTCATTGGGTTCTCCTTTGTGTTTTCTCCGTCGAATGGGACAGAGATGGGGGATCAGAAGATCCCCAAGTGTTCCAGCAGAATTTTCAGGCCCAGGAGAATCAGGATCACGCCCCCCAAGGCCTCGGCCTTGGACTGCATCCGGGTACCGCAGAGACTGCCGAACTTGACCCCCAGGCTGGAGAGCAGGAAGGTGGTCAGAGCGATACAGCAGACGGCCGGCAGAATATCCACCTCCAGAAAGGCGAAGGTAATGCCCACCGCCAGCGCGTCAATGCTGGTGGCCACCGCCATGGCGAACATGACCCGGAAACCCAGGGAGGCGCTGGCCTCCTCCGTGTCGCCGCTCCGGGCTTCCCGGAGCATGTTGATCCCCAGAATCGCCAGCAGGGCGAAGGCGATCCAGTGGTCGATGGCGGTGATGTACAGGGAAAACCGGGAGCCCAGGAGCCAGCCCAGCAAGGGCATGAGCCCCTGGAATCCCCCGAACCATAGTCCCACCAGGACCATCCTTCCCAAAGTGACCCGGTCCATGGCCAGTCCTTTACAGATCGAAACTGCCAGCGCGTCCATGGACAGCCCCACCGCCAAGAGCATCAGTTCTAAAAATCCCATCCTGTTTCGCCCTCCTGGTTCACAGTATGCGGCTGGGGCAGGGGGTAGACCGGATCACCCAAGGGGGAGGGACATCGGTTATTTCTCAAGGGTTTCCCAGGCTTTGTCCAGGAAGCTCTCGTCATAGATCTGTTCTTCCGTGGGGTCGCCGGTGATGCCGCCGGCCAGCTTGGTCAGGGATACGGCGGCCTCAAAACCAGATTTGGTGTGGTAGCCGGTGAAGCTGGCGACCTTCCGCTCCTGGTCATACTGGGCGTCGTAGAGGAGCTCTTCCTCTGCGCCCTCAAAGAGGGGGAGGAGCTTCTGGGCGATGTCCTCCGGGGAGGCGGTTTCCATCCACTGCATGGCCTTGGCCATGGCGTTGACCGCTTTCTGCACCAGCTCCGGGTCGGACTGGATCAGCGCGTCGGAAGTGATGACGGTGAACAGCTCATAGCTGGAGGAGCCGATGATGCTCTCGATTTCCGCGTCGTCGGTGCCGTCCACAATGACCACACCGCCGGCGTCCAGCAGCTGCTTGGCGGACCAGGGGTTGGTGGAGACGGCGGCCTGGATCTCGTCCTGGTCCATGGCGGCCAGATAGCCGGAGCTGGCGACGTTGGGGAGGCTGACATCGGTATCCGCGTTCAGACCGGCGGAGTTGACGCAGGCCTTAATGAAAGAGGTGGGGCCGCTGTTGGCACTCAGACCGCCGGCGATGGCCTTGCCTTTCAGGGAGTCAAGGGTGGAGTACGACTCGTTGGCGCCGATCAGCTGGTAGGGGTACTTCTGTGTGGCGGAGAGAATTACCTTGCAGCCCTGGCCGGCCTCGTTGACCATGAGGGCGGTCTCGATGCCCTTCAGGCAGAACTGGGCGTCCCCGGACAAAACCGCGGTGGTGGCGTCGCCCCCCTTGATGGTCTGGAATTCCGCGTCCAGGCCCTCTTCGGCAAAGTAGCCCAGGGTCTGGGCCAGGTAGGCGGGGGCCCAGTGATAGCCGCGGATTTGTTCCGTGAAGATAATCTTTTGCAGGTCTCCTTTGTCCTCGGTTCCGCTTTGCGCGGAGGTGGGTTCCTCCTCCGGGGCGGGCTCACTGGGGCCGCCGCAGCCGGCCAGCAGGCCAAGGGACAGCGTCAGGGTCAGCAGCAGAGCAAGTAGCTTCTTCATAATGACACTCCTTTTCCTTTCATGGTTTCTTTCGTTTTATCATAACCGCAGGGCGGATACGATCGAACGGGGGCTCATCGCCAGCGCAGCAGGCGGGCTTCCAACAGACGGACCACGCCGTCCAGGAGGATGATGAGGATCACCAGGATCAGCACGCAGCAGAGGACCCGCTGGGCGTTGAACACATCCCCCGCTGCGGAGAGGAGCCAGCCCATGCCGCGGGTAGAGCCCAGATATTCCCCCACAATGGCGCCGGACAGGGACAGGCCCAGACCGGTGCGGAGACTGGTGAGCAGCCAGGGCAGGCAGGCGGGCCAGATGACCTTTCCCAGGATCTGTCCCTGGGTGCCGCCCAGCAGGCGCACCGCCCCCACCAAGGCGGGGTCCACACTCTGGACGCCGGTGTAGAGGTTGAAGGCAAAAATAAAAAAGACCATCAGGGCCGAGATCAGGACCTTGGAGGAAAGGCCCATCCCGAACCAAATGATAAACAGCGGCCCCAGAGCCAGCTTGGGCAGTCCGTTGAGGCCGGTCATCAGGGGCATCAGGGCCCGGCTGACCCGGGGAGAGAGCCCCAGGCCCAGGCCGGCCAGGGTGCCCAGCGTGCCGCCCAGCAGCAGACCCAACCCGGCCTCCTGGGCAGTAACGGACAGATGACGGGCCAGCATGCCGCTGTGGAGCATGGTCCAGAATTCCTGCCAGAGCAGGCTGGGACGGCTGAAAAAGAAGGAGTCCACATAGCCGGCTGCGGCGGTGGCCTCCCACAGGCCCAGTGCCAGCAGCAGGAGCAGGGCGGTCCATCCGCCCGGGCTGAGCAGCGTTTTCTGGCGTTTCATCTCCGGCCCTCCTCCTGGGGGAGCTGGGCCTCCAGCTCCTGCCAAATGGCCCGCTCCAGCTCCACAAAGCGGGGAGAAAATTTCACATCCATCACCCGCCGGGGACGGGGAAGGTCAATGGGATACTCCCGCACCACGCGCCCTGGCCGGGCGCTCATGAGGACCACCCGGTCTGCCAGGGTGATGGCCTCGGTGAGGTCGTGGGTGACATACAGGATGGTACAGCCCGTATTCTCCCAGAGGGAGAGAATATCGTCCTGCAGGCGCTGCCGGGTGAAGGCGTCCAAGGGGGCAAAGGGCTCGTCCATCATGAGAATGGCGGGGTCCACTGCCAGCACCCGGGCGATGGCGGCCCGCTTTTTCATGCCGCCGGAGAGCTCCCGGGGATAGCTTTGTTCAAAGCCCTCCAGGCCCATGCTTTTCATCAGGGCCCGGGCGGTTTCCTGCCGCTGGGATTTGGGGACGCCCCGCAGCTCCATGGCCAGGGCCACGTTGTCCAGCACGGTTCGCCAGGGCAGCAGGGTGTCCGCCTGGGAGATATACCCTACCGACGGAAGAATGCCCTGGACGGGTTCTCCCGCCAGACGGACTTGGCCGCTGGTGGGGACAACCTGCCCTGCCAGGACATTCAAAGCGGTGGTTTTCCCACAGCCGGAGGGGCCCACCAGAGCCACCAATTCCCCTTGCGCCACGGACAGATTGACTTGATTCAGTGCCAGCAGAGCGGGACGGCCGTCGGGAAACGCAAAGGACACGGTTACCTCTTTTAATTCCAGCAACGACACAGGGCGCCTCCTCCCACAGTTGTGATACAAGGATTTTTTTCTTTCCTTATTATACAGGGGGGGCAAAAGTCTGTCAACCGTTTCCGGGCAGGCGGGGCTCCCCCCGGAGACAGGCAAGGAAAAGCGGGAAGACGACGGTTCGTCTCCCCGCTTTGGAATGGGATGATCAGTTTTTGGGGCGGAACTGCCCCCGGATGAGCTTGCCGTTGGCGTTGTGGGCCAGCGCGTCAACAAATTCCAGAGCCCGGATTTTTTTGAAGCCGGCGCAGGCGTTGTTGTGAAAGGCCATAAGCTCGTCCTCCAGAGCCTGGCTGGGGGCATAGCCTGGGGCCAGCATGACATAGACTTTCACCCGCTGTCCCAGGTCTGGGTCAGGCTCTCCCACGGCGAGGCACTCATAAACGGCAGGGTGCAGGGAGAGGACGTCTTCGATCTCCACAGGGCTGACCCGGTACCCCTTGGTCTTAATGATCCCGTCAAACCGGCCCCGGTAAAACAGAAAGCCATCCTCGTCCCGGGTGGCCAGGTCCCCGGTGTGGAAGAAGTCTCCATCCCACAGGCGGCGGTTGGCCTCCTCGTCGTCCAGGTATCCCATCATGAGCCCCTCCGGCCGCCGGCCACCGTCGGCCACCAGAATGATCTCCCCCTCTTCCCCTGGCTGGGCAAAGGTGCCGTCCTCTTTCAGCAGCTCTACATGGTACTTGGGAAGAATTTTCCCCACAGACCCCTCCTTCCGGCCCAGGGCCTTGGAGGCTGCGGCGATTAAGCCGGCCTCGGATTGGGCGTACCCCTCATAAAGCACGTGCCCTGTCTGGGCGGTGACTTTTTGGGCCAGATCCGGGGAGAGTTTTTCTCCTCCCACCGCAAAGTTGGTGATGGAGGAGAGGTCGTACCGGTCCATGCCCACCTCGGTGAGCATTCGGTAGACCGTGGGCTGGGCCATCATGCCGGTGGCCCTGACTTCCTCCAGAAGAGAGAGAACCTTTTCCGGCGGAAAGCGGTCATAGTCGTAGACCAGCAGGGCGCCCAGATGGAGCCACTGGCCATAGAACTTGGTGCCGGAGACCACTTCCCATCCAGTATCTCCGGTGGCGAAGTGGAGGGACCCGTCGTGGGTGTCCTGCATGTAGCGCGCCCCCCAGTGGTTGGCCAGGGTGAAGGCGTGGTCGTGGAGCACCCCCTTGGGCTGCCCCGTGGTGCCGGAGGTAAAGTAGAGAAGGATGGGTTCGGACCAGCGGGTCTCCACCCGGTCCATGACAGGGCTCTGCGCGGCCACCTTTTCCAAAAAGTCCTCAAAGCCATCTCCGCCGCCCAAGGCAAAGCGCAGGGGGACGCCGGCTTCCTCCGCAGCGGCCAGGACTCTGGCCTCCGCCTGGCTCTCCCGGCAGGTGATGACACAGCGGACGTTTGCCTTTTGCATCCGAAAGGCGAAGTCCTTTTGGGTGAGCAGGTAGTAGGAGGGGGAGAGGACCAGACCCAGCCGGTGGGCGGCCAGAGCCACCACCCAGTAACTCCAGTGGGTGCGCAGCGCGGTCATAATGACATCGCCCTTTTTCAGCCCCCGGCTTTGAAAAAGATTGGCGGCCTGGATGCTCAGGGTTTTCAGGGCGCCGAAGGTCAGCCGTTTTTCCTCGCCCCGGTCGTTCCGCCACAGCATGGCCAGACGGTTGGAACATCGTTCCCCCAGGGGGTCTATGACATCGTAGCTGTAATTGTAGTTGTCGGCATAGGTGTAGGCCCAGTGGGTGATTTGACCGGTTTCATCAAAGGTCTCCTGAATAAACTGGGTGTAGAATGCTTCCATGGCGCAGGCGCCTCCTTCCGAAATCAAAGGTGACAGAGAAACTCCCGTGTGTTGCGCACGGGAGTTCCGAAAGGGGAAAAATCTTATTTGCCGATGTAGGTGTACACTGCAGAGGGGCGGCCCCCTGTGGAGTAGTCCACGCCGCCGATGACGCTGTTCTTGTCAATCAGATAGTTCATGTACCGCCGCAGCGTGACCCGGGACAGAGAGACGTTTTTCGCGATATCCTCAATGGAGAGCTTTTCGCTTTTGTGTTCCCGCAGAAAGGAACAGATGATCTCCAGGGTCACGGGATGGATTCCTTTGTCCACGAACTGCCCGCCCCGCTGGCCCTCGGGGGAGATGACTTTGTCCAGCTCCTCCTGGTTGAAAGCCTTGTCCCCGGCAAAGGCCTCCCGCCGGGAGACAAATTTTTGCAGGGCGGTCTGAAACCGGTTATAGTCAAAGGGTTTGATCAGATAGTCGGACACGCCGTAGGAGTAGAGCTCACTGACGTGCCGGGCTTCACTGGCGGCGGTGACCATAATCACGTCCGCTAAGATTCCTTCTGCTCGGAGCTTGACCAGAAAAGTCCGGCCGTCCATCACAGGCATATAATAGTCCAGCATAATGAGATCCACTGGGTGAGTTCGGACAAAGTCCAAAGCCTCCTGGCCATTTTGGAAGATTCCCGCGATGGCCATTTTGCTGTTGTGTTCCACATATTGCTTGTCAATTTCCGCGACCATGGGGTCGTCTTCCACGATGATAACCTGATACATACGCATTCCTCACAGATGGGTAATTTCTTACATAATTATACATGGAAAAATCGGAAAAGGCAATATCTGCGGGGAAAAAGTTAGAAAGATAGGGCACAAAAGATTTGTAGAAAGAGAAAAAGTTTTCAAACAAATATTGGAAATCCGGAACTGGAGGGTTCAGAAGGCCA
>OLQL01002841.1_pt1 | contig 11187 bp, 6 predicted proteins | sample 1672971 | NCBI WGS metagenome assembly OLQL01 (sample SAMEA3136742, study PRJEB25190) | human gut metagenome | biome: human gut; feature: human-associated habitat; material: faeces | place: Austria | collected 2013
GTTTCTCACGCATGGCGGTGCCATTGTTTATAATTGTCTCCGCCTTTCTTCTTGCGCCGATGAAAGAAGGACAGACCACATGGCAATTCTACCGCCAACGCTTCATCCGCATCGTACCACCATTTTTCATCTTCATGATACTATACAGTACCCTGCCAATGTTATGGGGGCAGCTAAATGAAGAAACCTCCTTAAAAGATCTGTCACGGATATTCCTGAACTTCCCGACACTGGCCGGACACCTGTGGTTCATGTACCCTCTGATCAGCCTTTACTTATTCATACCCATAATATCGCCATGGCTGAAAAAAGCCACGGCAAAAGAAGAACGTTTCTTCATCGGATTGTTCTTATTATCAACATGTATACCCTATCTAAACCGTTGGTGCGGTGAAGTATGGGGACAATGTTTTTGGAACGAATACCACATGTTGTGGTACTTCTCAGGTTACTTGGGCTATCTTGTACTGGCACATTACATACATGTCCATCTCACTTGGAACCGTTCCAAACGTCTCACTGTAGGAATTATTTCAATGGTCGCCGGAGCAATATTAACCATCTACTCTTTCTATGTCCAAGCCATACCCGGAGAAATTCTCCCTACACCCGAAATAGAAATAGGATGGGCTTTCTGCACAATCAACTGTGTGCTTCTCACAGCGGGTACATTCCTTCTTTTTACATGTATAAACAGTCAAAAAGCCCCACGGCTCATTACAGAAATATCGAAACTCAGCTATGGCATGTATCTTATGCACATATTCTGGCTCGGGTTATGGGCTACAGTGTTCAAACATACACTGGCACTTCCTACTGTCGCTGCCATACCATGTATCGCTGTCAGTACATTCATCTGCTGCTTCGTAACTGCAAAGATCATCTCATTCATCCCGGGCAGTAAATGGATAATAGGATAAATATCCGCTATCGGAACTGTTATAAAATGGAATATTGCAAATGCCATAGGATACTGAATCAGACAACTAATAATCAGAGACATACGTTCCTCTGAATCAGATCAGATTTTTTAATGTAGAAACAAATAATAGTGAGCCCCTGTCCAGTATATTCCGGACAGGGGCTCAACTCTGAATATATAAAGATAAAAAGTATAAATGCCCCTATCGTTTAACAGCCCTCAATTCGTGCTTGATATAACGACGTATCACCCGGTATCTGGGATGCAAGGCATGGAGTGGACGAACAGAATTATGACTGATCCAGAACAGCATCAGGCAAAACAGACTGATCAGCGTAAGCCATCCGTACAGCTCTTTCATGGAAACCATCAGGGCCTGTTGTTGTAAGATGCCGGATAGTTGCCCTAAAGGGATGTGGCTTGCCTGTGGATGAACTGCATCCAGTGCACTGCCCAGCAACATCGTATTCTTCTTCATTACGACACTCAAGGCTCGCTCGAGAACGGCCGCACCGAGTGCTCCACCAAAACTGGCACTGACAAACGCCTGGACAGACACCGCTTCAAAAAAGTTCTGAAACGGCACACGTGAAAGTGCTGTAATAAAACAAATGGCAATGATCACATATCCGAAACTACGCAAAAAAAGAGGAAGCATCAAAACCTCCTTGGACAAGCCGTAGTCGATAGTAAAATAAAACATCATCAAATAACCGGTGATAGCAAGAAATGCAATGACGGTCATCGTCCGATAACACCATTTACGGCGGGAAAAGGTATAAAACGTAAAAACACTGCCTACAACCGTTCCCAATAATAACATCCAATTGAGCGAAATCACATTCAAAGAATCATAACCAAGCACAGCTTCCATATAGATATGTTCAAACAAATGCGAAGGTGCCAATAAGATATCGACGACAATGTAAAGCAGAAATGTGAGATAAACCGCTTTAAACCGCCAGGTAGCCAACGCAATGAACGGGTGACGAATGAAAGAAGCCCGCCACAGGTTCAATAACAGGACTGTTATTCCTCCCACGGTTGCCACCCGAATGTAGACTGACTCATACCAATCGTAATGTTCGCCATACACACAGACAAAGATTATGCATAAAATCACAATCCCCCACATCAAAGCGCCCAGCCAGTCAATGCCGAAGAGTGGTAACTTTGGCATCGAACGGTAATTGCGGAACAGAATCATAGTCGCTATCATCACAAGCAGCAATAAAGCAATAATCAACCAATGCATATATTCCCATTTAATCCAGAAAGCAGTATAAACGGTTATCAGTCCTGACAGTTGAAGACAGCCCTGCACCAACAGATAGATATAACAGAAGAAGACAGAAAGATCTCTCTGAGGGGTAAGCCAAAGCTGGATGGTAGAGTTACATTCAAAGGTAGCCCACATCCTGAAAATTCCACCAAAGAAACAAACCGTCACCAATAGCGGCACACTGCGGGTATACATACATATCAGATTACACAAAATAATGGCAATACCACATGTCAGGAAAGTGGTTTTCGAAGGAAAACGGAACTTCAAACGGAACATAATGGCAAACGTCAGCGACATCCCTACCAGAGAAGCATAACCCGCCATCATAATATCTTCCTGCATCAATGCCGTCGAGCCGACCATCTCACTGACTGCGGCCAGATAGACACCTCCGGAGAACTGGAAGATGATAACAAAGAGGATTACAATCCACGGCCTCAGCTTCTCCGGTACAAAATCACGCATTGCCGGAATGGCAAAAGGAGTTATTTCATGCATACTTTAATAGTTTACCACACATTCCACATTCATTCCGGCACGCAGACGCTTCATGTCTTCGGGTTTGTTTCCGTCCGAAAACTCGATACGTACGGGAATACGCTGCTCTACCTTCACAAAATTGCCTGCAGAATTATCCTGCGGAAGAAGAGAGAAACTTGCCCCCGTTGCCTGCGAAACAGATTTTACCACCCCTTTAAACACTACTCCGGGAATAGCATCTACTTCAATATCGACCGGATAACCTTCACCAATATGGGTTGTTTGGGTTTCCTTATAATTAGCAACCACCCATTTATCGTTTTCGTCTACCAGATTGACCAATGTTTGTCCGGGCTGTACCAATACACCTTCCTGGATCTCTTTTCGTCCGGTAGTTCCGTCGCAAGGAGCCGTAATCACTGTATACGAAAGGTTTAACCTGGCTATTTCCAGAGCTGCTTCTGCCAGTTTTATACCGGCTTCGGTCTGTTCCAGGCGTTCCGTCTGCTCCTGCTTGACGAGTGCTGTCGACTTTTTCTGACGAAGTAACAGTTCGTAACGTGCTTTCGATGCTTCAAAATTTGTTTTCACCGCATCGTATTGCTGACGGGTAACGGCATCCCGTTCCAACAAGTTCTGATAACGTTTATATTCGCGTCCGGCATTATCCATACGTATTTTAGCCTCCTGAATGCTGGCATCGGATACGGAAATATTGTTCTGAATGGTATGGATGGACGAAGTCATCACGGTCTTACCCGATAAGGCATTCTGATAATCAGCCTCTGCCTGTGCCAGTCTGAAACGGAACTCGGCATCTTCTATCAAGGCCAGTGTATCACCTTTATGCACCGTCTGATACTCCGTAAAATAGATTTTCCTGATGAAACCCTGTACCCGGCAGTTGACGGGTACGATGTGTTGACGCACCTGCGCATTGTCCGTAAACTCCACATTTCCCCAATGGATAAAACGGGAGCAGACCCAACCGAGGGCCAGAAGCAACACGATAATAACAGAGATATTAAACGCCAGTTTTTTAGTTTTCTTATTCATAACGATTGATTTTAGATAGTTCCGGAGATATACAGAAGTTTATAATAATTAAATACAATATTGATCTGTGCATTTACCAGTTGCACCTCGGCAGCAAGTTTTGAGTTACTGGCATCCAGCATATCGGTGATCAGTGCCATATCATTTTTATAACGGTCACGGATAACGGCATAGTTCAGATTGGCGAGTTCCACACTTTTCCGCTGGGTATTCAGTTCCACATAAGTTTCCAGATATTTCACCTGTCCTGCATTGATGGCCAGTTCGGTTTGCTCTTTGGCATCTTCATACTGCTCTGTACTCCGCCGGATGGCAAACTTATCCCGGGCAACGGCTTTGTCAGCCTTAAACAGAGAAGAGAAATTATACTTCAACCCCATTCCTACATACCAATAGTTAAGGTTCTTATTGATGGGAGGCACTTCGATGGTAATAGGTTCATCCAGTTTGTTACCAGCAAACAGAGCAACCTTCGGGATCCGTTCCGATCGGGTAATCTTCTGCTGATGCTTGCTCATTTGCACTGCAAGCGACATCTGTTTCAATACGGGAGAGTTCGCGTAAGCGGCAGTAGTCCAGTTCTCTTTAGCTTCAACAGGCAGAGCTTTCGAAAGAATGGTAGTGTCCGGCTGTATACTGACATTTTCCGGCAGCCCCAGGCTGGTGGTCAAATTGTTATTCAGGATGGAGATTGTATTTTCAATCTGTGTACGGATCAATTCCAGATTGGCCAACAACAACTCGTATCGGGTGATGTCGTTTTTCAGAACGACTCCTTCAGCCTCCTTCGCGTGGAGTTCCCCGATGACCTGTTTAGTCTGTTCAATGTTCTTCTCATATACCTGTAACATGTTCTGTTGTTTGAACAGGTCGAGATAATACCCAATCAGCAGAAAGCGCACCTTATCGCGGCTTGTATCCAGATTCAGACGGGCCATCTCTTCCTGCAAACGGGCAATGGCAATACTATTCGTGATGGCTCCTCCCGCATATACCACTTGCGTGGCTTCTATTGCAAAATTATTGCCATAATGCGGCATTGACGCATTGGACCCATTCGAAAAATTACGGTCTGTCAGCAATGCATCTCCCAGATAGCTGAATGACAAAGAGGCCTCAATCTCGGGCAGACGGGCATTTTTAGCAACCCTCACGCCTTCGTGTGCTTCACTGATACCGGTTGCGCACGGACGCAACGATTTACTGTTCTGGTCGGCAAGCGAAAACATCTCTTCAATGGACATGGTTTGTCGTGCCGCTTCCTGAGCATACACGCTCAAGGGACATAATGACGCATAGAGCATCATTATGAACAAAGTGAATTTGTTCATACGTTGTTACTTATGAATTTTAAGAAATAATAAAATGTAAAGAGGAAAAATCAGGTAAAGGGACTTACCTAATCCGAATTTTCTCTTCCCCACTGATGGAAGAGTGCAAGTTTGGTTAGTATACCTTGAAAGGACTCAAAACGGGGCTTTCTGTGTTTCTGTTTCATTCGTCTCGTGGAACTTTATGCTCCATCCGGGGGACAAAGTTACAAAAAAACAAGATTCAGGTGGCAACGGAAGAGGTTATTTTTTTCATACAGCCTCTCCGAAAACCAAGAGAGGGAGCCAGGCACGCAGCCAAACTCCCTCTCTTTATTCAGATTAATGTCTTATTTCTTATAGACTTTCAGATTCGTAATCTTGCTATCAAACTTCCCGGCTTTCTCTAATGGGAAAACCAAAGTACGGACATAATTCATAGAATCCTTTCCGGCATTATAGTAAAGTTTCTGAGTATTCATTTCCTCTACCACCTGACCGTTGATAAGTAAACGGGTCGACTTATTGTCACCACTGATACCGATGGTTGCTTTCTCACCTTTGTGAATACGGTGACTAAATGTATTCAAATAACCGTCGCGGGCAAAACCTAACATACCACGAATCGGATCGGAGAGATAGAATACGGCATCGGGCGAACGGAACAGTTCTGTACCCTTTGCTTCGTCGGCTCCGTCAATATCGAATGTCACCAGATAGTCGTATCCGATTTCGCGATGGGGTGTCTTGCTGCCCGGGGCAACAGAGGCCTGCTCGTATACCAACCCCGGTGCTGTACCGATACGCCCGAGTTGGTTCACACCCGGAGCCTCACTGATGGCATTACGTTGTTTGTCGAAGTCGGCATAAGGAACAGACGTATCTTTTCCTGTCCACATCTTCACAGCCAAAGTCTGCAAAGCCGGATAAACGCGGTGGTGAATATCTTTTGTCGAGATACCGTTGCCTACATGGTCGTTCCATACGGCAAACATACCACCCAGAACAGAAGGATCTTTCTCCGGGAAAACTGCTTTGCCGATGTGTACAGGAGTCCAGTTCTCATACAGATACTTCGTGTTCAGGTAGTCATAATAATATCCGGCAGCCGGAACGATGTATACCAGTCCATCAGGAATACTGATCAGCTTATATCCCTGTTCGATCATATCTTTCGGATTGGCATAGCCATTGTACCAGGCACTCATGATCACATTCTCCGATTTCACCGGTGTATCACCTTTGGCATGTGTCAGCGCTCCCCATACGCAAGCCTGCTTGCCAAAACTCTCTACATAACGGATATAGTGGTCGGTGAAAGCACGGAACTTCTCTACCACATCTTTCTTTTTATTAGAATATTCGTCAGTACCGATATGCACTTTCTTTCCACGGAATACCGGTTCGTCTCCTTCCAGATACTCCTTAAAGAGACCATCCATAAACTTATAAGTTTCAGGATTGAACAAGTCGAGGTGATCCATGCCGTATTCTTTGCTGCCGATCTCCGGTTTATAATGTGTAAAGGCAAGAGTATGTGCCGGAGCATCGATCTCGGGAATGATCTCTACATAAAGATTCTCGGCCAGCTTTTGCAAGTCGATAAATTCACGTTTAGTGTAATATCCGTCTTCTGCAGTCAGTCCGGGATACGTATCCGACTCCAGACGGAACGCAGCATAAGTCTTCGACCAATCATGTTCAAAGTACTGTTTAAAGCCATTATCATTCAGGTGAATCTGCAAAGTATTCATCTTGTAATAAGCCATGATCTTCACATAGTCCTGAAGGAAAGCAAGAGGAATAAACTTACGTCCGCAGTCTATCATGAAGCCACGCACGGCGTAGTCGGGAAAATCGCGCAAAGTTCCTTTCGGGAACTGGTGGTTTTCACTTTGTTCCGCAATCTGGAGCAAAGTACGGGTTCCCCAATATACGCCTATACTTTCGGGAGCAGTCAGCAAGATACGGTCGGTTACTTTTACCGTATAACCTTCTTTACCCAACTTTTTATCTGCGCGGATAGCAAGGATCACATCGCCGGCTCCGCCTTTGCCCTGTACCACTTCGGGTTTATAGCCGAACATTGTTTCACAATCATCGGCCAGCATACGGGCTATGCGCAACAGTTCCGGCTGATTGGCGGGACAGACAATCTTTGTAGCTTCGGTAGGCACAAACGCTCCTTCGGCACCTTTCCACTCTTTCAGTTCGGGAATCACAAAAGGTTTGGGATTAACAACTGCACTGATGCCGGGACAAACCAGGCATAATGCCACAAGAATCATAAAGAATCGGTTAACAAGTTTCATATCGTGTCGTTATAAAAGGGTTAATTCAACCGGACATCCGATTGCGGAACCAAAAGTAATGTAAATCTATCGATTGTACAACATTCTGTTCAAAATAAAAGAAAGTTGGCACCCCGGCAGACAAAATTACATATCCGCTGAAGTGCCAACGCGGGGTCTTTGTTTCCGCTGAAACGGTGACCTCATCACAAACAAAACAAACATCAAGCTGATGGCAAACACCAACTTGCTACAGAAGTCCTTTTCAGGGAACCTCACGGCCTCTCATCCGTAGATCTTAAATAAGTTTACCGGACAAATCGGGGAGAGTAAACCAGAAAGTCGATCCTTCTCCTACCTTTGAATCTACCCCAATTGTTCCGTGCAATCGGTCGACAATGATTTTGCAAAGGGGCAATCCGAGTCCCAGCCCCTGCACAAAGTCGTCAAGTTTCACAAAACGTTCAAATATAAGTTCCTTTTTCTCTTCGGGAATACCACATCCGGTATCCGTCACGTAAAACCAGATCCGGCCTTCCTCTTTCTTCCGATAACCTAAACGGACCGTTCCTTTCAACGTGAACTTTATGGCGTTACACAGCAAATGCTCCAATATCTGTATCAACCGGCCCCGGTCTGTGTAAATATGCGCCCCAAGTTGCTCTCCGTCCCAAGCCAGGACGAGGCTACGTGATTCCGCCTTGGGCCTGTATATCTGTTCAATCTCCTCCATCAACGGGTCAAGGAGAACATCCGAACCGGCCACATCCATCAGGTCGCGGTCGCGGCTCGACCGCAGCGTATCACCTTTATGCAGGAGGTCGATCACATCGTTCATCAGCCGCAAAAGATGTTCCGTATTGCTTTGTATCAAGCCGATATATTCCTGCTGCTCCTTCTCATCGTCCACAATGGAAAGAAGGGATGCAAAACCGACAATCGCATTCAAGGGGGTACGTATCTCGTGGTTCATGTTGGCAATCAATGCCGACTTCAGCCGGTTTGCTTCTTCCGCCCTTTCCTTGGCGGCTGTCAGCTCTTCTTCCAAGGCCTTCCGTTTGGAAATCGACATCAGCGAACCTTCTACCGTCAACAACTTGCCATTCCCGTCGTACTTACCGGGGATGGCATGCATCTCCAACCACTCCAACACCAGTCCTTCTTTCTTTTTGGCCCAGAAACGAAGTTCGATAACTACTTTCTTGACTTTGCCATTCAGCAATTCGCGACAGGCCCTGACCACACGGAAGCGATCTTCCTTGTATATGCCCTCGTAAACACGCGTAATAGAAACCGGGAACAAGTCATTATGAATAATCTCCCACCCTTCGGGATCGTCCGACGGACGGGCATCAAACCAGACCATACGTTCCGCCAGTTCCCATTTCCATGGGAAAACCTCTGCAACCCCAAGTGTCATCAGCAGCTTGCGGTTCACTTCATTCAGCATCTGCTGAGTCCGCAACAGTTCGGTTTGTTCTTTTTGTTTCATTTATGCGTTATTTATTGATACATACGATATTCTGTGAGTGTCATCCCGGTATGCTTCCTGAAAAAACGTCCCAATGACGACTGATTCGCAAAATTTGTCTTGATGGATATCTCCTGTATATTCATGGTAGAGTTCTTCAACATGGCTTTGATCTCTAAAATGGTATACTCTACAATCCAGTCTTTCGCCGTCTTTCCGCTTGCTTCTTTTATCACCATCGACAGATATTTGGAGGTGATACACAATTTGTCGGCATAAAAGGCGACATCTTTATGTTCTCTGTAATGCTGCATTATCAAACAAAAAAAATCATGCGCCAACTTGCTCTTACCCAAGTCCGACTCTCCCTTTGCCAGATGAGATTTGCCATAATAATCATTGTAGATATCCAGATAAAAAATCCTTAATAATAGAAGCACGGACTCTCTCCTGAAAAAGTGGGTAGGATCTTTGGCTCGTTCTGAAAGCGATTCATAAAAACGCTTGAACCGTCCGGCCTCTTCTCCGGTCAGTTCGTACCAGTAATGGCTCCTCATATAAACATAGAAAAGAGGAGAAAAGCGACTGAACCCACTCAACGTATCATCAAAGAGTGCACGGGAGAGCACGACTATATCACAAAGAAAATCACTGCTCAACTCGGTTATCGAAACCAATTGCCCGGGCAGAATAACTGCCAGCTCGTTCTTCGTAAGAATGTGGATATTGTCAAAGATACAAACCTTGGCGGTCCCTCTCAAACATAAAATAATCATTCCGGCTTCAGTGTAGGAAGGAGCAGAAGTCACACGAATGTGCTTCATATTCTCACAAACCATAAGTTCATCCCCCAATAAAGTCGTGGCATAACTATCTGTTATCAATTTCTCACTATCCCTGTTTGGCATCAGAATTCTTTCATTGTTGATACAAAAGTAAAATAACTATGCTAACCCCGTTACCGCACAAGACTTTTGGTATCATAATACGGAAATATGGGGGCTCTTCTTGACATTTTTTTATAAACAAAATGTCTATAAGCCTATAAACAACCTATTCCGCATCTGTTTGTTCGCCCTGTTAATGTATATTGGATTCCGTTCATATCTTTAATATTTTAAGAAAGGGATAGGGACGGAAAAGAATAGATTTCCTATTTTTGCAACCAAATATAACTATAGCAACAAAGATCATGCGTTATCTACTCTCAGCGCCTTCGCACATAAAGGCCACCATCCAGCTTCCGGCGTCAAAAAGTATCAGCAACCGTGCGCTTATCATCCATGCACTGTCGAAGGGCAATGACGTGCTTTCGAACTTGTCCGACTGTGACGACACGAAGGTCATGGTCAAGGCTCTGACAGAGGGCGGGGAAGTAATCGACATCCTTGCCGCCGGAACGGCCATGCGCTTCCTGACAGCCTATCTGAGCAGTACGCCGGGCACTCACATCATCACCGGGACGGAACGGATGCAGCAGCGCCCCATACAGATATTGGTGAACGCCTTACGGGAACTGGGAGCCAGTATCGAATATACCCGCAACGAGGGTTTCCCGCCCCTGCGGATTGAAGGGGCACCGCTGGCCGGCAACGAAATTACACTGAAGGGCAACGTGAGTTCACAATACATTTCGGCCTTGCTGATGATCGGGCCGATCCTGAAAAACGGTTTGCAGCTCCGGCTGACGGGTGAGGTCGTCTCGCGCCCGTATATCAACCTGACCCTGCAACTGATGAAGGACTTCGGTGCATCGGCCCGGTGGACGTCGGACCAAAGCATCTCGGTCGAGCCACAGCCTTACCGCTGCGTCCCGTTTACTGTAGAGAGCGACTGGAGCGCAGCCTCTTACTGGTATCAGATGGCTGTCTTGTCTTCCGAAGCGGATATTGAACTGACCGGACTGTTCCGCCACAGCTATCAGGGGGACAGCCGGGGAGCGGAGGTATTTGCTAGGCTGGGAATAGAAACCGAATATACGGAAGAAGGCATACGGCTGAGGAAAAACGGCAGCTGTGTCAAACGGCTGGATGAAGATTTCGTCGACATCCCGGATCTGGCGCAGACGTTTGTGGTCACTTGTGCATTACTGGATGTCCCTTTCCGGTTCACCGGGCTGCAAAGCCTCAAAATCAAAGAGACAGACCGCATCGAAGCTCTTAAAGCGGAAATGAAGAAACTGGGGTATGTGTTACATGACGAGGACGACAGCATTCTGTACTGGAACGGCGAACGCATAGAGCCGCAGGCATGTCCCGTCATAAAGACGTATGAAGATCACCGCATGGCCATGGCTTTTGCCCCGGCAGCGATTCATTATCCGACAATACAGATCGATGAGCCGCAGGTCGTATCCAAGTCATATCCCGGAT
>OLQL01002842.1_pt1 | contig 11186 bp, 9 predicted proteins | sample 1672971 | NCBI WGS metagenome assembly OLQL01 (sample SAMEA3136742, study PRJEB25190) | human gut metagenome | biome: human gut; feature: human-associated habitat; material: faeces | place: Austria | collected 2013
CCTATCCTCTTCCTCTTCATATTTCGCAACACACTCCATAGCATTGTCTATAATATTACCAAAAATATTGCTGATATCACGTACTGCCAGATTCTGTAGAAGCCTTCCATCCGCATTACAGATAAACTGTATATTTTTCTGCGCGCACTGCATCTGTTTCTGTGTCAAAATCGAATCCAAAACTGCATTCCCCGTTACTTTCTGTGAATCGTACTGCTGTACTGCCGCTTCCAGTTCTTTCAGATAGGACTCCCTTTCTTCCGGCGAGCAGGCATTTCGAAGTGCAGCAATCTGATGTTTCAGATCATGGCACTGACGGCTGATATACTCTGTATTCATTTTGAAATCCAGATATTGTCTGTACTGAAGATTCAGCATATGATTAATAGCTGTCAGTTCTTTCTTCACGTTTTCTTCCTGCCAGCTACGTTGAAGAAAAAGAATTACAGCAATCGCTCCAAAATCTACTAAAGTTCTGACAACTGCCAGAATCATTCCTGCATCTATTTCCACTGTTGTACGATAGTTTACACGGTAAAAACCCAGATTTCCAACAATCATTGCAAGCAATGCAACTAGAACAAATATCAGAGTCTGCCGTCTTTCCATACGTGTAAAATGCTCTGAAATTCTTTGTTCCAAATAATAAAAAAGCCCATACATCCCCCCAAAAGAAATAATCAATATAACCATTGCTTCCACATTCAACAAAGTATCTCCACCTATAAGCCAGTAACTTAACAGCCATTCCGCTGATGCTGCTAATTCACCGGCAACAAAGCCGACCATTCCGTAGCCTACCGCACTGAAAAAATCCACCTCACAAATCACCCATATACATAGAATCATAAAGCAGACACTGATCACCATATCTACGATCCACTCAACAGTATTTCTCTGCAGCCAGGTTACAATTACAAAATTCAGTACCAGAATCATTATTCCAGACAACAACGTTCCTAATATAGAATAAATCTTAGATTTTCTTTTTTCCAGTAACAATATCATTACTGTAATTCCCAGCCACTGTGCCAATGCTGTAATTAACCTTGGAAGTCCCGGCAGTCCCGCTTTAAACATATTCTCCCTCTCCCATATACTCCGTCAGAAGCTCCATAAACTCTTTTTTCCTGGATCTGCTTACGGTCAGTGTTTCGCCATGTATCTGAATCTCATTGTTTCTCACACTCTGAACTTTTGCAAGATTTACGATCAAACCACTATTGCAACGAAAAAAAGGCTTCCCCTCCAGTCTTTTTTCCATTTCCTTAATTGTACAGTAAAACGTAATAATTTCGTGTTCCAAATGAATGTGAAGATAATGTTCTCTGTTTTCCATATAAAAAATATCTTTCAAACCTACATTCCGAACTCCCGTAGGAAACTGTAAAGACAGGTATTCCACCTTTTTACTTTCCAGTTCCCTTAATGCCCTGTCCATCTGTTGTGAAAACAGTCTATAGCGCACTGGTTTCAGAATGAAGCCTCTGGCTTCTACGTCATATCCCTGTATGGCGTACTCTGCCATGTTTGTAATAAAAATGATAATAACCGCTTTATCTTTTTCTCGGATTTTTCTTGCAGTTTCCATTCCGTCAATATGTTTCATACGGATATCCAGCAAAATGACTTGAAACTGTTTTGCATATTCATCTAAAACATCAATTCCATCACAATAGCATCTGCTCTGTATGGCAATTTCCCTTTCTCTGCTATATCTGGAAAGGAAATCAACCAATTGTTCTCTATATTTTTCCTCATCTTCTACTATCGCTACATGAATCATTTTGTCTCCTTCCCCTCAGCAGGCTCATCACATTCAGCCTTGCTTCGCCGCCACAGCTTCCCCAAGCCTGTTATAAATTGTTTTTGCATCTAACAGATGTGGTACTCCTGTAGCATCCGCCGGAGCGCCCGCGGTTACTAGAATATATTCTCTGTCATAGATCTGGGCAAAGCTTGCCAGACAGTGTCCTGCTTCAGACGTGTATCCCGTTTTCCCTCCCAGGATTTCACCGCCAGTAACCGTAGTATCCGACATATTTTTAAACATGGTGCTATAATAGGTAATTCCATCCGGATGTACATTAGTCGCCGGAGTGGAATGAAAATGGCTCTCGATCACGTCCCGGAATGTATCATTATGTAACGCGTATTTCAGCAGCAGTGCAATATCATAAGTCGTACTATAATGTTCCGGGTCATGGAGTCCTGTACAGTCCATAAAATGGGACTTTTTCATTCCTATGGATTTCGCCTTCTGGTTCATCCTTTGCACAAAAGCCTCCTCCGATCCAGATACCGCATCGGCCAATGCCAGACAACACTCTGCCCCAGACGGCAACATCGCCCCATAAACCAGATCCCGCACCCTCACACTTTCCCCTGGCCGGAACCCAGCCTGTGTAGCGTCCTGTCCATCCAATGCATAAAAAATATCATCACTAAGTGTGATCTCACCGTCCAGATCCGAAAATGCTTCCAACGCCACAATCGCCGTCATGATCTTTGTCATAGAAGCCGGATAAATCCGTTCCTCTCCATTCAGATCCCCGATCACCCTGCCACTCTTCACATCCATCAAAACCACATTAGAGCTATTCACTCCCGTTACATCCAGCTCCTTCAGCGGCGGCCCATCAAACCTCCCCAGGAACCCCGAAACCTTCGCCCCCAGCCCCCTGTTCCAGCAAAAAGCCCCCGCCAGCAACACCAGGATCAGAATCTCAATCAGCGCACTAACCACCATCCTGCGCCTCTGCAGTCTCTTACGCTGACTCCTGCTACCGCTTCCATTTCTCCTAGCCCTATTTTCTCCCCGGCTTCCAGTCGCTGCTCTATCCGTATTTCCTCTTTGGCCGCCTCTTGTTACGCTCCCCATATTCCCTCTTCGGACACTTTCCCTTGATCTGTCTTTATTTCCAGCCTGATTGCTTTCATCTTCCAACCTGCCAGTCCGTCTATCCCCTCTATCTCTATACTCTGCCATCCGCAAAGCACCACCTTTCTCATCTATTCCTACATTATACACCATCCCATCCTATCACACCATTCTTTAATTTTCCTATAACCGCCTACCTCCACCACCAACGCAGCGTTCTCTCTTTCCATCACACCCTCCTCCACCAGCGCAGCGTCCGCGTCCTAGATGAACTCTTTATCTTCAATATCCAAGTTGAAGTCCTTTACAGCGTTGAAGCCATTTGGATAAATTTTATAAACATTCTTAAGTTGTAAACTAGCCATTTTGATTTTTCCTCCTTAGATTTTAGCTATAATCATCTGACTCATGATGTTTGTATGATACACCAAATGACCCGAAGTTGCCATATTACTATTCAACAAATAAGGCTGAAAAATATTGTGTAATTTGTATATGAAAAATTTTTTCATGATTTTTTTGTGGATTTTTCACAAACTTTACCGAATTCTGACTAGCTATATTTTGTGAAACCTTCACCATAAGCCTCCCGAATATCCCCCACAAAACAGATTGCCCGGTCATCCAGCTCATAAATTTTCCGCTTGACATTTACCATTTCTTTTGAACTAAGTGCACAGAGCAGCATCTGCTTCGGGCAGCCGGTATATCCACCCTGTGCCGGAACCCGCGTAACGCCCCGTCCCAGTTGTCCGGTAATGTATTCCGCAAGTGCTTTTTCTTCATTCGAAATAATATACATAAGTTTTGCATGGTTTGGTCCCTCCAGCACCAGATCAGAGACCTTTGTCATGACAAACAGGACAATCAGTGCATAAATTCCATTGCGAAGCCCAAACACGCCGATTCCGAACAGAATAATGATGCCATCCACGATTGCCATCAGCTTTGGAACGGATACATGCGGAATACGCCGATTGATGATCTGTGCTGTCATATCCGCACCGCCCGAGGACGCATTTTGCAGGAAGATCAAACCAAGTCCGCCACCCATGATCACGCCGCCACACAGCCCATCTACCAGTACATCACCTGTCAGAAGCGGCAGTGGACGGATCAATCCGAGAAACACAGACAGACACACCGTCGCATAGACTGTCCGGTAAAATATCAGCTTCCCAAGTACCTTATATCCTATGATAAACAACGGAATATTGACCGCCGCATTAACCAGCCACAGTGGGATATGAAACAAATGCTCCAATAAGATTGCCAGTCCGGTCACACCTCCAGTTACCAGTTCCAGCGGATTAAAATAGACAACGACCGAGAAAGCCATCAAAAATGCCCCCACAGTCATCAGACCATACCTCTTTGCAATCATCACACAAACCTCCATACGAAAAAAGACTCCATACTAACCTCTAGTATGGAGTCCGCCATTGATTTTTATTCGCTTTTAATGATTGCTGTCAGATGCACCGATAATGATCACGACATCGTAACCGTCTGTGGATTCTGTCACATTGCTTGTCACAGTTCCAACTTCATAGCTGGCATTTGCAAAATACTGTACCAGTTCTTTGCCCACGCCATCTTCTCTTGCTACAATCTTTGTATCAGCGAGTGCTTCTGTGTAATCCGATGCATTTGTGTTTGCATATCCATTTGCATTTAATGTATCACACCAGCGTCCTGCAAGTCCAGCAATATCGGTACTGTTCAGCACCAGGATCTTCCTATCCGTTGCACTGACTGTCTCAGCCTCCTGTGCAGCTTCGGTTGTCTCAGCCTCTGTGGATGGTGTGATCTGAAGATCATCCACCTGAGAATCCGTCAATGCATTCTCATCGAGGGTTGTCGCAGGCGTATCCTTCGCTGTGTTCCCCTTTAATGCCTGCATTACAAAAAATGCGCCAAATGCCACAATGGCAAGTCCTAATATAATAACGGCTGCGCGAAGCAACATTGAAAAGAACAATCCTGCTGCCGTCTGCTGTTTTTTTCCACTCATAATTTTCTCCTATCTACGTCATACGTTGTTTCCATCTTTTTCTATTCGTATCTACCGTCGCTCATTCTAGTCTTTTTTTCAATACATTTTTCAAGTATAGCAAATGTTGTTGTTTTTTTCAACCATTTATAGCATAATCGTAGTATGGATTTTTTGTGAAAAAGTTGCATCCTGCTATAGATATTTCAACAATAACAAGGAGGTCCCAATCCCATGAAAACAGCTCTTATTACCGGTGCTTCCCGCGGAATCGGCGAAGCCACCGCCTATCAATTAGCAAAAGAATACGACTGTGTTGCCATTATGAGCCGGAATACCGACGGAAAATTAAATACCGTCGCGAATCAGATTCACGCCACAACCAATTGCGAATGCATTCCATTTACCGGGGATGTATCCGACTTTGCATTTGTTGAAGAATGCGTCCAGTCACTTGCCGCATCCGGACATCCGGTCGATACACTCGTCAACAACGCAGGCATCTCGCTCGTCGGGCTTTTTCAGGACATGACGCCGGATGAATTCGACCGCATCCTGCGCATCAATGTGACTTCCGTCTACAACACCTGCCATGCTGTGATTCCTGATATGGTACGAAACCAGTATGGACGCATCTTAAATATCTCCTCCGTCTGGGGACTCGTCGGTGCCTCCTGCGAAGTCGCCTATTCGGCAACGAAGGGCGCCATCAACAGCCTGACGATGGCACTTGCAAAGGAACTTGCCCCAAGCCATATCGCGGTCAATGCGATTGCTTTCGGTGCCGTGGACACGACCATGAACGGTCATCTGTCTGTCGAAGAGAAGAAGACGCTCTGCGAGGAAATCCCGGCAGAAAAAATGGCGGCTCCCGAAGAAGCCGCCGTCTGTATCTCTCATATTTTGGCAATGCCGGATTATATGACCGGCGAAATATTGAAATTCGATGGTGGCTGGATCTAGCCACCATTTTTCTTTTCCGATTTCTTTTCTGAATTTATTATGAATCCTTCTTACGCAGGTTTTTGATTGCTGTTGTAAGCTTGATCGGATTTCCGTAACGCAATGTCGAACTCCGGAAGATCTTACCACCGATCACACCCATAAGTGCAACGGAAATATACAGAATGACCGCAGATACGATGATCTCCCATGTCTGCACATGTCCCATCGCCACACGCGCAAACATGGCGCTGTAAGAGCTAAACGGCAGGAAGGAACAGACTTTCATCGGTACGCCGTCCACCTTGTCAAGCTGAAGCAGCACAACAAAATATACAATCATGATAATCATCTGTGCCGATCCGGCGGACTTATTCAGATCCTCAATCTTTGACACCAATGCCCCGAGCGCACCGTATAGGAACGCATAAAATAGGAATCCGCCAATACCGAATACTGCAAATACAACCAATACATTGGCTGGGATATCCAGGAACATGCCAAGGTCAATGCCCCAGAAATCTTTATTGTACTGGTACGAACCAAGCAGACAGACAGCAATGATTCCGACCTGAAATACCGTTGCCACAGCACCTGCAAATACCTTGCCGAACAACAGCGCCGTTGAATCGGTACTGGTAACCAGAATCTCGATGGAACGGTTGCTCTTCTCATTTGTAACAGAGGACGCAATACTCATGCCATACATGATGATGAGCATAAATATCAGGATTACAAGCACATAGCAGTACCAGAAATTCTGTGTACTGTCCTTGCCAAGCACATACTCATCATGTGTAATCTCCTTATACGATGCCTCCATGAATTCATTCAGATCCAGGTCATGCTTCTCACAGTAATCCAGTTTGACAAGCATCCCCAGATAGCCGTCAAAGACAGCTGCATCGGAATTATCCATGCTCTTGTTATATACATAATAATCGTAGTCTGACAGCGAATGAACCGCGAATCCGGCGGCTGCTTCTTCCTCTTCAACCGCTTTTTTCAAAGCATCCTCACTGTCAAAGCTGACCAGATTTATTCCTGTTTCCATAGAACCCCATACCGAGCCATCCACGTCAATGATCAATATTCCTTCCGGATCGTAGACCCCGTATGTATGCTCTGCATCCGCCTCTGCGGAAGAATCCTCCTTTGAAGCGCTGTCCTGAACGGTAGAATCCTTCTTATCTCCCGTAATTGCATCCTTGACACGCGGAACAAACATGATGCCCGCTGCCAAAACAGCAATCAGGATTGTAGATATCACGTATGACTTGCTCTTAAAATAGTTGTCCAGCTCAAACTTTAATATCGTGAAAAACTGTTTCATGTTATACCGCCTCCTTTGCTGCTTCTGTGTCCGGTTCTTCATCCCCGACACAAGAGATAAAGATATCATTCAAGGATGGCTCATAGGCTCCAAACTGGTGAATTTCAACACCTGTCTGTTTACAAATATCAAGGATCTGCCACATATCAGCCTGGGTTTTCAGTTCAAGCACCACGTACTTTTTAGCCACACGCTCAACAGCCGCATAAGAAGACAACTTCTCCCTGCAGATATCAGCCAGCTCCTGCGGGCTGTAATTATCCGCCGATATCGTCTTTCTGCCACGTCCGTACGTATCCTTGATATCATCAAGATGTCCGGCTAATACGACGTCGCCATGATTGATAATCGCGATATCCTCGCAGAATTCTTCCACATAGCTCATCTGATGGCTGGAGAAAATAACGATGCGGCCTTCACGGATCAATTCCCGGATGACGTCCTTTAACACCTGTGCATTGACCGGATCTAACCCGGAAAACGGCTCGTCTAATATTACCAGTTGTGGCTCACCGACCAGAGTTGCCGCAAGCTGTACCTTCTGCTGGTTTCCTTTTGATAATGTCTCTAATTTCCGGTCAATATATTCGGATACATGAAGACGATCCAGCCATTTTACAGTGCTCTCATTCGCCTGTTTCTTATTCATGCCACGGAGCATAGCAAGATACACCATCTGGTCACGTACTTTCTTCTTCGGGTAAAGCCCCCGTTCCTCCGGCAGATATCCTATATTCACCTTCTGCTGCCAGGCTGGCTGGCCGTCCAGAAGCACCTGTCCGCTGTTGGCCTTGAACACCTCCATCGAGCATAATCTCACCGGAATTCGCATGGAATACATCCATGATAATCCGGATCGTCGTCGTCTTGCCTGCGCCATTTCGACCAAGCAGCCCGAGTGCCCGTCCGCTCTCCACCGCGAAGCTGACCCCATGTAGGATTTCTTTTTCCCCGAAGCTTTTTCTTATATCTTTTAATTCGAGCTTCATAACCTCTTCCTTCTTTCCTGTCTACCGATTTTGTTATTCCCGCTTACCGCGTATTATACAAATCCAAAAATCTGTATAAAAATAACATGTCCCCAATATAGCAGAATTAATTGTCGTTTACAACTATCTGCCCCTGCATTTCATCTGTCCGCCAGATAAAATACAGGTCTATTGAAAACATGTTATGATCCGTCACCATGTATCCGCATGATGACCGGCATGCACATCCGTGCATATCTTTCTATTATTATCAACTGTTATGGCAGTGCATACTTCTGTTCATATGCGCGGTACTGTTCGTCGTACCACTTCGCATCCTGCTCTTTCACTTCTTTGCGATGCTCATGTGCATCGAGTTCATCATCCTCCACCTGGATTACGCAGGTAGCAATATTCGAGCAGTGATCGGAGATACGCTCGTAAGTATCCGAGATATCTGACAGACTAAGTCCAAGCTCAATCGTACATTTGCCTTTGCGGAGACGCTTGACATGACGTTTCTTGAGTTCTTTGTTCATATCGTCCATCAATTCTTCCAAAGGCTGTACAAGCGCTGCCTTATAACGGTCATTTTGCTCAAATGCATCGACTGTCATTGTCAGGATATCTTTCAATGCCTTGCTGTAGACAGCAAGCTCATCCATCGCCTTCTTCGAGAAAATCAGTTCTTTCTTATGCATCTGTTCCACTGCCAACAGTATATTCACCGCCAGATCCGAGATACGCTCAATATCTCCCAGCGAATGAAGCATCAGTGACAGGCGGTGTCCATCTTCCTTCGAAAGATCTTTCGTGGAGAGCCGGAGCAGATATGTGCCAAGCTGATCCTCGTATTTGTCGACGGTATCTTCTTCCTTGCGGATCCGTTCCGCTATTTCCTCGTCGTATGCGGTAAGCAATCCGACTGCACGTCCAACAGATTTCATGGAGAGCTCTGCCATCTCAGAAGCTACCTTCCGACACTGCATGATTGCGAAACCAGGTCTCTCTAAGAATACAGGATCCAAAAGCTGCAGTACCTTGTCATGCTTGCTAAGCTCATCCTCTTCCTCGTCGTCATCCTTGATGGTCTTGACAGCAAGAAACTCCAGGAATCCGGAAAGCGGAAGCAGCACAATCGTTGCGGCAATATTAAAGATCGAATGGATCGTTGCAATTCCTACCTCATTTGCCGCCTGCGGCAGGAATGCATAATGTACAAATGCATTGGAGATATAAAATACTAACATGAATACAACCGTTCCGATTACATTAAAGTAAAAATGAACCGCTGCCGCGCGTTTTGCATCCTTACTTGCTCCCACACTTGAGATCATCGCAGTCGTACAGCTGCCGATATTCTGTCCCATAATGATAGGGAGAGCAAGTGCATAGGAGACAGCGCCCGTGGAACAAAGTGCCTGCAAAATACCTACGGACACAGAGGAAGACTGCATGATTGTCGTCAATACAAAACCTGCAATAACTCCGAGAAGCGGATTCTCAAACTTCGTCAGAATCTGTGTGAACTGCGGAACATCCTTAAGCGGTTCCACTGCCGAACTCATTGCGGTCATACCATACATCAGAATCGCAAAACCAAGTAAGATCGTTCCGATGTTATGTTTCTTCTCACTCTTGCAAAATACAACTAAAATCGCTCCAATCACAGCCAGAATCGGCGTAAAAGAGGTCGGCTTCAGCATCTGAAGGAAGAAGCTTCCTCCGTCAATACCGGACAGTGACAGCAGCCACGAGGTTGCCGTTGTACCGATATTCGCGCCCATGATAATACCGACTGCCTGATTGAGCTTCATGATACCGGAGTTAACAAAACCAACGACCATAACCGTCGTCGCTCCGGATGACTGGATGACTGCCGTTACACCTGCGCCAAGCAACACAGCAGACCACTTATTGGAGGTAAGGCGTTCGAGAACCTTTTCCAGCTTACCACCTGACATCTTCGCTAATGCGTCTCCCATTATATGCATACCGTACAGAAACAATGCGAGACCACCAACCATGGATAGAACGTCAAAAATATCCATCTTTTTCTCCTATTCTCTTTATTGACATTTTATAAGCCGGTCTGCTGGATTTTACCCAAAATTCACCTAATTTTTACAGTTTCCGGTCTTTAACAATAATACAACCTTGAAGAGGTCTCCGTCAATCATTATTTCCACTTTGCCGTTCTGTAATTCCATCAGGCTCTGCGCAATGGATAGTCCGAGTCCATTGCCCTCTGTATTTCTTGAACGGTCGCCACGGACAAACCGTTCCTTTAATTCATCGCCAGAGATGTTGAGTGGTTCCTTCGAAATGTTCTTGAAGGTCACTGTGATCTCTCCCGGTTCTGCCTCGTCAATATCGATGTATACCCGGCTGTTTGGCTGGGCGTACTTGATGATATTTCCGATCAGATTGTCGAACACGCGCCACAGATGTCTGCCATCTGCCATGACATGGCAGTCTGCCTGCGCACCATATTTCTTCGTCAGATAATTCGTCACTACCGGTTGCAACTTACATGCCGCAAGCCGCTCTTCGAATTCTCCGAGCGCCTGTTCTAAAAGCATTTCCACGTCGGTCGGTTCCATATGCACTTCCAGATTGCCCGTAGACGCCTTGCTCGCTTCGATCAGATCCTCGATCAGCTTCTTGAGCCTTGCAGACTGTCGCTGCAGCACGGCCAGATATTCTGCTTCCTTGTCACTTAAGTCTCCCTCCTTGGAGAGGATATCCACGTAATTGATAATAGACGTAAGTGGTGTCTTGATATCATGGGAAACGTTCGTGATAAGCTCCGTCTTCATCCGCTCACTCTTCATCCGCTCTGCCACTGCCACGCGCACGCTGTCCTGAATGCAGTTTAATGTCTCGCCATGTGCCGCAAATTCCGGCAGCATATGTGTCGTGTCGATCTTATAATCGGTCTCGCCGTCCGCAATCTTCTTCGCGCCATCCTTCAGCCGATACATCTGCACGATCACGCGGATCAGGAATACTGCAAGCAAAGCCGCACATACAAGATCCAGCACTATTGCCAGTCCGGCAGAACCACTC
>OLQL01002859.1_pt1 | contig 11123 bp, 8 predicted proteins | sample 1672971 | NCBI WGS metagenome assembly OLQL01 (sample SAMEA3136742, study PRJEB25190) | human gut metagenome | biome: human gut; feature: human-associated habitat; material: faeces | place: Austria | collected 2013
ATTCAAAAAGACCGCAATCGAAGTCGAAGAACTTATCCGCTTGGTAGCGCTCGAGTGCAACGAGCGCGATCATCGAGGCATTGTCGGTGCATGCCTTGAGCGGAGGCGTAGTCAAGCGAACACCCAGTTCATCACAGAGAGCTTCGTAGGCTTCGCGCAACTTCGGATTCGCAGCTACCCCGCCACCCAAGCAGAACTCGCGCGCGCCAGTTTGCTCAAGTGCCGTGCGTGCTTTGGCAATCTGCACGTCGATGACTGCTTGCTGGAAACTTGCCGCAATATCGGGCATGTTCCACTCTCTGCCCGCTTGCTGCTCCTTTTGCAGATAGGTGAGCACCGCTGTTTTAAGGCCAGAGAGCGAGAAAGTGTAATCGCCCGAATGGAGCATCGCACGTGGGAACTTGATCGCACGTGGATCGCCCTTCTCCGCAAGCTTCGAGATGAGTGGCCCGCCGGGGTATCCGAGCCCGAGTGCCTTCGCCACCTTGTCGAACGCCTCCCCTACCGCATCGTCAAGCGTTTGACCGAGCGTTTCGTATTCGCCCCAGTCCTTCACTTCCACGAGCATCGTATGACCGCCCGAAACGAGCGACACCACCATGGGCGGTTCGATCTCAGGGCAGGCAAGCTTGTTCGCGTAGATGTGTCCTTCCAGGTGGTTGACCCCCACCAGCGGCAGATCGCAGCTCCAGGCTAACCCTTTAGCGAACGCCAGGCCCACCACGAGCGCGCCTACCAAACCAGGAGCATACGTTGCCGCAACCGCTGAAAGATCCTTCCAGGTAAGGTCAGGATTTTGAAGCGTTTCGCGTGCTTGCTCCAGGCATTCGAGCGCCACACCGGCAATGGCCTCGATATGCTTACGACTTGCGATCTCGGGCACCACGCCGCCGAAACGCGCATGGAAGTCGATCTGGGAGGCCACTACATCGGCGATGATCTCGCCTTCGCCGTTGATGATGGCTGCCGCTGTTTCATCACATGAAGTCTCGATCGCGAAGATGAACGTTTCGGAAGAGGGCACGCCCTCATGCGCACGAGCGATGTCGTTGATCATAAGATCCATGCCTGCCACATCGTGGTGAGGAAGTGGCAACGGGCCTTCGTAGATCACGGCGTCTTCGCGGTCGGAATAATAGCGCGGACGCACGCCGATATTCTTCAAGCCCAGCTCTTCATAGAAACGATGCGCTCCTGTGTTCGTGATGCGCACTTCAAGCGACATCTCACGTGCGCCCAGGTCACGCGCATCAAGCGCGATCTGCTCGATGAGTGAGCGCGCGATTCCCAAACGTCTATAGCGGGGATCGGTCGCGACTTTCAGGATCTGCACCCCGCCATCAACGATCCATCCGCCCGCATAGCCGATGAGCGCATCGCTTCCGTGGTCGACGGTTCGTTTCGCGGTGTCTGAAGTAAGGAACGCTGCCCACCAGGTGCGGTCTGTGCGCGGCAGATCGTCAATGATCTGAGCTGCATTCCACGCATCGCTTCCCATCACGCGCGCCTCGAGCGCTTCAACTTCACTCGCCCAAGAGGCATCGAGCGGAACGAAGCGTACTTCGAAGCCTGCAGGAAGCACGGAGCTGCTTTGGTCATCTCCATGAGCTGGCTCTGCAGAGCCGCTCGCACAACACCCTTCTTTGGGGTCTGCCACCCCCACGCGCAACTCCTGCGCACGCGCGGTGCCTTCTGGCATCTTCGCCAGCTTGACGCGTTCGTGTTCTTCTGCATCGGAAAGGCGCGTATAGACAGGCAGCAGCGCGAGCGGGTTGCCTAACGCTCGATCATCGGGATCGAATCCGCCATCGCGCCAAGCAGCCTCAACGCAGCGCAACAAACCAGCGCCCGTGGGATGCCAGTCGCTCTCGGGCGCAAGCGTGCCGAAGGGCGCGAACAGCTCAGCGAACTTACCGAGCGCATCCCCGGTGATGGTCTGGCGTTCTGCGGAAGCTACAAGCCACTCCTTCGCCGCCTCGGCTTTGATGACGAAATCGGCATTTTGGCGCACGGGGCCTTCGTCGTTCAGCACATAGCGCACAGGATAGACTTCTTTGCGCATCGCATCACCAAGAACGACCACCTCGCCGCGCGCGCCCTTCACCCATTGATCCCACGCCTGGGCGTCGAGCGTGGAGATACCGAAGAGCGGCAGGTCCAAACCGAGCGCGATCCCTTTGGCGGTTGCCGTGCAGATGCGCACACCCGTGAACGAGCCTGGGCCACGGCCGCAAGCCACACACGCAAGCTCGCTTTTGGCCACCCCTGCGTCTTCGAGCGCGGCATCGATCTTCGCGATGAGCTTCGTGTTCGAAGCGCGGAATGCAGGCGTCTCGCACGATGCAAGCACCTTTATCGTGGCGGTTTCGCGCTCGAGTTTCCCCACGCCAACAGCGATGATCTCGTTGGCCGTATCGAAGGCAAGTATGTAGTTCTTTTGGGACACCGCGTATCCTTCTCGCTTCACTCTGTATGCTTGGCTGCTTGAATGCGCGCGAACCAAGCGTCGATGAGCACTTGCGTCTCTCCACTTGCCGTGCGCACTTCGATCGAACGCACGTTGTCTTCGCGCGTGGTGATCGAGATCCACAGCGCTTGGGCAGGAATCTCCTCGGGGAACTTCGCAGCCCATTCGATACAGCTCACCCCATCGGCTTCGACATAATCATAGAATGCGATGTCTTCAAGCTCGAGCGCGTCTTCCAAGCGATACAGATCGAAGTGATAGAGCGGCAATCGGCCTTGATCATAGACGCTCATCACGTTGAACGTGGGTGACGTGACCGCTTCGCCAACGCCAAGTCCGCGCGCAAGCCCTTGGGTGAAGTGCGTTTTCCCTGCACCCAGATCGCCTTCGAGCGCGATCACCGTGCCGGGAACAACCACCTTGGCAAGGGCAGCTGCTATTCGCTGCGTCTCTTCAACATTTAAGGAAGTGATCTTGCGATCCGTTAGCTCCACACGCACTCCTTAGCGCGCGCTGCGCTCAGCAGAACGAACCGTGTGCTCCATGGTACAAGAGGTAGTGACCGACCCGATTCCGCCAGGAACTGGCGTGATAGCTGCAACGATCGGCTCGCCCGCCCCGAACGGGCTCCACGGCGCCGAAGTCCACATCGCCGCAGAGATTGCCGGCGGCATCGAAGTTGATGCCCACGTCGAGCACGATCTGGCCTTCCGTGAAATATTCTGCGCCGAACGCGCGAGCACGCCCCGTTGCGCAGATGACGATATCCGCCTGACGCGTGACTTCAGCCAAGTCGAGCGTCTTCGAATGGCAGATGGTCACGCTGGCATTGTGACGCAGAAGGATCATCGAAACTGGTTTGCCGATCACAAGCGAACGCCCCACCACCACAACGCGCTTGCCCTGAAGCGGAATGTTGTAATGATCGAGCACCTTGATGCAGGCCTCCGCCGTTGCAGGCGGCAGAGCATCGGGGTCATCGATGAAGATGCCGCCAAGCGCCGCGACCGAGATGCCATCGACATCCTTATGAGGAACGAGCATGTTGCAAAGCGCCTGCTCGTCCATGTATTCAGGGAGTGGACGGAACATCAGGCAGCCATGAATGCTCGCGTCTTCGTTGATGTATCTGATATCCCCCGCTACCAGTTCAGGGTCAACGTTTTCGGGATAGTCGAACACCTGCACTGCAATATCGAGCGACTCGGCACGCTTGATGGCCATGCGCTCGTAACTGAGATCGTCAGGGTTCGCGCCAACGCGCACGATCGCGAGTTTAGGAACGATGCCCTGCTGGCGCAGCAGCTCTACGCGCGGCTTAAGATCTGCCTCCATGGCTTCGACCACAGGTTTCGAACCGAGAATATGCGGGATCATCGTTCAAGCTCCTTTACCACGGTTTCGTAGGCGCGATCGGCACGCACGGTATATGCGTTGAGCAGCTTGCGCATCTCCTCTTGATACATGCTCGCGCGATCACGATCGATCATAGAAGCGCAGTTTATCACCACATTGAGCGATGCTCCCTGCAATGCCGCCTTAGCGAAGAGCAGGCTGGCGCCAGTATCGGAAAGTGCCATGCGCGAGCCTTTTTCCACGAGCACTTCTGCAAGCTCGATCACACGCGCGCAGGTTTGCATTATGGAAAGCGGCACATCGCACGCAGCGATGAGCGCCGTTTGCAGTGCCTCTTCTTTTGCACGTTGTTCTTCAGGCGTTTCACGCGGCATGCCATAGGCCGCCGCAAGCGGAGCGAAGGCATTCGCGTCTTCTTCAACAAGCTCGATCAGGTGATCGATGAGCGCGCCCAACTGGTCACAACAATCTTGAACTTCATCCTGAACAGCGCTGTAGGCAGCCTTGCCCAGCGTAAGGTTGCACACCATAGAAGAGAGTGCTGCCGCAAGCGCCCCGCAATAGGCACTCGCTCCCCCACCACCTGGCGTGGGAGCCTTGCTCGCCAGTTCGTCGATAAAAGTACGATCGATCATACAAGCCGGCTTAGAACAGGCCGCTGATCTTGCCAGTCTCATCCACATCGATGCGCAATGCCGCAGGCTCTTTCGGCAAGCCCGGCATCGTGAGCACATCGCCCGTAAGAGCGACCACGAAGCCTGCGCCAGCAGAAACCTTCACCTGGCGCACCATGATGCGGAAATCCTTCGGTGCACCGAGCTTGGCCGGATCATCGGAGAAGCTGTACTGGGTCTTCGCCATGCAGACCGGATACTCGCCGAAACCGAGGCTTTCGAGTTTGGCTATCTCCTGGGCAGCTGCAGGCGTGAAGTCCACGCCGTCGGCATGATAGACGCGTTTTGCGATCGCTTCGATCTTTTCAGCCAGACCCAAGCCATCGTCATAAGCAAAGGTGAGTTTGCTCGTTTCGTCGCACAGGCGCACGACCTCTTCGGCGAGTTCAAGACCGCCTTCGCCGCCTTTCGCCCACACCTGAGAAAGCGCCACGTTCACGCCAAGCTCCTCGCAGCTTGAACGCACAAGATCGATCTCGGCTTGCGTGTCAGTCGGGAATTCGTTGATGGCTACCACACACGGGAGGTTATAGACGTTGCGGATGTTGTCCACGTGCTGCAGCAAGTTCGGCAAGCCAGCCTTCAAGGCCTCGAGATTCTCTTCGTTCAGATCCGCCTTGGCCACGCCTCCATGATTCTTGAGCGCGCGCACCGTTGCCACTACGACCACCGCATCAGGCTCGATGCCCGCTAAACGGCACTTGATGTCGAGGAACTTCTCTGCACCGAGATCGGCGCCGAAGCCCGCTTCGGTCACGCAATAATCGCCGAGGGCAAGCGCCATACGCGTTGCCATGATGGAATTGCAGCCGTGCGCGATGTTCGCGAAGGGACCGCCGTGCACGAAGGCGGGCGTGCCTTCGAGGGTTTGTACGAGATTGGGCTTGAGCGCATCTTTCAGCAGCGCCGCCATAGCGCCTTCTGCGCCGAGATCATGCGCCGTGACTGGTTCATCGTTGTAGGTGTAGGCCACCACGATCTTGCCCAAACGCTCCTTCAGATCGGTGATGGAAGTCGCAAGACAGAAAATGGCCATAACCTCGGATGCGACCGTGATATCGAAGCCGTCTTCACGCGGCATGCCTGCCTTCGGGCCGCCAAGACCGCACACGATGTTGCGCAGCTGACGATCGTTCATGTCCACCACGCGCTTCCACGTGATGCGACGCACGTCGATGCCGAGTTCGTTGCCTTGCTGAATATGGTTATCGAGCATAGCTGCGAGCAGGTTGTTCGCAGCGCCGATAGCGTGAAAATCGCCCGTGAAGTGCAGGTTGATGTCTTCCATGGGAATGACCTGGGCATATCCGCCACCAGCAGCGCCGCCCTTCACGCCGAAGACGGGCCCGAGCGAGGGCTCGCGCAGCGCGACCACGGTATTCTTGCCCATCTTGGAAAGTGCATCGGCAAGACCTACCGTTGTGGTGGTCTTACCTTCGCCAGCTGGCGTGGGATTGATCGCCGTGACCAGAATGAGCTTGCCCGGCTGGTAGTCCTTATCGCGAAGGAGATTGTAGTCGACCTTTGCCTTCGTGCGTCCATAGCACTCGAGGTATTCGCTCGCCACACCCGCTTTCTCTGCAACGGCGGAAATATCGAGCGGCTGAGCCGCCTGGGCGATTTCAATATCGGTTAGCACGTCGGGTCCCCTCTTTCTCTTTAGGCTCTAGCGCTGATTATCGCACTTTTTCAACTCGTTATAGATCAGGCGAAGCCCCTGTAAGGTTAGCTCCACATCCACTTCGGTGATCGTATGCGAAAGCGGTGCGATACGGTGCGCGAGACCGCCCGTTGCCACCACTTTAGTCTTATAGCCAAGCTCTGCCTGAATGCGCTCGACCAGCCCATCAACACGAGCCGCTTCGCCGCTCACCACGCCGATCTGGATGGCCTCGGATGAATCGCGGCCGATCGCCACGCCCGGGTCCTCCAATTCGACCGCACGCAAAAGCGCCGCGCGCGACATGAGCGAGCGCATCGAAGATTCCACGCCAGGAGCAATAACGCCGCCTACGAACACGCCATCCTTGTCGATGACCTCCATGTTCGTTGCGGTGCCGAAATCAACGACCACGACCGGTGCGCCGAAGATGGCCTTCGCTGCGACCGCATCAGCCACGCGATCGGCGCCAAGTTCGACGAACGAAGTCTTGTCGATGTTCAGCAAGTGAGCGCAACTGCGCGCCGAAACCACCTGAGGCGCAACCCCGAAGGAGCGTTCGCATGCTTTTTCCCAATTATGCGTGAGCGCTGGCACCACCGAACAGAGGATGGCGCCCTTGATCACGCCAGCATCGATCTCTTCGGCGCTGAGCAGCGCGCGAAGCTTGATGCGCAGTTCATCGCTCGTGTATTCAACGTTAGTGGCGAGGCGCCACATATGGATCAAGCGATCTTGATCATAGATTCCCAAAACGGTGTGGGTATTGCCGATATCAACCACTAAAAGCATCGCGAAGTACCTTCCCAGGCCTACTATTTTTTAAAAACGCTCGGCGATTATGTACAGTAAATCGTAAAACGAATGCTACCATATTGCATAAGGGGAAATCACTTTATCAGCACGCGCTTGATAAAAGTTTTAACAGATATTGAGAGGGATTAGCTATGGATCATACTCCTGCGCGCATTCTTGTCGTTGACGACGAACCATCTATCACCGAATTCGTTAGCTATGCTCTGCAGAAGGAAAACTACACGGTCGATACTGCTGGCGACGGTGAACAAGCACTCACGCTCATCGAGCAGAAACCCTACGATCTCTATATTCTCGACATCATGCTTCCGGGCATCGATGGCTATGAACTCTGCCGTCGTATTCGCGCCTCTTATGACACGCCTATCCTGTTCTTGAGCGCGCGCGATGGCGAAGTGAACAAGATCATCGGCCTTGAGCTGGGCGCAGACGATTATCTGGCTAAACCTTTCGGCATCCGCGAGCTTATCGCACGCACACGTGCGCTGCTCCGTCGTTCGCAGGCTACCAATTCCACCAGCGCTGAGGTCAGCGCAAGCGGCATCGCGCTCGACGACGACGCACACACCGCCACAGGCGAACATGGCCCAATCGATCTTACGCCGCGCGAGTTCGAGCTCATGAGCTATCTCATGCACAACGCCGGCAAGGTCGTCTCCCGTGAAGACCTGCTGCGCGAAGCCTGGGGCTGGGAATTCATCACGGAAACGAAGACGGTCGACACGCACATCAAGCGTCTTCGCGACAAGATCGAAGCTGCTGGCTACAATCCGCAAGTCGTCGAAACCGTACGTGGTTACGGTTATCGCTTCAAAAAATAGCCTGGCGAAGCTTCGATGAGGCTCGCAACGCACGTCGCATTCACGACGACTCTTCTTTCTGCCCTAAGCTGTTCGATCATCTGCATCTGTGGCATTCATTTCTTCCATGCCTCAGAGTGGATCTTACTTCTTATCATACCGGTCAGCTGTATCGCCTTCTTCTTGAGTCTTGCCATCGCCCATTTCACGAGCAAGCCCTTCCGCGAACTTGCCCAAAGCCTCAAGCGCTATCACGAGGGCGATTACAACATCTCGTTCAAGATCAACCATGGTATCTATGAGAGCGAAGAGCTTTCGCATGATATCGAGGATCTGATCGACACCGCGGAATCCCACAAGGACGAGATCGCGATATTGCGTCACCGTGAAGGTGAATTCATCTCGGACGTGGCTCATGAATTCCGCACGCCCCTAACGGCGATCAGCGGTAATGCTGAGCTTATGATGGATCCCGATATGCCGCTCTCCATGCGCCAGCACTTCTTGCAGATCACGCTTTCTGAGGCGGAACGCTTGAACAACCTCGTGAACGATCTCATCTCGTTGCGCCATATCCAAGAAGACTCCCCCACCACCATAGAACGTGTGAACATCCGCCAGATCGCTGAAGAAGTTGGTGAGATCTTGAGCGCGAACTTCCAAAAGAAAGATATCGAGTTCTCCATCGATGGCGAAGCGCCCGATATCCTCATCGACCCTGCGCGTTTGAAGCAGGCGATCATCAACCTTACCGACAACGCCTGCAAGCACGTGCCCGAAGGAGGCAGCGTGAAGATCATGCTTTCCGGCGTCGATGATAAATCCATCATCGCCGTGAAGGATAACGGCGTGGGCTTCGGCGACATCAACCCGTCGCTTCTATTCAAGCGCTTCTACCGCACCGACTTCTCGCGCTCGCGTGTGAAGGGCGGATCGGGCCTCGGTCTTTCGATCGTGCAAGCCATCGTCGAAGGCAACGATGGTAACATCACCGCGTTCAACGACCCCGAAGGTGGCGCCGTATTCCTCATAGCCTTCCCTTCTGTTATCGATCGATAGAGCTCTCTTACCTATCTGCATTAGCAGAGAAGTAAGGTACGAGGTTCCTCGCTCGTTGCCACAAGGGGCTTACGCCTGAGGGGTGGTTGGGTCGACCCGCTTTCGTTGCTCGATAGCCTGCAATATCTTGCAGGCTATCTCGTGCACTTCGCTCCTTCGAACAGCCTATTACTATTTACAAGTGCGGACTCAGAGTCGTCCAACCACCCCACAGACTCCGCCCCTTATGACAACAGGCTCAATCAACGACAAGCAAAAGCCCCGCCCGAACAGATCGGACGAGGCTTTTGGGATACGAATCGCAGGTAGCTGTGCGTTGCGTTTTAGATGCGCGGCTATTCCCGCTTGATCGTCTCGGTTGCCTCTTGGCCGTTCTTATCGACAGCCACATAGACGAAGCCTGGCTTACCCTCAACAGGAAGCTCGTTATACGTGACCATCTCAGCGATCTCTGCAGCAGTTGCGCTCTTCGGCTCAGTAGCCAGCAGGTAATCGGTGGAAGCACGGCGAGCCATTGCCTCGCGGAAGTCCTTGGTGCCCACGAACACTTCCTGCTTGTAAGGATTGACCTTGAGCTTCTTCGAGCGGTAGATGATGTAGGAAAGCGCTGCAATATTAGCGATGAGCGCGATCGAAGCCACCACGGTGTTCACTGCCGGATTGTTCACCGACTGAACCGCGAAGATCGAATCATTTGCGAACATCGGGCACACCTGACAGAACATACACCACATCGAAAGTGTGAACGCACGGTTCTGAATCCATCCGCCTTTGTTCCACCAGAGACCTGCGATGGTAGGCGCGAGCAGAAGCGCGATGCCGCAATACCAAGAGTGAGTCGGCAGGCAGTTGTAGGTGTAGCAGAAGTTCCAGAGGTCATAAGCGATGATGAAGACCCACGTCATATCAGGCCACAGCATATCCTGGCGCTTCTTTGAGATGTAGATGCCGAACCAGCCGGTCATGCACAGAATGTTCAGCAAACCGGCGCAGCCATTCAGTACGTTATGGATGCCACCGTTCAGAAGCACGCCCTCATCAGTTACGAAGCTGGAATCCCATGCCACGATCGCGCTCTCGAAATCGCTTGCGACCGCAATGAGGATATTGATCGCAACGATAACGAACGGGAACGCCTTGAACCAATGTGAGCGGCCGATCTTGCCCCAGCTGTACTTCAGCATCATGAAGCCGATACAGCCTGCGGTTGCCGCATAGACCTTAGCGTAATGGAACCAACCACCCATCGTTTGATACGTTGGGTTATTGAGCGCCCACTCAGCCCCCATGGCGGCTCCTATCTCGACCACCACGCAATAAACGGTCATCGCCGCACATACTCCAATGAACATGAAGATGCCGCCTGCCTTGGTGCGTCTCGCGAACTCATTGAGCAAAATGAGTGCGCCAAGCACCATGAACAAACCGAGCCACTGAAAGCCCGCATTCGCTCCATAGACATCGAATAACATTTTCCCCTCCTTCTTTCCTTTGCCAATCGATATCAAGTATCTGACCAATGCGCTGAATGTCCGCCTTTGACACAAATCAAAACATTTGCCCAGATAGTTGATGGTTTTTCAAGAAAACCCATAGCCAGAATATGGCAACGAGCGAGGTCAAACAACGAGGTGGACAACACTGCGAAAATGTCGTTACCTTTGTCAGGAACTTGTAACTTCAAATGATGGAAATGCTCTTGCATTACGTGGTAGCTTGGAGTAAATAAGCAGGATTTACCCTACATGACATGGGATTTTGTTGGGTTCTATTCAGACAGAGAAGCGCGCGACTCGCTAGCACCCTTGCCATTTTTTGCTCAGCCAATCCCGACAGCGACGAATAGGCACACCTGAGTCACCGCAAGAGGATAAATGATGTCCTGCACATATAAAAGAACGCCGGCATTACGCCGGCGTTCTTCTAGGAAGGAAAGATTTCCCAAAGGTTGGATCGTGGCCTTATGCAGGCTTAACTGGAGCTCGATCCTCTTCAGGCTCAATATCGTCACCCAATCGAATGCCGCCCTCTTCCTTAAGGCGTGCGATCGTCGCATCGTCTGCGCCGACCTCTTTCAGGTAGACTTCGGTATCTGCGCCAAGCGGCGAAACCTCAGTGAATTCAGAGATCTCGACCGGAATGGTTGAGATGTGGTGAGGCAGACCAGTCTGCAGCACGCGACCAACATTGGGGAATTCAACCCATGCGAGAGCCTCAGGGTTCTCGCGCGTGATCTGCTCGACCGCTTCAGTCTTGGAATTGACCTTGGCGATGCAGAAGTCCTTCTCCTC
>OLQL01002862.1_pt1 | contig 11116 bp, 7 predicted proteins | sample 1672971 | NCBI WGS metagenome assembly OLQL01 (sample SAMEA3136742, study PRJEB25190) | human gut metagenome | biome: human gut; feature: human-associated habitat; material: faeces | place: Austria | collected 2013
CCATCCTACACATCAGGAGCGCCTGCGCGTCGGATATCTCAAGGACATACCGTTCCAGGAAAGGGCCTGTCCGTATCAAAGGGAGATCCACGCCCTCCGCGCGGCGCGGTAAAGACCGCGGAGCACACCTCCAGGCGGACCATCAAGACGGCGGGTCAGGCGGCTAAAACGGCGGAGCGGACGGCAAGAGCCGCCCCCGGAACCATGCGGGCCGCCGCAGACCTCACCCGGCACACCGCCCAGGCTGTCCGCGCCACGGCCCAGACAGCGGCTGTAACTGCCAAAGCAGCAGCCAGATCCGCCGTGGCAGCGGCCAAGGCCGTCATTGCCGCCGCTCAGGCGTTGCTCTCCGCCCTCGCGGCGGGCGGCGGGGTCGTTCTTGCGCTCGTAGTCGTGGTGTGCCTGGTCGGAATCTTGATCGTCTCGCCCTTCGGCATCTTTTTCGCGGACGGCGGGAACGCCCCGGACGCCGTCTCTCCATCTGCAGCCGTGGCCCAGCTCAACCGTGAGCTGGCAGACCGGCTGGGAATGGATCCGGTGAAGCTTCGTGAGAGGAATATGGTCCGTCAGGGTGAGATCATGCCTTCCTATTATAATGAGCTCAATTCCAGCTGTGGAGCGGCGGATGGCGTGGATGTGGCGGTACTGGACCCGGAGCGGGTGGACCGCCTGCGGACGGTGTTCTGGGATATGACAAAGATCACCACCCAAGTAGAGACCATAGAACACACAGGAACCAGAGAGGACGGAGGATGGACGGAGTCCATCCTGCACATCACCATCACCCCCAGGACGCCGGACGATATGCGGGTGTTCTATCAATTCACTGATGACCAAAATGAGGCGCTGGACGAGCTTCTGGAAAACCGGGATCTCCTGGCCGCACTGGCGGGCGACTTGACGATCTCCGACCCGGACGCCAAGGCCCTGCTGGCCGCGCTCCCGGAGGAGCTGTCCCCAGAGCGGCGGGCTGTGGTGGAGACCGCCTGCTCCCTGGTGGGCAAGGTGAACTACTTTTGGGGCGGCAAATCCCTGGTTTTTGGCTGGGATGAGCGATGGGGAACCATTCAGAAGGTCACGGCGGCGGGCAGCTCCACCACCGGCACTGTGCGGCCCTTCGGACTGGATTGTTCGGGAATGGTGGATTGGGTGTTCTACAACCAGAGCGGCGGACAATATGTCATTGGGCATGGCGGTGGGGCTACGGCACAGCACAGCTACTGTACCCCCATTGACTGGAGCGATGCCCAGCCGGGCGACCTTGTGTTTTACCCGGAGGATTCCCATGTCGGCATTGTCTGCGGATTTGACGGCAGCGGCAATGTGCTTATCATCCACTGCGCCAGCAGCGAGAATAATGTGGTGGTGACGGGGAAAAGCGGCTTCACCTCGATTGGCAGGCCCGAGTATTTTGCGGATTGAGAAATGTGCGCATGGAGATGTGTTCATAGTTGATTGCTATCGTGCTCCATGATATAGAGGCTCCCTGCCGCTTGGGTTCTTACTTGCCCTGATAGGCTCTGAAAAGGAACGTAACGATTTGTGCGCGGGTGCAGCTATTGTCCGGCCCGAACAGGCCATCACCAATGCCGTTTGTGACTCCGTTCTCCACCGCCCATGCCACAGCGTTTGCATAGTAGCTATCGGTAAGAACATCGCTGAACTCTGCCTTGCTATCGACCAGCTTACCAATGGCACGGAACAGGAAAGTCACGCTCTGGGCACGGGTGCAGGTGGCGTCAGGACTGAATTTGCCATCACCCGTTCCTGTGGTGATACCGTTTTCTACCGCCCATGCAACCGCCTTTGCATAATAGGCATCAGTGGACACATCGGCGAAACTGCTCATAGCCTTGGGTTCGGGAGAACCGGCAGCACGCCACAGGAAGGTGACGATCTGTGCGCGGGTGCAAGGCTGGTTCGGCCCAAAGAGGCCGTTGCCAATACCGCCGGTGATGCCCTTCTTGGCGGCCCACTTCACAGCCTCATAGTAGTAGGCGTCGGTGGGAACGTCCGCGAAGTCCAGCGTCTCGATCTCAGCGAATTCCGCGGAAACCGTCACCTTGGAGGCGGGCATGGTAAAGGTAAACTTGCCGTCGCCCTTATCCTTCACCTTGATCTTGCTGCCGCTGGCGTCCTTCACGGTCAGGGTGTCCAGCTCATAGCCGCTGTCGGGCTTGACGGTGATGGTCACGGTATCGCCCTTGGAGGCGCTCTTGGGGCTGACGGTCACATCGCCGTGCTTGACAGAGGGCGCGGAGACGTCATAGCGTCTGGAGGAAGAGCTGGAACCGCCGCCGGAGTAGGGCGCAGAGTAGCTGACCGTCCAGACACCGTTCGCGGTGCTGCTCACATAGTAATTGCTTGCCAGAGCGCCGGAGGGGTTTGTCAGATACACGCCGGAGGTCAAACCGGATTTTGCAAGAACCGTGTAGGTATAAGCGCCCTCGCTGCCAGCGCGCTTGACGATGTAGTCTGTCCCGTTGTTCTTGACCTTCGTGCTCGGATCAAAGCTGAACGTGCCGCCGGTGATGGAGATGGTCTCGCTGCCTGGGCCGCCGCCCTTCTGAATTTCGCCATTGAAAGAGCCATTTTTGATATTGATAGTTGCTGTTTTGCCAGTTGTAGCATCAGCGCGAACAACACCGGTAAATGTACCGTTCTCAATGTTGATCGTACCGCCGGAGCTGTAAACATAGGCAGCATACGGAGCGGTATAGATGCCGCTCTTTACAGTGGCGGTGCCGCCATACTGAACAGCCACCGCACAATTCAAGTGCGTGCCCGCTCCAGTTCTGATATCCGTAACTTTGATCTCGCAATTTTCCAATGTTGCATTGCTTCCAACCTGCACGCAGCCGCCGTATTTTGCGGTCAGCTTCATGTCGGTGAACGATGCGGTCTTGGTTTCAAAAGCAGCGCCCAAGAATGCATTGATACCAGTGATGTTATAGGTGCCGCCGGAGACAATGACCTCACCACAGCCGGAAGCCTTCACAACGCGCTCGTCCGTCTCGGCGCTGACATTGTTCAGGACCAACTTGCTCTCACTGCCCACCGTAAACAATGCAGTGTAGTGGTAGTTGTCGCTTGCGCAGGTGCTTCCGGTGTAAGATCCGCCGTTAATCGTCACTGTAGAGCCGGCAGAACCTTCGCGAAGGTCAACAAATCCCCAGACTTTCGTCTTCCATTCGGCATTATGCGTGTCTCCCATCTTCATGCCGCTTCCTGCGGTCATGCCGTTGATGGTCAAGTTTACATTTTCAGCAGTGACCCAAATCGCACTGTTTTTCTCATCCTTAGGTTCACTTCTATTCGATGCCGTCGCAGCAGTCAGTACATGACCGTTCAGATCAAGCGTCATGCTCTTCGTGACTTTAATCGGCTTTGTAACGGTCACGTCCTTCAGCAGCTTCACGGTATCGCCGGTGTTGGCTTCGTTGATAGCGTCGGGGAGGGAGGAGTACTCCGTTGCCCCGATCATAGCGACCGTATTCGCGTTCGGCTTCATCCAATGACCCTTCGAAACCTCCACAAGCACTTCGTTGGCGTTCTTGTTAACAATATCGCCGTAATCAGTACCGGCGGCAACGACCTTGTTGTCAATGATCACAAGACCGGCTTTGCCGACCTCTTTACGGCCGAAGATGTTGCCTTCGGGCTTTTGGGTGCTTGCATTTTCCTGCGTCAAGATATTCTTGCTTGCGGAAGTAGCAGCGTCAACGGTGATCTGACCGACATTCGCCGTGCCGACCAGATCGCCGACGCGCCAGCTCTTTCCCGTCTCAGTGCACTTCAGAGTGCTGTCCTTTACAGTGCAGCCCGTGATGGTGTGGTAGGTGGCGGGATTCGCACCGGCGTGACCGATCAGGCCGCCGACAGAGCCCTTCGCCTCAATCGTCACATTCTCGACGGAGCAGTTTGTAAGCGTGACCTTGGTATCGACCGGGCCGTCGTTCGGTTTGTTATAGCCGGATGTCCAGCCGATCAGACCGCCGACGCGCGCGTCGCCGGTACTGACAATTTTGCTGTTCTTCAGATGGCAGTTATCCAGTTCGATTCGAGTCATGGAATCCACGCAGTTGATAAATGCGCCGATTCCCTGATCATTCGTTGTGTCGTTGATATCCGCATCAGCAATGGTCAGATCCTTGATCACAATGCCGGATTTGCCCGCAAAGCCGCCCGCAAACAAGGGGGCGCTCAGGCCGGTGATGGTCTTGCCGTTGCCGTTCAGGGTGATGACGCCCTGACCATGGTATCCATCCACCTCCACCGGCGTCCAGTTCTTACCGGTCATATTGATGTCGTCCAGCAGCTCGATCACGGTGTCGCCGGTTTTGTTTGCGGCCGCAAAGGCGTCGGCGAGGGTGGGATACTCGGTATCGCCGATTTTGGCAACATACGACATTTTAACCTCGCCTGTGGTCGCGTCAAAATTTGCACCAGGCGCAAGGTAGTCATTGTTGATTCCTCCGGGGAACGTACCGGCTGTGATGTTGAACTCGTTCTTGGCGGCTTCGGCATCCATTTCGGCTGTAATATTAAAGTCACCGCTGATACCGGTGCTGTTGGCCTCGATGGTGACTTTCTGCTCGTCCGTAGTAGAGCCTTCAATGTCCTTCTGAAGCAGGCCCTTAATGCAGCCGGTGGCGGTCACATTCGTCAGCGTGATGTCGGTCGCCTTGGAAGCGACGATGGCTGCCTTTTCGGTCAGACCGCTGAAGGTGGTTTGTTCGATCTTCACCGTGGGCGCGACTGCCAGCGTGCCCTCGTTGTAGGTCTTGATACCGCGGACACCGATGAAGGCGCTGTTCTTCACTTCGGTGTTGCCGCCGTAGTTCCAAAGATTATAGTTGGCACTGTTAGTAAACTGGCAGTTGTTGAACACCGTCTTGCCGTACTGGTTGTTGCACACGCCGTTGGGGAAGGTGCAGTTCGTGTAGGTCACGGTGTTTTCTGCCCTGCCGGTGTTGCGGAGCCAGCAGGTGAAGTAATTCGTGCTGTGGCCAAAGTCACCCGCCCATTGCGGATTCAACTTCGTCAACTTTAAGGCCTCAAAGCTAACGTCGATGTCATAGCTCTGATCAGCCAGAATCGCTACGCCTTGGGTGATGCAGATTTCCGCATCGTCGGTTATGCCAATGAACTCGACCTTGGAGAGGTCGGGCAGACCAGCTTTTGCGACCTGCACCCAGCCGATATCAGTCACATCAACCTTACCGCTGATCTTATAGGTGATGACGCCGCTTTCGTCAGGTTCCGCCGCATTGACGGCATCGCTAAACGAACTATAGCTCGTCTCCCCTACCTTGATCGGTCCAGCGCCTGTCGCCTCCTCCGCCAGGGCTGCCGTCGGTAAGAGCGACAGCGCCATCGCGAGGCATAGTAAAATGGATAGCAGCTTATGTTTCATAATGATCCTCCTACAGTATATGTTTTCTGCGGCTCCCCGCAGTTTGGGCACTTATTTTTACCGGCTCCGCCGGAGGTTCACTTAAAATCGCTGTGCATCGGTCCAATGGCCGGCCCGCGCAGATTGGACAGCCGCAGCGCTGCTTTCCCGTGCGGCTGCTGACGACCGCCCGCCACGCATGGCCGTTTTCACACAGCCACCAGGCCTTCCGGCTGCTGCCGGGCGTCACCTGCTGCGGCGTGAAGCTGCCGTTAAGGGTCGGATGCCACTGCGATGCGATCACCGGCTCCTTGGTCTCCAGATCATTAAATCCCGGCAGAACCTTGCGGTTGGTGCAGTACGGGCAATCGCTCCCCTTATTCACACGGTGGGCGATGACCGCACAGAAGGAATGGCCCTTGTCACAGAGCCACCACACGCGGCGATTGGAATATGCGCTCACCGCCTCCGGCGTCAGCGCGCCGTTCTTTTTCCGGTCCCACTGGACCGCAAGCCGCGGATGCAGCGAAGCGAGATCATTGAATCCAGGCAGGACCTTTTGTCCCGCGCAGAACGGACAGCCTGCATTTGATGTGACGCGGCTGGCAACGCTCGCCTGCCAGCTATGTCCTTTCGGGCACCTCCACCAGACCTTCCGGTGTGCTCCCGGCATGACCTGCGTCGGCAGCAACGGGGAATTCTTTTCTGTGTCCCAGTCCGAAAGCAGATCAGGGAATTTTGCCGCCAGAGAGTTTTCCTCCGGCAGAACAGCGCGGCCCGCGCAGACGGGACAGCCCGTTCCCCGCGCGCGGATTCTGACTTCGGAACGATAGGAATGGCCTTGGGGGCATCGCCACCATACCTTTTGATGGCTTCCGTAGGTCACATCCTTCGGCGTGAGCGGCGCATTGCGTTCACCGTCCCATTGTGCCAGCAGGTGAGTTTGTTCATGCCCGGTGCAGAAATCGTACAGAGACGGACGTATTACCGCTCACCTCCCGCAGAGTAGCTGTCCGCCTGCAATACAGGCGGAAGGGTCTTTTATCGCGCATTGTGTATCTGGCACAGTGGATAAAAATGTACGCTTTTTTAGTCGGCTTTAAGCTGTTATCCTATTGAAATTCTATTAGAGGAGTGCTATGGTTAAGGTGTAGATTTTATGTATATCGCTGTGGTCGGCAACCTGTACTTTTTTATCCAAGCATCTCCGTCCGCTCTTTCTTAACAATTTCTTTACATCCGTCATCCTGCGCCCAGAGCAAAAAGCTCCGGTGGGTGACGCCCAATAGTTTTCCTGCCGCACGTGCGGACAGCTCGCCACGCTCCCAACGCGCTTTGACTTCGCCGAACCCTTCCGGCAGCGCCTTGCGGGGTCTGCCGAATTTCACGCCGCGCGCCTTCGCTGCGGCGATTCCTTCCGCCTGCCGCTGGTGAATGAACTCGCGCTCTGTCTGCGCCACATAGGATAGCAGCTGCAACACGATGTCTGCGATCAACGTTCCGGTGAGGTCGCGATTCCGCCGCGTGTCAAGCAGAGGCATATCCAGCACAACGATTGCCGCACTCTTTTCCTTTGTGATGATGCGCCATTGCTCCAAAATTTCTTCATAGTTTCTGCCGAGACGGTCGATGCTCTTGATCACAAGCGTATCGCCGTCTTTCAGTTTGCGCAGCAGCCGCTGGTAGCTGCGGCGGTCAAAATCCTTGCCGGACTGCTTGTCCACAAAAATCGCCCGGTCCGTTAAACCGAATTTCCGCAGAGCGATGAGTTGGCGCAACTCATTCTGTTCCTTGGTCGAAACTCTTGCATAACCGTATTCCATGTGCTGACCTCCCAATTTATCGGTGGATAAATTGTAAGCCAGGTGCCGGCCACATGGACAATATAGTGTTATATCACTATTATAGCACATATTTTTCTATTAGTGAAGTATCACTAATAACCTTTTCTCAAATAATTTACCATAGTGGTAAATCGTCATGGAGGTTTACACTATGGATACTCGGGAAACTGTTGCACTTCGCATCCGCCAACTTTGCGCAGAACGAAAAATTACACCGAACGGATTAGCAAATCTGTCTGCCGTTCCTCAAGCAACCATCAAGAGTATCCTTAATAATGAAAGTAAAAATCCGGGCGTCGTGACGATTAAGAAGCTTTGTGATGGTCTTGACATTACCCTCGGTGAGTTCTTCTCCACGCCTGAATTCGATACACTGGAACAGGAGATCAAGTGAAGCCTCTTTCTCAGCCTCTACCGCCAGCGCTCCTCCATTTTTTCGCGTAGAGTACACGCATAGTGCGTGAACTCTACGCTCTATACGGGGTATTCTCTCATTTTCACGAAAAATCTTCCATCCGCTGCTGAGTTTGACGGTTACGTATTGCCGCCGCGCCGTTTCCCATTTGAATGGAGTACAGCTACATGAAAAATGAATCCCAATATGGTCTGCTACTATTGCAGCGGTATCTGTATGAGCATACGGATGACCAGCATCCGGCCTCTGTGGCGGATATTCTTGCCTTCTGGCAGGAGCATGGCATTCAGGCGGGGCGCAAGAGCGTATATTCCGCTATTGAAGTCTTGCAAAGCAGCGGTATGGACATCGTATGCGTCAAAAGCACCCAGAATCGATACTTCGTGGGTGAGAGGCTGTTTGAACTGCCGGAGCTGAAGCTGCTGGTGGACGCGGTAGAATCCTCCCGCTTTATTACGGCCAAAAAGAGCGAGCGGCTTATTGAAAAGTTGGGTAAGCTCACCAGTGAATCTCATGCCCGCCAGTTGGATCGGCATATTTATATGGACGGCACCGCCAAACCGGAGAATGAGTGCATCTATTACAGCGTGGATGAGATCCATAACGCCATTCAGGAAAAACGGCAGATCACCTTTCAGTATTACGAATACACCCCGCAGAAAGAAAAGATACTCAAGCATAACGGCTACCGCTATCAGTTTAGCCCGTATGCCCTTATCTGGAGCCGAGATTGCTATTATGCCGTAGGCTGGTCGGAAAAGCACGGAAAGATTGCACAATTTCGGGTGGATCGCATGACGGCAGTCGAACCGCTGGAACATACGGCAGTCCAGACACCGGACTTTGATCCGGCGGAGTATGTCCGCAAGGTGTTTGGGATGTACCCGGACGACCTCTGTACCGTAGAACTGCTGTGCGATAATGAGATCATGCGCAGCGTCATCGACCGCTTCGGTGAAAATGTGCAGACGGAAACTGTAGATGAACAGCATTTCCGTGCCACAGTCGAGGTCGCGCCAAGCCCTCCGTTCTTCAGTTGGGTCTTTACCTTTAGCGGTAAGATTCGCATCGTCAGCCCAGCAGCAGTGTTGGAGGAAATGCAGGATATGGCAGCGTGGCTGAAATAATTTCTGGATGGTGTTCCTTGCGGGGAACACCATCTTTTTCACATCTTGTCAATCGAACGAATGTTTGCTATACTGAGGCTACAGTGTTTCCAGAGAAGAGAACACGGATAGGAGGTGAGTTACTTGGAACAGACATTCGGCAGCTTCGTTCGAGAGAAACGGCAATCTATCGGATTGTCCCTGCGCACGCTGGCGGCAAAGCTGGACTTGTCGCCGGTCTATCTGAGCAACATTGAGAACGACCGCAGACCGGCGCCGACGCGCGCATATTTGGAACGGTTGGAGCAGGAACTGCATCTGAACAAGGTGGAAACCGAGCAGATGCTGGATCTTGCCGCCAAGTCCCAGAATAACCGGGTATCCGCAGACCTGCCGGACTACATCATGGATCGGGAGATCGTCCGGGCCGCGCTCCGCACGGCGAAGGAGGCAGACGCCACAGACCAGGAGTGGCAGGAATTTATCGACCGGATCACCCAGCGCGCAAAGAAATCCCAAGAGGGCGGTGAAATAGACGCATGAAAAAAGCATATTACCGCGAACAGGCGCTGGAGCGGATCGCCCGCGATGTGATCACCGCCTATGACCCCAGACTTTATTACGGTTCCCCCGCAGCCATTCCCATTGAGGACATCATTGAGGCACAGGGGCTGGTGCTGGAGTATCAATATCTGCGGAATAATGGGCGGGTTTTGGGCGAGACCATCTTTGACGACGGTCTCACAGCGATCTATGACCGGGAAAACCACCGCTATGACCTTCTTCCCGTCAAGGGCGGCACCATCCTCATCGACTGCTCTCTCTGCGAAGAGGAAGCATCTACCGGGCGGCTGCGCTTTACCTGCGCCCATGAGCTGGGGCACTGGCTGCTCCATAAGAAACAGTTCAGCGGGACCGGCGAAAACGCGGCGCTCCGTTCCTGCGATGAGAGCGACAACACATTGGAAGTGCAGGCGAACCTGCTGGGCTCTATCCTTCTGCTGCCGCTGCCGCAGGTCAAGCGCTGTTTCTATCAGCTGCGCTCCGGACGGACGAACCAACAGCTGGTGACGGATATGGCAGGTATCTTTCAGGTATCCAAGCAGGCCATGCGCATTCGGTTGGAGAACCATAACCTGCTGTAAAAAATTTTCATATACTGTTCTCAAAAAAGAGAACAGAGAAAGCGAGGCGCTATGTCAAAAACCAATTCCCTGCGCTGTCCGCTGTGCGGCAAGGGCCGTATCGCGGATATCCCCAGCGGTGCGGAGCAGTCTCAGTACAAGCTATTTGATCTGCACAGAGCAGAACACCCTGACCTGATCGCCAAATGCCCCAAGTGCGGCGAACAGATCGGCATCACGGTATTGATGCCTGGCTCTCAACCCCTAATCCGCACACCCATCCCATTTATGGGATATGTTCAGGCATAAATTAAAAATCCAATTGATATGACTTCGTCAAGCGCACCAGCCACCCATCGTCGAAGCAAGCTGCGTATCACTCGTTTCCGCGCAAGCGCGAAAACTTGTTCACTTCGCTGCTTCTCCTCTCCAAATCGCACCCACTTCGTTGGCTGCGATTTGGGAAGGGCGAGAGACGCAATCGGGAGTATTGAGTTAGGAGCCTTACAAGTAGCTTTTCAGCTATGCGTAAGGCTCTTTTTTTGCGCCTTTCTTTGGCTGAAAAGCGGAAAGGCACACAATGCGCAGACGCTGGCAACCCTATATCGCTAAATATCCGTGACCCCATCTCAGACATTTCAAAAAAATCTGAGATTGGAGTCATGAATCATGAAAAAATGGCAGGAAGAACGCAACTATCGGCGCGTTCGAAGCGAAGGTGGCGAAGTCATCGCCAATATCATCACTGTAGACGGTATGGACGTAGAGGTGCCGGAGGATGTCTACCTCGCCTATGCGCAGGCAGACCGCAGGGAGCGCTACATCATGGAGGAACAGTCCTCCGGAAAACTGCTCTCTCTGGAGCAGATGGAGGAAGATGCGCTTTTGCCGGACTATGTCGGAGCAGAAACGGCCCCCAGCGCCGAAACGGAGGCACTGGAGCGTGAGGAACTTCGGAATCTGGCAGAACAGAAGCAGATCCTTTTGCTGGCGCTGCTGTCACTAAAGGATACCGACCGGGAACTCATCAACGCCCTGTTCTTCGACGGCGCGTCTACACGGGAATACGCCCAAAGAATGGGCGTCAGCCAGCGGGCAGTCATCAAGCGGATTCTCCCGCAGGGCCGCAGGGGGCATGGCCCCCTTGACGACCTCCACCAGCTCCAGCGTGGTCTCAATGGGGCGCTTGTCCCTGGCCCGGACGATGGCTCCCGCGACGGCGGGGGCGTACC
>OLQL01002864.1_pt1 | contig 11093 bp, 10 predicted proteins | sample 1672971 | NCBI WGS metagenome assembly OLQL01 (sample SAMEA3136742, study PRJEB25190) | human gut metagenome | biome: human gut; feature: human-associated habitat; material: faeces | place: Austria | collected 2013
CTGCCGGGGCAGGTGCGCTTTTCACTCCCTTTTATTCTGCCGCCAGCAGTGCGGTAAGGGCGTTTAGGTCTTCACAGGTCTCAAGGCCGGCAATGCCCTGCGCAAATTTTTCGGCATTTTCGCGGCCAATAAAGCTTGCCGTGCGCTCGATGAAGAACTGCTGCTCCTCCTGCATAGTGAAATTATTGCGGGGGTGCCCCTTCGGGCAGCGCAGCGTCTCGCGAAACACGCGCCCATCCTTGCACACCACTTCCACAGTCGTCTCAGGGAAGGTGCCCTGCCAGAACACCTCGAACATATGCAGGCGGTTCGCCTGCGGGCCGAAGTATTCCACAATTTTGGAGAGCTCGTACAGCTCTTCGCTGGAACGGCTTTGCAGGCTGTACCAATCTTCCGAGGGCTTCTTGCCGCTGAGGTAACAGGCAAAGCAGTGGGGCAGGCTGTATTCCGCCTGAATAAGCCCCATGGGCAGCGGGCTCTCTGCGCTGGTGATGTCGATGATGGGTGATACGCGCACCTTTTCAATGTCGGAGAGGCCCAGCTTCTCCCTTGTGCAGATATTGTGCAGGCCATCCAGCGGGGCCTGCACCCATACGTTTGCCGGCCAGTGCTTCAAAAGCGTTTCATTGATGTAGAAGGTTTTGCCCAGCTCTTTGTCCAGCCAATCCCACTCACACCTGTTGGAGACATACAGCCAGTAGCCTGTATCTCCTTCCAGGCCGTCATAATAGTATTCAAAGCCCTGCCGGGTAATCTCGGCGCTTTCGGCGCCGCTTCTTCCGGCAATGCCGTGCGCATAATGGTAAATGTCCCCATCGCCGTCCTTGCCCATTAGAGTGGGAGCCTGGTAAGCGGCCAGCGAGATACAGGCGGCCATTTGCAGCGCGTCAAGCCCCAACAGCTTGCCTGCGGCCACCGCCGAGGCGAACACCTGCCAATTCACAAGGCCCCAGCCGCGGCCCTGGGCCAGGTAGCTGTCGAATTCCGGCTGTACGGCCATGGCAATGCGCTGGTACACTTCATAGGCGGCCACAATGGCGGTGATAACCTCTTTGCCGGACGCATGCTTCTGCTCGCCGTAGGCGAATGCCGCCGGCACGGCACCGGCCGAGGCGTGGCCCGTCCAGGTGCAGTCCTCCCAGTCCAGCACGTCGGCCGCCGTGCCGTTGGCATAAACAGCTTCGGTGGGCGCTACACGCGCCCCGGTTGCCCACACGCTGGCCGTGCCTGCCGTGCCGCGGGCGGCCGCCATGGCAGCCGCATTGGCTGTGGGGCTCATGTTTCTGCTTGCCACGCTTACCGCCACCGTGTGCAGCATTATCTTTTTGGCCTGTTCAATGGCACCGGCGGGCAGTGCTTCGTATTTCAGCTCCGCCGCATAGCGGCCCAGTATCTTTGTATATTCCTTCATCATGTTGCCTCCTGTGTATGGTTTTGTTTTTTCTGTTTTCAGCGCATATGCCCTTTCAGGCCGTTTCCTTCGGCGCCACATAGCCCTGGAAGCCGGGGCGCGTTTCTACCCACAGCGGGGTCTTCTTACTGGTGGCGAACAGCCCCAGCACAAGAAGCACCACAGACAGCCCGCCGAACACGGCAAACACGATGTTGTAAGAGCCCGTGATGTCATAGGTGAAATTGAGCAGCGGGTAACCCAGCGTGCTGCCGATGGTGCGGAAGACGACGGAATAGCTCATGAACTTGGAATATTCCTTGAAGCCGAACACATCGCGCATAAACACGGGCAGCACAGTGAACAGGATAATGCCAAGGCCCATGGAAAGCCCGATGACAGGTCCAAGGAACGTGCGCTGCGGCGTGATGACGAGCAGAGAGGCAATGGCAACCAGATAACCGCCTACGCACAGCGTTGTGCCAAGGCGCACGCCCCAGCGGTCCATAGCCCAGCCCAGCGGTAGAAGGAACAGAACAGAGCCGATGCTGAACAGCCCCACCACATCACCAGAAAAGACAGTGTCAAGCCCCACCTCGCTCAGGTGTGCAGGCACCGCATACACTACAGGATACACGATAAGGCCGGTGATGAATGTCCACAAGTATGCGCAGTACAGCTTCGGCGAGTGCAGCGCCTTTTTGAATTCTGCACCCGGCAGGGAGGCGGCGTCCGGCTTTTCCTCCTGCTCGCCGTCCTTATGCTCTACACCCCATGGCTTGAGGTTTTTTTCCGCCGGGTGGTCGCGTATTACCAGGAACACCAGCACCGTCACCGCCAAAATCAGCCACATGGTGTACAGCATGGCTTGGCGCCAGCCCGCGTTGTCTATCCATGAGGCCACCATTTTAGAGGTAAAAAACGCACAGAGGTTGCTGAAGGTGAACATGGCGCTGATAATGGTGGCGCCCTTGCGGGCAAACCAGTTGTTGACGATGTTCCCCACGCTTACTTGGCTGAACAGCGGCCATATAAAGCCCGAGACAGCCGATGCCAGGAATATCATGGGCAGGTTGCCGGAAACTGCGTACAGCAGCGCCGCAAGCGCGCCCGCAAAGGCACCGGCCGTGATGATATAGCGTATTTTGAACCTTCGCTCGATGCGCACATACAAAAAGTATAGCACGCCCGAGACTATCTCGTTAAAAGACTGCGTGAGCGAATAGGCTCCGTGGGAAATGCCCAGCTCTTCCGTGATGGGCACCATGTAAAGCCCAAATGAGTTGCTGAACAGGAAAACTGCCGGCAGCGCAATGGCGTACACAATGACAACCAGAAACGCATAGTGGAATTTTCCGCCTGAATGCTGTTTCATAAATGACCTCCTCAAACGATTGTATTTTTCTATATTCAAAAAAGGGAACGTTCCCTTTTTGGGGCAAAAAAAGAACTGTGCCGGTGCGGGGCAGGCCCGCACCGGCGGGCGTTATTTTTTTACCGCAGGCGTTCTGCGGAACTTTTCCTGAAAATAGTAGGTAGCCTGTACCTCCTCCTCGGTGGGTGCACTGCCAAAACACTTGCCTATCAGGCAGCCCGCCAGGCAGGCCGGCAGTCCCACCCAGATGGCGTCCAGCCCCCATGGCCTGCCCAGGATGGTCCACACCAGCGCAGTTCCGCCGCCCGCAAGGATGCCCGCAATGGCCCCCTCTGTGTTCATGCGTTTTGAGAACCACGCGAACAGATATGGAATGACGAGCGCCGCTGCGCAGATGGACATTACCACATCCATCAGCTCCATAATGCCCTGAAACCACAGCGAAAGGCCGATGCTGAAAATAGTGCACAGCAAAATACCCACACGGCTGAGCAGGATGTCCTGTTTATCTGTGACAACGCAGTTTTTCCGTGAGATGAGATATGTCTGGATGACGTTTTTCGAGATGATCATGCCGCCTGCAAACAGCGTGGAGGACGCACAGGACATAATGGTGCTGAGCACACCGTACAGCAGCAGCACGCCCATTACAGGGCCGGCCTTCATCATAAGGGTGTAGAACACCATATTTGGCTCTATATCGGGGCCCAGCATCACCCGGGCCGCCACGCCGATATAGCACGGCACCAGCAGAATGGGCAGTACAAGAAACGTGCCAAGGTAAAGCCCCTTTTTGGCAGCCGCGTCATTTTTGGCCGAGGCCACACGCTGCAGGTCGTCCTGGTTGCCCACAATGACCAGAAGGCCCATGGTGATGCAGTAGTAAATAAGCTCCTTCACCCAGCCGAACCCTTGAAACAGCGACAGCATCTGCGGCTGCCCGGCAGACGTGTAGAACTGTGCCACCGGCTGCCAGCCGCCCAGAGAATGAAGCACAAAGCCCAGCATCAAAAACGGGCACAGCGTCTGGAACACAGACTGAATAAAGTTCGTCACCATCACGCTCAGAAAGCCTGATATTCCCGTATAGAACAGGATGATAGCGGCCGATACCAGCACACCCTGCACATGCGTCCAGCCCAAAACCGTGGTGAACAGGAAGGCCAGCGCATTGAACTGCAGGCCCATCATCATGCAGTACTTCAGGGCAAAGCCGCCGCCCACCAGATATTGGATGGCGCCGTTGCGGCCCGGAAAGCGCTTTTGGTAAAACTCTGCAATGGTAAACAGCTTCAGAGAGCGCAGCCTGCTGACGAAGAAAAATATCCACGGCAGGGTAACAAGGTAAAGGCTGGCATAGCTCCACCAGCTTACCACGCCTCCCGTGTAGCTGCTGGCGCACAGCCCAATCAGGCCCGCACTGCCCACCCATGCGCCAATGCTGACGGCTGCTATCACCGCAGAGCCGAAGCGGTTGGCCGCAAGCCCAAAATCGTCAATAGACTTTGTGGCCTGCCTGCGCAGCACAAGGCCGATGGCGACCATGGCTGCCATATATACCGCCATTGCCGAAACAACAAAAGCCGAACTCAACTTGATTCCTCCTATCGTATAAACGCTTAATAAAGGGAACGTTCCCATTTCGAACCATAATACCCCTTTGCCGCTTCTTTCGGGATGCCATCCTCTTTACACGGGGCCTTGTCCCACAGACCTTCGCAGCTCCATGGAATAGGACATCATCACATCGCGGTATTCCAGCTCTTTATTCTGTATCACCTCCAGCATTAGCTTGGTGGTGAGCACGCCATACTCGTAGTCTGACACGAATGCCGAGGTAAGGAATCTTTCCTCTGTGTTATCACGCTGAATGGTGACGATAGAAAAGTCCTGCGGGCAGCGCAGGCCTCTCTCCTGAAAATAAAAGCACACTGCCCGCGCGCATGCCAGCTCGTCCGCAAAGACGGCCGTATATTTTCCCTTCATGAAATATTTATACAGCGCCTCCAAGTATTCGGCCGTGGCATTGCCGCCTGCAGGCGCTGGGTAAAAATCGGCCGCGCTGCAGGCAAAGCCCGCTTCAAAGCATATATTTTCCCAGGCGCGCAGCCTGGTTTTTCGAAATTGCTCGTTCTGCGGCTCAACCCCCACAAGGGTGAGCACGCGCCTGTGGCCGTTCATTACAAGAAGACGGTACAAATCGCTGCTGTAATTGTAATTGCCGTGGTAGACGCGGAACCCGCGGTTTGCGTGCAGGCGCTCGCCACCGTACACCACATTGCGGAACTGATTGGCGGCCTGCTGCACCTCCGGCAAATCATCCCACCCAAGGGTGATGAGCCCCTGAATACGCTGCTGGCGCAAATAACGCACATATTTGGGCGTATAACCCGGCGCCTCATGAGGGATGCTGTCCTGCACAATAAGCAGGTCACAGCCGTTTTCACTCAGCGTGTCCAGAATACCCGCCACGCGCCGCGAAATAGCGGGGTTTGTGAACATTCCCCTGCCCAAAGATAAAATACCTACCACGGTGTTGTGCACACCGCGCAGACCTCTGGCCATGTAGTTGGGATAATAGCCCATCTCCTGCATGGTGTGCTCTATCAGCTCCCGCGTTTTGGGGCTTGCCGAGCCGCCGTTTATCACACGGGAGACTGTGCTTTTTGAAACACCCGCCCGTTTGGCGATGTCCAAGATAGACAGTTCCATAATATCTTTCTCTCTCCTGCCGCAGATGAGGGAACGTTCCCAAGAAGCATTATAAGCATCTGCCGCCCCCGCCGTCAAGCCTTCGCCAAAAAACTTCCCTTTTCTACAAAGATAGCCTTTTTGTTTTGGGTATCTTGCCCCTTTTTATCACCCGCGCCGCGCCGAAAAAGGTTTGCAGGCATCGTCCGCCCCAAGCCAAGGCGCAAGAAAATCGCAAGCTTTTCTCATGCAAAAACGCAAAAACGCAGCGTGGTTTTCTGGTAGCATGGAAGCAGTGGGCACCGCCCCTGCTTCCATGCTTTTTTGCGCACTGCGGGCGGCCTGTGCCACAAAACCCTGCCGCCCGCCCCTCGGGCGCAGAGAAAGGCGAACTAAGAGAAATGACAAGACACCCGTTTTCCCCCGCCCCCCATATGCAGCGTGGCCGGGCCCGCGCAGTGCAGCGCGCCCGCGCCCGCCAGCGCAGGCTGCTGCGCACGGCGCTGGCCTGCTTTGCCGCATGCCTTGTGCTGGCGGGCGCCGCCCGCATGCTGCCTGCCCTGCCTGCCGGCCCTCTGCCCACCAGCACTGTGCAAAGCCCGGCGGACCACACCTCTGAGACAGATACACTGAGCCGTCTGCGCGCCATGGCCGCGCAGGACAGCCGCATCGACACGATTTTGCAAAGCCCCAGCGACTACCCGCAGGCGCTGCTGGAGATGCTGGCGCGCGACATCAGTCTGCTTGAATTTGCACTGGGCTTTCCGGAAAAGCAGGGCAATGTGTATGCAGACAGCATCGGCAGCGCACAGAAGGGCCAGTTTCCCCTGTTGCTTCAGTGGGATGAGCGATGGGGCTACGGCCCATATGGTGACAGCTTTCTGGCCATCAGCGGCTGCGCGCCCACGGCCCTTGCCATGGCAGCGGCAGGCCTTACGGGCGATGCGGGCGTCACCCCGTATACCATAGCGCAATATGCGGAACAGAACGGCTATTATGTGCCGGGCCAGGGCACAAGCTGGGCGTTGATGACAGAGGGCTGCCGCCAATTCGGCGTGCAGGGAGAAGAACTTGCCCTGTCGGAGGGCGCTGTGATGGGCGCGCTGGAGAACGGCGAGCCCGTGATATGCAGCATGCGTCCGGGCGATTTCACCACAAAGGGGCACTTTATCGTTCTGGTGGGCATGGAAGATGGAAAGATCCGCGTACATGACCCCAACAGTGCCCAGCGCAGCAGCCAGCTTTGGAGCTGGGCCACGCTGGAGCCTCAAATTAAGGGCCTGTGGGCCTTCCATGCGCTATAAGCACGCGGGCGATGCGCGCCTTCGGCCTTTTTTATGAGGGCAACCCCTCTGCCCGTCCTTGACAAAGCGCCGCGGCCCCCTTATAATACATACCAAAAGAATGTATAAAAGGGAGGCGGCGCCTGTGGCGCGCAACAAATACCCAGAAGTGACGCAGGAAAAAATTTTGGACGCCGCAAAGCGCCTGTTTCTGACAAAGGGCTATGAAAACACCACCATTCAGGACATTGTGGCTGAACTGGGCGGGCTGACAAAGGGTGCCGTGTACCACCATTTCAAATCGAAAGAGGACATCATCGACGCCATCGGCACGCGCATGTTTCTGGCCAGCAACCCGTTCGACGCCGTGCGCGCCCGAAAGGATTTGAACGGCCTTGAAAAAATGCGCCTTGCCATCCGCATGAACCTGGAGAGCACCGAGCGCATGGCGCTGAACCGGCAGGCAATGCCCGCGCTGAAAAACCCGCGCGTGCTGGCGCAGATGATAGAAACGAACCGCACAGTGCTGACGCCGTTGTGGCGGGAGCTGATTGAAGAGGGCAACCGCGACGGCTCTGTGCACACACAGTATGCGCAGGAGCTGGCCGAGCTTCTGCCCTTGCTGAGCGATTTGTGGCTGGCCCCCACCATATTCCCCGCCAGTGCACAGCAGACGGCGCGCAAATTTGATTTTTTGGCGCAGATGCTGCAATGTATGGGTTTGCCGCTGTTTGACGACGGGCTGCTGGCCATGGCGCAGGGCTTTTTCGCGGCCTGGGTGCAGCCGCCCTGCGAGGCATAGCGCGCTGTGCCCCTACGCCGCCGGGGCGCGGCGCTTCCCCTGCCGCTTTTATTTTGGTTCCCCGGCGGCGCTTTGCCTTCCCGGGTATTGGGAAGGGATATATTTTCTCAAAATACATTCATTCCGAATGTATGTTTATTAAGACGGAGGTAATGAAGAATGACAGAACATGAATTTGACCAAAAGGTAGAGGCCGCGGCGCAGCGGTTTGAACGGAGGGTGGAACATGCAGCCTCTAAGCTGGACAACGGCCTTACCGGCGCATGGAACTGCAGCCGCGTGTTCCGCACAGCGTCCCGCGCGGCCAGCTTTGCCGCAGGTGCCGGGCTTTTGCTGGCGGGCCGCCATCTGGCCGGGCAGGGGCGCGACGCAGCGGCCGCCTGCTGTTTTGCGCTGGGGGCGGCCGGGCTGTCGGCAGAGCTTGCCACTCTTGTTTTCCTTCGCAGAAAATAGCGGCCGGGCGGGTGGACACCCGCGCACGGCTTCTGCCGATGGGCCTGCCCCGGCAGACGGCATGCGGCGGGCCGAAGATAGCCTGCCCAAAGCGGCGAACACCGCCCGGCAGCCAGCCGCACATTCAAAGGCGTGCCCCATATGCCGCATCCGCATGCGCCGCACCCGGCGAACTCAGTGTAAAGCATTTTACCTTGCTGTATTTAACGGCAAAAAAGAGGGTTTTCCCTGCGAAAAGCCCTCTTTTTCTGTATTATTCTTTCCATATTATACAAATGGTATTTTTCATCCGCCTGTATCAGGCACAGGGGCATATGGCTTTACACCACCTCATATCCCATTCCGGCCAGCACCTCCAGCGCGCGGCGGTGGCCCTCCGGCGTTCCGGCGGCGCAAAGGCCGGCGCACACGCGCACCTGCGCGTTCAGAAAGGCCGTATGCAGCACAATGCAGTTGGAGACAACGCAGATATCAGTGACCACGCCGCACACCTCTATCATGTCCGGCTCGCCGCCGCACAGCGCCTTCACAGCCGCGGGCAGCCCCTCGGCCCCGAAGGTGGGCTTATCCAGAAATGCCACGCCCTCCTGCGGCGCGGCCTGCTCATAGGCGTGCAGGGCGCCGTAAAGCTGCCAGCCCTGTGTGCCTCGCACGCAGTGCGGCACAGGCAGAAAACGGCCCTCCCGTGTGGAGAGGTAGTCCTCCCCGTGCGTATCGCGGGTGAACAGCACGCGGCCGCCCACGGCCAGCACGGCCTGCACCTTCTGCACGATGCCCTGCTCCAGCGCCTGCGCGGCCGGGTTCGCCAGAGCGCCCGTGACAAAATCGTTCTGATAATCCACTACCACTAAAACCTGCCTCACCGTTCATTCCCCCTCCAGATAATCTGTGGCAGAGACGGCCTCGCCGCCCTGCATATAAACGCGCGGCACACGGCGCGCCACGCTGCACACCAGCTCATAGCTGATGGTGCCTATTTTCTGCGCCGCGTCAAAAAAGCTGTCGCCGCCCTTGCCCCCCAGCAGCACCGCCTCGTCGCCCATGCGCACCTCAGGGATATCCGTCACGTCCACCACCATCTGGTCCATGCACACGCGGCCCAGCACGGGCGCGGGCCTGCCGTGGATGGACACGACGCCCTTATTGGAAAGCAGGCGCGGGTAGCCGTCCGCATAGCCCGCCGTCAGGGTGGCCGCGCGCATGGGCCGCCCCGCGCGGAAGGTGCGGCCATAGCTGACGGCGTCGCCTGGCTTCAGCTCTTTCACCAGCGCCACACGCGCCTTCAGCTTCATGGCGCCGCACAGGCCCGGCAGCTGTGTTTGCGCCGAGGGCTGCTGGCCGTACAGAATGATGCCCGCACGCACCATGTCGTGGTGGTATTCCCGGTGCAAAAAGGTGCCCGCGGAATTGCAGCAGTGCACACAGGAAAAGCGGCACCCCAGCGCAGCCAGGCGCTGTACCGCCTGCGAAAAGCATTCATGCTGTGCAGCGGTGTAGGCCGCATCGTCTTTCTCTGCACTATCCGCCACAGCAAAGTGCGTAAAAATGCCCGTGGGCACAAGGTTCGGCAGATGGCAGGCCTGTTCCATTTCGGCCACGGCCCGTTCCATATCGTCCCGCGCGGCAAAGCCCACACGGCCCATGCCGGTGTCCACCTTGAGATGTACGTTCAGCGTGACACCCGCATGCAGGGCCGCATAGCTCAGGGCCTTGGCATGCTCCAGCGAGACGGCGGCCTGCGTGATGGTGTTCACGGCCAGGGCGGCGGCACAGGCGGGGTCCGTCCAGCCGAGGATGAGGATGGGGCGCGAAATCTGTGCGCGCCGCAGGCGAAGCGCCTCGGCAAAATCTGCCACGGCAAACGCCGCCGCGCCCCCGGCCTCCAGCAGCTGCGCCACAGCCGTGTCGCCATGGCCATAGGCATTGGCCTTCACCACGGCCATCACGGGCGTGCTGCCCGCCGCGGCCTGCACCAGCCGGAAATTTTCACGCAGCGCGTCCAGGCTCACCTCTGCCCAGCAGTGCTTTTCCAGCAGCATACGTTTCCCCTCCAGGTTCTTCACAGCGCCAAAGCGCCGCCGTTTTGAAAAAACACCCGCAGCGGTTGTGCGCCGCAGGCTGGTTTTATTATAGCATACTTCGCGCGGGCGGATGCAAAAAAGCTTATGAAAAAGCAAAAATAGAAAATGAGCCACAAAGAGATATAAAGAGAAAACAAGAGATTTCAAAAGATTAATGCGTGCTAAATAAAAAAATCAAAAAAAGCGCTTGACGGGCGGCGCAGTTTTGTTTATACTGATATACGCGCCCGGCAGAACGGGCCCTGTTTTGTTTTTCATTTTCAAAGGAAAGTTTAGGAGGATACACCATGAGCACAACGCTTGCGAAAGCCGGCAAAGTTGAGCGCAAGTGGTATGTGATCGACGCCGCGGGCAAGCCCCTCGGCCGCGTCGCCGCCACGGCCGCCGTCTTGCTGCGCGGCAAAAACAAGGTCACCTTCACCCCGAATGTCGATTGCGGCGACCATGTCGTGATTATCAACACGGATAAAGCCGTGCTGACGGGCTCGAAGCTGGAGAAAAAGTATTATTACCATCACAGCGGCTGGATCGGCGGCATGAAGGCCATTCAGTACCGCACGCTGATGGCCGAGCGTTCGGATTTCGCCATGAAGGAAGCCGTGCGCGGCATGCTGCCGGGCAACACGCTGGGCGCCGCCGCCCTGAAGCGCCTGCGCGTTTACAAGGGTGCCGAGCACAGCAACGCGGCCCAGAAGCCCGAAGCTTATACACTGTAACAGGAGGCAATAAGAATGTACGAGACGAAACCTTATTTCTACGGCACCGGCCGCAGAAAGAACTCTGTTGCCCGTGTTCGTGTATACAGCGGCACCGGCAAGATTATCATCAACGACCGCGATATTGATGATTACTTCGGCCTTGAAACGCTGAAGCTCATTGTGCGTCAGCCCCTTGCCGTGGCAGGCGTGGAAGGCAAGTTCGACATCGTTGTGCGCGTGTCCGGCGGCGGTGTGTCCGGCCAGGCCGGCGCTATCCGCCACGGCCTCTCCCGCGCGCTGCTGGTGTACGACGAGAACCT
>OLQL01002876.1_pt1 | contig 11059 bp, 10 predicted proteins | sample 1672971 | NCBI WGS metagenome assembly OLQL01 (sample SAMEA3136742, study PRJEB25190) | human gut metagenome | biome: human gut; feature: human-associated habitat; material: faeces | place: Austria | collected 2013
TGCCGGGGTTGACGAAGGTGCAGAACTTCTTTTCCTCGTTGATCTTGCCGTTCTCGACATAGACGGCGCCGATCTCGGTCAGGCGCTCGACGTTGGAATCGAGGCCCGTGGTCTCGGTGTCAAACACGACGAAGGTGCCGGGCAGTTCCATCTGGGCATTGCCGTAGACGGCGGGGATCATGTCGTCCACGAAGTAAGCCTCACAGCCGTAGATCAGCTTGAAGTTGGGGTCGGTCTCGTGGATGGCATCGGTGGCCAGCATGGCTTCGGGGTAGCCCTGGCAGACGCCGTGGTCAGTGATGGCAATAGCACGGTGACCCATGCGGTGAGCCAGGCGCACGATCTTGCCGGGATCATTGAAGGCATCCATCGAACTGGACTTGGTGTGCAGGTGCAGCTCCACGCGCTTGTGGCCCTCGGGGGCGGTATCCTGGCGCTGCTGGCGCTCGACCTGCAGAACATCGTAAGGAAGCACGACATAGTCATGCTCGTACTTATCGTACATATAGTTACCGCGCACGATGAGGGTCGTGCCGGGCTTGAGGTTCTCCCACTTGGACATGTCGGCGTCCTCGTCCCCCAGCACTTTAAGGTTGACGGAGCCGGAATAGTCGGTGATGGAAGTGAAATAAATTTTGCGGCGGCTGCCCTTGACCTCGGTGGCGAAAACATCGCCCCAGATGGTGACCTTGCCGCCGTCGCCCAGGTCATTGAGGCGGCGTGTCTCGGTAGGTTTGAAGTTTTTGCCGTAGAACAGCTTGACAGGCTTGTCCGTAAGGGCCAGGCCCTCGATTGTGAAGTCCGGCGGGGTCTCCTTGGCCTCAAACTTGACAACGGGGGTCTTTTCCTGCAAATATTGCTCCAGTTCCTCATCGGTGCGGGCCTTGCCGGTATCCGCCAGGCGGATGATGGGCAGGCTGCCGGTACGCTCCCGGATCAGCTCGGCCAGGACACGGGGCAGTTCGACGCTTTCGAGGATGGCGCGGCCTGCGTTGACGCGCACCGTGATGCCGTCGCTGCCGAAGGCGACAGGCTGGCTTTTATCAAGAAAACCGTTGACCGGCATGCCTTTTTCTTTCAGCTCCTCGATCATCAGGCGCACGGCTTCGGGCGTGATATTGGGGTAGGCAAAGTAGTTTTGCAGATGCAGCTCGTACCCGGCGAACACCTCCTGCAGGGAAGCACAAAGACGCCCGCACAGCGCCTGATCCAAGGGTTCAGAGCTGCGCAGGCGGAGGACCACCTGGCGGGTGGTGCGATGCAGCTCGACACAGTCTACAATGACGCTGCCGAAGGCATCGCAGAATTGTTGATCGGCCGTAAACTGCGGCCATACCTGGGTAACAAAGGGTTTCAATCGTGTACCTCGTACTCTTTGAAGCCTCCCCCACAGAGGAGGCCAAGCATGTGGTTACATTTTATGGATCTCATCCAGCAGCTGGCCGACGATGTCGCCTTTCAGCATGCGGACTTTTTCGCCGCGGATGAAGAGCAGGGCTTCGTCCTTGCCGCCTGCAATGCCGATGTCGGCATCGGAGGCTTCGCCGGGGCCATTGACGACACAGCCCATGATGGCAATTTTCAGCGGCTTTTTGAAGCCTTCATCCCGCAGGCGCTTTTCGACCTCGTTGGCGATCTCGATCATCGGGTACTGGGTGCGGCCGCAGGTGGGGCAGCTGATGATCTCCGGTCCGGCCACGGCGTAGCCGACAGCGCGCAGAATATCGTAACCGGCGTAAACTTCGTTCTCCGGCTCGTCGGTCAGGCTGACGCGCAGGGTATCGCCCAGACCTTCCAGCAGCAGGCCGCCAATGCCCATGCCGGACTTGATGAGACCCATACGGTTGCCGCCGGCCTCGGTGACGCCGACATGCAGCGGGTAATCGGTCTGGCTGGCCAGCAGGCGGTACGCGGCCATCATGCGAGGCACGTTGCTGGACTTGATGGAGATGACGATGTTATGGAAGTCGTGCTTTTCCAGCAGGCGTACATGGTAGAGAGCGCTCTCGACCATGGCCTCGGGCACGGGGGCACCATACTTGGCCAGAATGTGCTTTTCGAGGCTGCCGCCATTGACGCCGATACGGATGGGCACGCCCTTCTGGTTGCAGGCATCGGCCACAGCCTTGACGCGGTCGTCGTCGCCGATGTTGCCGGGGTTGATGCGAATTTTATCGGCACCGGCATCCAGCGCGGCCAGCGCGGCGCGGTAATCAAAATGGATGTCGGCCACGACGGGGATGTCGACGGCCTCTTTAATGGCGGCCACCACGGCGGCGTCCGACGGACTGGGCACTGTGACGCGGACGATCTGGCAGCCTGCAGCGGCTACGCGCTTGGCCTGGGCTACGTTGCCCGCAATATCCTTGACAGGGACGTTCAGCATCGTCTGTACGGCGATGGGGTTGGTACCGCCAATTTTAATATTGCCGATTTTGACTTCTCTTTTCAGTTGACGTGTCATCTTTTTTCTCCTTACAAGAATCGGGTGATGTCCTGCATGGTCACCAGCACCATCAGCCACAAAAGCAGCGCCATACCGACGGTGTTGACCACCATCTGCAATTTTTGCGGCGCGGCGCGGCCGAAAATAGCTTCAATGAGCAGGAAGATCAGCTTGCAGCCGTCCAGTGCCGGGATGGGCAGCAGGTTAAAGATGCCGATATTGATGGTGATAAGCGCGAGCAGCGAGAACACATCCTGCCAGCCGTACTGCATGGCCTGGCCAATGGTGGTGGCGGTGCCGATGGGGCCGGAAAGCTCCTCGACCCCCACCTGCCCGGTGGCGAGCTGCCAGAAGCCGCCCAGGATGGCGGTGCTGTAATAGCGGAACAGCGTGCCCGTGCGCTGTAACACATGCCGCGGCGTTTTGGAGAGCGCTGCTACACGGAAATCAATAGCGATGGTGTTGCCGTCGGCATCGGTATAAGGACCTACCGTAACACCCGGCAGGTGCACGACCTGGCCATTCCGCAGGACGGTGAAATCGTGGGTTTGGGTGGTGCCGTCAAAACAGCCGGAAAGGTCACCGATGGTGCGGCAGACCTGGCCGTCTACTTTCAGGATGGTGTCCCCTTCCCGCAGGCCGTCGGCGCAGCTTTGGGCGTTGTCGGTAAACTGGGCCACGGTGGTGCTGCCCAGCTTACCGCTTGTAATAACCAGCACCAGCAACACCACAAAGCCCAGCACAAAGTTCATCATCGCACCGCTCAGCGTTACGATAAAACGCTGCCAGGCGGTGGCTTCCTCAAAGGGCTGGTCCTGCACAACGACCGGAAACAGGCTGCGCCTGCGCGGCTGCTTGGGGGCGGGCTGCGGCGCAGGCGCGGCGGTTTCCTCTGCGTCCGCGTCCTCGTTGTCCTCCGGCAGGGGGCTGAACAGGTTGTAGCCGCCCAGCGGGAACAGGCGCAGGGTATAGGTGGTACTTCCCCTTCTGCGCTGGAAAATTTTGGGGCCGAAACCGATGGAAAATTCCTCGACATGGATGCCGCAGTGGCGGGCGGCAAGAAAATGCCCCAGTTCATGTACCAAAATGACCGCCCCAAACACGAGCAGTGATACCAGCCCGGTCAGCAATGCAGTCATAGACACCTCACAAAATCAAATGTGCGCTTCCACATAGGCACGCGCCATACGGTCACATTCATAAACGTCAGACAAAGTATAGTCGCCGCCGAAGCTGTCGCTGTCAACGATGCCCTCAACCAGACGGCCGATGTCCAAAAAGCCGATCTCATCCCGCAGGAAGTGGGCCACGGCGGCCTCGTTGGCACCGTTGGCGGCGCAGGGGGCCAAGCCGCCCTTACGGATGGCCTTTTTGCAAGCGGCCAGGCAGCGGAAGGTCTCATCGTCCGCCTGGGCGATGCTGAGCTTGGTCAGCGCGGTGAAGTCCAGCTCCGGCACGGGGCTGGGCAGGCGGTCGGGCCAGGTCAGCGCGTACTGGATGGGGATACGCATATCCGGCACGCCCAGCTGGGCAATGATGGAATGGTCGGCAAACTGCACGGCCGAATGGATGATGCTCTCCCGCTGGACAACGATCTGAATTTTATCCTCGGGCAGGCCGAACAGCCAGGCGGCTTCGATCAGCTCCAGGCCCTTGTTCATCAGGGTGGCGGAGTCGATGGTGATCTTGGCACCCATGTTCCAGTTGGGATGCTTGAGGGCATCGGACTTGGTCTTGGTGCGCAGCTCCTCGGTCTTCATGCCGAAGAAGGGGCCGCCGGAGGCCGTAAGCAGAATCTTCTCCAGCGTTTTGGCGCTGGGGGCGTCCTGCAGGCACTGGAATATGGCGCTGTGTTCGCTGTCCACAGGCAGCAGTTTGACGCCGTATTTTTTGACGGCATCGGTGACCAGGTGGCCGCCGGTAACAAGGCTCTCTTTATTGGCGAGGGCCAGGTCGTGGCCGCTCTCAATGGCAGCCAGCGAGGCAGGCAGACCCGCGATGCCGACGACAGCGTTCAGCACCACGTCGGGGCCGTCCATGGCGGCCAGCTCGCGCAGACCCTCGGCACCCTGCAGCAGCTTGGGGGCATCGGTCTGACCTGCCAGCGCGGCAGAAAGCTTTGCATAAGCATCGGGGTTTACCACGGCTACGTATTTGGGGTGGAACTCGTTGATCTGCTCCAGCAGTTTATCCACGCTGGAATTGGCGGCCAGACCAAACACGGAATAGCCGTGCATGCGGGCTACGTCCAGGCTCTGGGTGCCGATAGAGCCGGTAGAACCCAGCAGCGTAATGGTTTTATTCATGTTGACACGTCCTTTTTTACAGAACATAGAAGAAATAGCGCACTGCGATGGAAACGAACGGGGCAATGAACATCACACTGTCAAAGCGGTCCAGGATGCCGCCGTGCCCCGGAAAGATGGTGCCGTAATCCTTGATGCCGACCTGACGCTTGACCGACGAGGCGAACAGATCGCCCAGGATGCCCAGCACCGAGGCGATAGCGCCCATGACCACCAGGATGGCATAGTGGCGGGGCTGCACCTGAATGGTGATGACGTTGTGGCTGGCCGACAGGAACGAGTAGACCAGTGTGAGCACCACGCCCGCCAGCACGCTGCCAAAGATGCCGCCGATGGCTCCCTCCACCGTTTTGTGGGGACTGACGATGGGGGCCAGCTTGTGCTTGCCGAAGGCCCGGCCTGCAAAGTAAGCGGCCGTGTCACCGCCCCAGGCGGAGCAGAGGATCAGCAGGATAAAGTAGATGGCATCATAGCGATACTGCGCAAAGGGCAGGCAGCGCTTGAGGTGAATCAGCGAGTAGAAGCAGAACACGATGACCCCGGAGAAGTACACATAGCCCGAAAGCTTGCCGAAATCCAACGTCTGCACGTGGGCAATCTGGCACACATTGAGGAACAGCACCAGCAAAAAGCAGAACGGCAGGATCAGGGCACGGACAGACTGGCTGCTGGTAAGCATGACCAGCAGCGTAAACGGCACAGCCGCGGCGTACAGATACCATTGCTTTTTGCCAAAGCCCATAGCGCTGAACACTTCGTGGATGGCCAGCAGGCAGATGGCGCTGAGGACAAAATCGAAAAGAATGGTATCAAAAAATGCCAGCACAACGGCCAAAACAGCCAGGCCAACAACAGCGGTGATAACGCGGGTCTTCATACGGTGTTCCCTTTCACGGATAGATTTAATAACAGCCTATGCGGGCATACCATCAGGCATACCCGCACAGGCATGGTTGGAGGGCTGATGTGTGAGGATCAGACTTCCATGATTTCTTTGTTTTTGGCGGCGCAGGTCTCGTCGATCTGTTTGACGTACTTGTCGGTCAGCTTTTGGGTCTCTTCTTCCAGCTTCTTCTGGTCGTCCTCGGTCAGCTCACCGGCCTTCTTCATGGCCTTGAACTTATCCATAGCGTCGCGGCGGACGTTACGGACAGCGACCTTGGCCTCCTCGCCCTGCTTCTGGACCTCCTTGGTCAGCTGCTTGCGGCGCTCCTCTGTGGGTGCGGGAAAGACCAGGCGGATGACCTGGCCGTCATCGATGGGGTTAATGCCGATGTCGCTGGTCTGGAGGGCCTTGGAGATGGGCTTGAGCATCTGACGGTCCCAGGGAGTGATGGTCAGGATGCGGGCCTCGGCCACAGCCACAGCGGCGATCTGGTTGATGGGCGTGGGGCTGCCGTAGTAGTCCACGGCGACCTTGTCCAGGATGGCGGGGTTGGCGCGGCCGGCGCGGATGGCGGCCAGCTCGTGGACCAGATGGTTGACGCTGGCACTCATTTTTTCTTCATAGGGTTTGGTAGTACTGCTCATAGGTAATTCTCCTTATTCCTGTATTAGTATAGGGGGATATTATGAATTTTTCTGCTTACAAAGTAATGATCTGCCTTACTCTTTTACCAGGGTGCCCACGACCTCGCCCTGCAGGGCCTTGGCAATGTTGGCGGGCTCGCCCAGGTCGAAGACCAGGATAGGCAGGCCGTTGTCGCGGCAGAGGGTGGCGGCAGTGGAGTCCATGACGGCCAGACGCTCATCCAGCACGCGGGTGAAGGTCAGCGTGTCGTAGCGCACAGCGTCGGCGTACTTGTGGGGGTCCTTGTCATAGACGCCGTCCACCATGGTGGCCTTGAACATGGCGTCTGCACCGATCTCCAACGCGCGCAGGGCGCTGGCGGTATCGGTGGAGAAGATGGGGTTGCCGGTGCCGCCACCGAAGACGACGATCTTACCGGATTCCAGCGCGGCGATGGCCTTGTCGCTGGTGAACACCTCGGCCACCTGGGGCATGAAGGAACTGGTCATGACCACGGCGGGCACACCCTGCTGGCGCAGGGCATCCTTGACGGCCAGCGCGTTCATCACGGTAGCCAGCATGCCGATCTTATCAGCGTCCATGCGGTCCATCTTACCGCTGGAACGGCCGCGCCAGAAATTGCCGCCGCCGACCACGATGCCGATCTGGGCGCCCAGGTCGTGGGCGGCCTTGATGCCGGCGCAGATGGAAGCGATGGTCTCCTCATCAAAGCCGGTGCCCTTGGGACCGGAGAGAGCCTCGCCGCTGACTTTCAGCAGGATACGTTTATACTGAATTGCCATAATACACACCTCTTGCGTTTACCGCACACAGGCACAGTAAACCATTGTTTTATTTGGGTACTATTTTACAATAATTTGGCCGTAAAGTAAAGCCATGAAATAAAAAAAGCGCATCTTCTGCCCCGGCCGCAGGAACGGCGGGCAGAAAACACGCAGGATTTGTTGCAATGAAACCAGTAAGATATTAAGTGTCGGAAGGCTCCTCCGGGGCGGAAAGGTAAAGGCGGAGTTCGCTCTCGTACAAGCGGCGGCGACGCCGGGTGCTGCCTGTGTCCGGAGCAGACAGATGCAGCATGCCCAGGTCTTCGGCCTGGCAGGTGGGCAGGGTGAACAGCAGGCCGCGCTCCCCTTCCGGCTGGCTGATCTGCCAGCCCATGGCGGTACAGTAGGCTCGGATCAGCGGCAGGCCCAGGCCGCCTTTAGCCAGCAGCTCCGCGGTCCAGACGCCCTCCAACAGCAGTCGGCGGGCATCCTGCGGCAGGCCGGGCCCGTTATCGCGGTACAAAAGCTGGTTCTGCGTGCAGGTAAGGGTGATCTCCACGGCGTCCGGTTCCGGCACGGCCTGAATGGAGTTGGTAAACAGGTTGACCAGCAGCCCATCCAGCAGGGCGGGGTCTCCCATCGTGGGGAAAACATCCAGGCCGGGGGCGGTCTCCAACCGGGCGTGGACCGCGCGGGTGCCGCCCACCGTCAACTCGTTAAACAGCTCGACCGTCTCGTGCAGCTGGCTCAGCAGTTCCAGGGGGGCGGGCACACGCAGCATCTGCAATACGGGGGCCGCGGCAGCATCGGCGGCGTGGTCACCCAGGCGGCGCAGGTAGGCCAGCTGCCAGTTGATCTCTCGCATCATGGTGCGCAGGTCGGCGTACTCTGCAGGGTTCAGGTGTTGGAGCATGTAGTCGTCCAGGACTTCGACAGCGTTTTCCAGTTGGTTGAAGGTGCCCTGGAAACGACCGCGCAAACCGCCGCGCAGCGCCAAAGCCAACGATTCATCGTCCTGCAGCATGCGGTTACGCCCCTTTCTTTAATATGTTTCCAGTTCCCGGATATACTCCAGCATGCCTTTCAGCAGTTTGCCGTTGGACAGTACAGCGTCCTGCGGCAGGCCAAAGCGCACACAAAGCTGCTGATACAGCAGTGTGCCCTGCTTTTGCATCGCACGGGAGAGCCGACCAACGGCTGCTGTGATGGCACGCTCGTCCACCGGCTGGTCCTTGGCGGCCATCTGGTACAGGATGCCGATGGGCAGATCCCGTTCATCCGACCAGGCAAAAAGGATCATCCGCTCCAGGTATGTACAGCCGCTCAGCACCGGGTTGGCCTGCATGTCCCGCAGGATGCGGCGGCAGTGGTTTCGCACACGGTAGAGCTGCGCGGCTTCGTCGCCAGCGCCCAGCAGGTAGACACGCTCAAACAGCGTGCGCATCTCGTATGGTCTAAGAATAACCTCTTGGCCGCGAAATGTCAACAAGGCATCTTCGGCAGAGGTCTGTTCCGGCGTGGGTGCCGAGAGCAGCAGCCGGGGTTTGGGCACCAGCTGCATGGCGCGTATCCCGCAGATAAGAGTCTGAATGCCGGGGTCGCGCAGCTGCATATCCAGCACGATGACCTGCGGGTTCAGCCCGTTCTGCAATAGCTGCAGCACCTCCCGCCCGGTGGAGACTACTGCCAGCGCACGGACCTCCGGGTGCGTCTGGGCAAAAAGATGTATGCTGCTGCGGTCCAAATGGGACTGCACCGCAAACAGTGTAGTGACAGGTGCAAATGAGCCTGTAAATCCCATGGTATCCCTTCCCTTTTTCCTGTCCGGGGTGCCCCGGTCATTCCATAGTAGTCTGCTCATAGTTACAACGTCCTGCCGCAGAAATCCGATAAAACATCGCGCAGCTGCTCCGGCCCGATGGAGTTCTCGTACAGATAGCACAGCAGCCGACAGGCCGGGACTTCCTCCAGGGCGGCGGTGTAGTAGCTGACGGGCGCGGCCTCGCTGCTGCGGCGGGCGCTGAAGCAGAGCATGGTATCGCTGCGGCGCAGGGTGTACTCTACGCGGTGGGCCTGCTGCAGCCCGGGCAGTGCCGAGTATTCGCGCACATAGCGGGCCAAAGGAGCCTCTTGGACAGATTTCATCGTAGCGGTTCTCCCCTATTGTTTGATGCGGGGATGACAGTTATGCGGCCATTCCCCGGAAAATAGTTCCTTACTAAAACTATAGGAGATAACGGCGTGAGAATCAATGCACATACAGTACACGCTTTTATACGTTGATAGCACAAAATGTACGAAATGAATATATTGTTGCAAGATATGTCCTCTTTTGCGTGTCGAAGCCTGGTAGAAACCGTCAGAATAGCGGGCAGCGCGTATATTTTCGTACATGAAAAATAATTTTTATAATAAAAAAAACCTGACAGCATATTTGCCGTCAGGTTTGTGGTGGAGGATGGGGGACTCGAACCCTCGACCTCTGCGATGTGAACGCAGCGCTCTAACCAGCTGAGCTAATCATCCATATTCGGTTGGTCAACGCTGATTATTATAAAGCATTGCATCCGTTTTGTCAACCCCCTGCTGACACAAATTTACAGCCTGGAATTTGCCGCGGTGTTATGTGTATTTACATGCAAAAAGCCCCCGGCCGCGGCAAAACGGCTGGGGGCACAGATGCTATTTTACAGGAAAATCACTTGCTCAGGGCATCGACCAGGGCGTGGAGCTGGGCGGTGGAAGCATCATCCAGCGAGCCCTTGACGGTGACGGTCTCGTCCAGGATGGTCAGGTTCTTGCTTGCCTCGAACATCTTGCGCATGACGCGGGCAGCGGTGGGTGCCCAGGAACCATTCTCCATCAGGGCGACGGTACGGTTCTGGTAGTTGCGCTCGGTCAGATGCTCGATGAAGGTCTTGGTGAACGGGAAGACGTCGCCGTTGTAGGTGGGGGTTGCCAGCACCAGCTTGCTGAAGCGGAATGCCTGGGCGACGGCCTCGGCCATATCGCAGCGGGCCAGGTCCATCACAACGACCTGCTGGCCCTTGGTGCGCAGTTCCTCGGCCAGCTGCTCGGCAGCATCGGCGGTATGGCCGTAGATGGAGGTATAGGCCACCAGGATGCCGTCGGTCTCGGGGCGGTAGGCGCTCCAGGTATCATAAGCAGCCAGCACGTCGGCCAGCTGCTCCTTATGCAGGATGGGGCCGTGCAGCGAGCAGATGGTCTCGATGTCCAGACCAGCAGCCTTTTTCAGCACAGCCTGCACCTGCACACCGTACTTGCCCACGATGCCGATGAAATAGCGGCGGGCTTCGGGCAGCCACTCTTCCTCCACGTCCAGTGCGCCGAACTTGCCGAAGGCATCTGCTGAAAACAGTATCCTGTCAAAGGCATCATAGGTCATCATGACTTCAGGCCAGTGCACCATAGGCGCAAAAAGAAAAGAAAGCTTTCTTGTCCCAAGCATGAGCTCATCTCCGTTCTCCACTTCGCGGCAGTTTTCCAGCTTCATGTGCGGGAAGAACTGCTCTATCATCTTGAACGTCTTTTTATTGCCTACCAGCGTAGTATCCGGATACTCGTTTACAAAGGCTCCTATGGAAGCTGAATGATCCGGCTCCATATGCTGGATTATCAGATAGTCAGGCGCTCTGTCACCGAGAAGCTCTCTTATATTCCCCAGCCACTCCGATGTTTTGCTCTTGTCAATAGAATCGATAACGGCAATCTTTTCATCAAACACTATATACGAATTATAAGCCATCCCATTTGGGATTATATACTGACCTTCAAACATATCAAGATCATGGTCGTTCGCTCCGATGTATACAACGGAATCTGTAATTTTTTTGAACACTTTGTTGCCTCCCAAATTCTTATATTAAAATTTTAAGCAATTTGTTATAATTATAACACAAACGATTGCTTTATTAAAACTTATTAAAAGGAATTGAGTGTAAAATAAAATGAAAAACGAAAAGCGTCCCTGCGTGTATATGCTTTCATGTTC
>OLQL01002883.1_pt1 | contig 11041 bp, 7 predicted proteins | sample 1672971 | NCBI WGS metagenome assembly OLQL01 (sample SAMEA3136742, study PRJEB25190) | human gut metagenome | biome: human gut; feature: human-associated habitat; material: faeces | place: Austria | collected 2013
CGGACGCGGTTGCTGTTCAGTCGTTGCGCAACGAGGCGCAGCTTGGCAAGCGCGAAGGGGCCATCCTGCAAGGTGAAGCGCTCTTGAATGACGCTTCGGGCGTTGTTTCGTTCCAGTTTGCTATCGCTGCTGCGGTTACGGGCGCGTTCTCGCTCGCGGATGCTACCGCTTCTTTTGCGGTGAGCTTCGTTGGTGGCATCGCGTTCGGCATCTTCCTTGCGGTGCTGTTCTTGTTCATATCGTCGAAGGTGCGCGATCTTGGCCTTGATAGCACCACGTTCCACGTGCTCTTCGAAGTTTCGATGCCCTTCGTCACATTCCTGGTATCCGAGATCATCGGCGTGAGTGGCATCTTGGCAGTTGTTGCGTGCGGCATCCTCTGGTCGATGTACAACACGCGAAAGATCTCACCCTATCGCTCAAGTCTCAATATCGCCCTTTCGAGTGTGTGGAAGGTGATCGGCTTCACGCTGAACGGCATCGTGTTCGTGCTCTTGGGCATGCAACTTCCCATGGCCACGCAATCGACGTGGAACGATGTCTACATCAACAACTTCGCGCTTATCGGGTATGTGCTGCTCATAACGGTGCTCATCGTGGTCTTGCGCTGGATCTGGGCGCTTGCCATGTCGCTCATCACGAAGAATCCCGACACGAATCGGCGCGATAAGATCAACAAGAAGACCATCGTCAACGCGCTCGTTACCACGGTCGGCGGACCGAAGGGCGCGATCACGCTCTCGATCATCTTCTCGATGCCGTTCTTGCTTTCCGATGGATCGGTCTTCCCGCAGCGTTCGCTCATCATCTTCTTGGCTTCAGGCGTCATCCTTTGTACCTTGCTCCTGGCCAACTTCGCGCTTCCTGTGCTCGCGCCGAAGGATGTCGAGGAAGATGAAGAGGAGCGGGAGCATAACCTGCTCATGCGCATCGAGATATTGCGCACGGTCATCGAGCGGTTGCTCGTTGAGGCAACGCCGGAAAACGATAACGCAACCAAGTTCGTGGTCGCATCGTACAACAACCGTATCGCAACGATCCGCGATTGGGTCGATATCGAACCGCCGTCTTCAACCCAGCTGCGCATTCAAGTGATCAACCATCAGGCCAATGCGCTCATCGAGGATATTGAAGCGCGCAACGTCGATCCCTATGAGGGCTTTGCCTATCTGCGTACGTTGCTGCACCAGAAGAATCTGCTCACGCATACCAAGCAGCGTTTCCTCTCGATTCAGATGTTGCTCATGAGCATCGTTCGCTTCTTCCGTGAGCTTAAGAACCGTTTTCTCGCACTGCTCAATAACGAATCCATGAAGGAGAACCTGATGCAGCACCAGGTTCGCATGATCTGCGAACAGGAAGCGATCCGCTATCTTCATTCATTGGTGGATAATCCGAACTATCCGAGCGAAGTGGTTGCAAAGCTGCTTATCGCTCACGAACGAGTGCTCGCCGCCTTGCAGAGCGATGCAGGACGTGCTGATCATGTGGTGGAGCAGGCTACCACTAACAGTGATTCGATCCAACGGATGGCGCTCCAGATCGAACTTGAAGTGGTCGATGACTACTATGCTTCAGGGAATATCTCACGCGCTGAAGCGAAGAAGCTTCGCGATAATGTCTCTCTTATGATGCTCGATCTGGACGATCATATCTAAGCAGTGCTGCGCTGTTTCTAACGAGTTGTTTCGTGAATAGGGAAGATGAACGATCAAAAGCTCGAAGATATCAAACGTCAGCTTGCTGCCGTGCCAGCGCTTCCTGGCGTGTATCTTTGGAAGGACAAAAAAGGGCGCGTCATCTATGTAGGCAAGGCAAAGCAGCTACGTGCTCGCATGCGCCAATACGTGAACTTCCAAGATACGCGTGAGAAGATCCCGCTGCTCGTTTCCCAGATCGATTCGTTCGAATATATCGTGGTCGAGAACGAGCACGAATCGCTCGTGCTCGAGAAGAATCTCATCCAGCAGTATTCGCCCTATTTCAACGCGGACTTCAAGGACGACAAGAGCTATCCGTTCATCGCGCTTACCATGGGCGATGTGTTCCCGGCTATCAAATACACGCGCGAAGCCCATAAGCCTAACACGCGCTATTTCGGTCCCTATACTGATTCGCGTGCCGCGCGCGACCTTGTCGACATCACGCGCCGTATCGTGCCGATCTGCGCTTCTTCGTGTGCGGAATGGCGCCGCCTCAAGCGTCGTCTTGAGAATTGTTCGTACGATGAACTCGAGCTCTCCGACCGCCCGTGCTTCGATGCTCATGTGGGGCTTGGGCCTGGTGCTTGTTGCGGTGCGATCGATCCAGAGGAATACCAACTTCTTGTAAAGCGGGTGGCGCGTTTTCTCTCTGGTCAGCATAAGGAGTTCCTCGATGAGCTCGAAGAGAGCATGCAAGCCGCCGTTGCTGAGCTCGATTTCGAGCAGGCATCACGCATCAAAGGCCGTATCGACACGATTAATTCGCTTGAGAGCAAACAGCACGCGGTCTCTTCGCTCAACCTCGATTCAGACGTGATCGGCATCTACCGTGAAGAAACGATCGCGGGTATTTCGCTCATCAACGTGCGTGGCGGTAAGGTCATCAATACGAACGAATTCATCTTCAACAAGGGCAAGGACGTTCCGTTCGAGGACCTGGTGCGCATGTTCATCCTGCGTTATTACGATAAGACCTCATCGATTCCGCACGAGGTCATTCTTGAAATGCTCCCCGAAGACAGCACGGTCATCGAAGAATGGCTCACCGAAAAGCTGGCCAGCCCCTATGGTGCCAAGGTGAACTTCATCGTTCCCAAGCGAGGGGAGCGTTCGGCGCTCTTGCAGATGGCGAACACGAACGCACGCCATGTGCTCATGCGCTACAAAGCGCGCAGCAACTATGACGATGAGCGCATCAATGCAGCGCTGCTCCAGCTCGAAAGTGCGCTCGCGCTCGATAGGCCGCCCTTGCGCATCGAGTGCTTCGATATCTCCACCATTCATGGTAAGCATTCGGTCGCTTCGATGGTGGTGTTCGTGAACGGCAAGCCTGATAAGAGCCAGTACCGCCGTTTTAAGATCCGTCTTGAGACCGAAGAAGCGAACGATTTCGCCATGATGAGCGAGGTGTTCGAGCGACGCTACAACGCCGAAAAGATGAAAGACGAGCGCTTTGCCCAGAAGCCTGATCTTATCGTGGTCGATGGTGGCAAGCCTCAGCTTACGGCGGCGCTCAGGCAGCTTGAAGAGCTCGGTGCTGCCGATATTCCCATCGCAGGCCTTGCTAAGCGCGATGAAGAGCTCTTCGTTCCTTGGCAGGAAAGCGGGCCGGTCGTATTGCCCAGTGGGTCGCCGAGTCTCTATCTGCTCAAGCAGGTGCGCGATGAATCGCATCGTTTTGCCATCACCTATCATCGCGAATTGCGTCGCAAGGCTATGACCACGTCCATCCTCGATGAAGTGCCGGGGATCGGTCCGAAGCGCAAGAAGCAGATCCTCAAACATTTCGGTTCGTTTTCACACCTCAAGCAGGCGAGCTTGGACGACATAAAAGCTGCTAGAATTGTTCCTGATAGTGTTGCAGAAGACCTCTATGAGGTGCTTCGTGCAGAATATGGAACCGTTACGCTAGAAACATCTCCGGATGATAAGGACTAGATATATGTCTGAGCAAGCATCTGAAGCGAAGAGCACCGAAGAGCAACAAGACGAACGCGTGGAGCCTACCGTTGTTATCATCACCGGCATGAGTGGGGCGGGACGCACGGAAGCGGTCCATGCTTTCGAGGATCTTGGATTCTTCTGCATCGATAATCTTCCGCCCGAGCTCATCATGAGCATCGTAAGCCTTGCGAATATCCCTGGTCAGAATGAAGGCTTGCGCAAGCTCGCCATCGCTTGTCCGATCCGCACGCAGAGCTATTACGATCAACTTGTTAAAGAATTGGCCAATCTCGATGAAGCAGGCATCGGATACCGCTTGGTCTTCCTTGATGCTACCGATGAAACGCTCATCGCGCGCTACAAGGCAACGCGTCGTCTTCATCCGCTCAGCATGGAGAATAACCTCACCATCGGCCAAGCGATCGAACGCGAACGCGAGCTCAATAAGGACCTGCCGAAGATCGCCCATTCTTACATAGATACCTCTCAGACCTCTACGCGTGTGTTGCGCGAACGCTTGCGCGAACTCTATTCGCTCGAGACCAAGCGTGAAGGTTTGAATGTGGTCGTTTACTCGTTCGGGTTCAAGCATGGGGCACCGGTCGATGCTGATATCGTCATCGATGTGCGCTTTCTTCCGAACCCGTTCTACATTCCCGAAATGCGCGTTCTTACCGGTCTCGATGAACCCGTGCGCGATTTCGTGCTCTGCAATTCTGAGACCGAGGCGTTCTTGACTTCATGGAAGAATCTTCTCGATTGCGTGATGCCGGGTTATGTTGCTGAAGGAAAACATCATCTAGCCATTGCGGTCGGTTGCACGGGCGGACAGCACCGCAGCGTGGTGCTCGCAGAGCAGACAGCGAAGATCCTGAAAGAGGAAGACTATAACGTTTCGGTCTATCATCGCGACATCGCGCTGGCCGATACGGAAAAGGCAGCCACCAAATGAGTAGCGAGGCTTTCAAACAAGAGCCCACGCTCACGTCCATGTTCCAAGCGATCGATCGCATCGATACGCAATTCCCGCATGGCTATAACGACTTGAAGGTGGTCGTGATCGGCGGCGGCACGGGCGCGCCGGTCTCGATCCGCACCTTGCTTTCGATGGGTATCCAAACATCGGCCGTGGTGGCCATGGCGGATGACGGCGGGTCAACGGGCATCCTGCGTGCTGAAGCAAAGGTAACCCCACCTGGCGATATCCGCAAATGCCTTGCCGCGTTCGCAGAGAATCCGGATGATCCGTTCACGAAAGCGTTCAAATATCGCTTCGAATTCGCGCGCAATCATACGCTTGGCAATCTCATGCTCTCCGCGCTCGAGGAAGCAACTGGTTCTTTCCCTGAGGCGGTGAAGATCTGCGGCAAGCTGCTCGGAAGCAAAGGCAGGGTCTATCCGTCCACGCTCAACAATGTGGTGCTCAACGCGCGCACGCTCGATGGGCGCACGCTTCACGGGCAAGCGACCGCCTGCAAGTCGGAGACGGCGCTTGATACCGTCTGGCTCGAATCGGCTGGTCAACCGATGCCCTATGTTGAGGCCATTCGCGCGATCTACGATGCGGATTTCATCGTGCTCGGCCCTGGTTCGCTCTTCACTTCGATCATTCCGAACTTGCTCGTTCCGGGCATCCCCGAAGCGATCGAGCGTTCGAAGGCAAAGACCATCTTCGTGTGCAGTCTTGCTGATCAGCAAGGTGAGACCTGGGGTCTTTCGGCCATCGAACATGTCGATGCGCTGCGCCGCCACGGCATCGGACGCAATCTCGACTATGTGCTCATTCATAGCGCAGAGAAGATCGCGCCACGGCAAGCGCTGCAGGATAGCTTCGAGGCCATCGCTGGTTCAGGCGCGCTTGCGAGCGCTCACCAGGAGAACAGGGAAGGCAAGCCGCTTTCTGCGAACATTCGCTCGGTAGAAGTGACGTATGAGGATATTCAGAAGATCCAGCAGGATGGCACGGTGGTGCTCGTGCGCAACATGGTCGACCCACAGCGTCCGACATGGCACTATCCGCCTGCGCTCGCTCGTGCGTTCGCTGATGTCTTCAGGCTGAACACGCCTTCTCATGGGGCGTAGGATCATGTCGTTCACTACGGAGGTCAAAGAAGAGCTTTCCCGTGTTGCACCAGGGTGCTCGCATTGCGAGAATGCTACGCTTGCAGCACTCATTCGTATCGAAGGCACGCTGCTCATGAAGGGGCAGGGCAGATATGCCCTTGAGATCGCAACTGATTCGCCGGTGGTTGCGCGCTTCATCATCAAGGCGTTGCATGAGAACTATCACCTTACGACCGACCTCACTATGCGCCGCAGCGTGCTCCATAAGACGCCCAACTGGCTCATCGAAGTGCCGATGCAACCAGGGCTCAATGAGACGTTGAAGGAACTTGGCATCCTTGGAGAAGATGGGCTTGAGCGCGGCATCGATCCGGCGCTCATTGCGAAGCAGTGCTGCGCAGCGGCGTACTTGCGAGGTGTCTTCTTAGGCAGTGGGTTCATCTCCAATCCGCGTGGAGATTTCCATTTCGAACTCAAGGTCGAGACCGAAGCGACCGCGAACGCTATCGTCGAATTGCTCAAGGAGCGCGGCATCAAGGCACGCGCCATCCAGCGGCGTAACAGCTACCTGATCTACCTCAAGAGCGGCACGGCCATCTCGTCGTTTTTGGCGCTTGTTGGTGCTCATCAAAGTGCGCTCAAGATGGAGAACGAACGAGTGGTGAAGAGCGTGCGCAACGATGTGAACCGTCGTGTGAACGCCGAGATCGCTAACCAGGCGAAGGCTTCTGCCGCTTCGGTCGAACAGATCATGACGATCCGCTATGTGCTCGAACATCGTGATGTTGCAACGCTCCCACAAGCGCTTCAGGAATACATCAGATTGCGCATCGCGTACCCCGATGCAACCTTGAAAGAACTCGGTGAAGCTGCTGATCCGCCGCTGTCAAAATCTGCGATCAACCATCGTGTTCGTCGAGTCGAACAGCTTGCACAAGAGATCGCGCGCAAAGAACAGCGTGGGTAACGGGTGCATCTCATGCGAGCTATCCTGCTCACGTGCATTTCTATGCCGAACGCGAGCCTGCGCCATGTGGTCAATCTTTAGATTATGAGTAGTTTTACTGGGGTGAATCCGCTGAACGCTCTGTGGGCATTCTTGTTTCTGGTATAGTGAATACGTTAGTTCATCTAGTTTGTCGCTTGTCGTATAGGCGGCAAAAGAAATAGTTGTAAGGGTTTGCATGCGCAAGCCGCGAAAGGGGAAACCTATGACAACCAAGGTTGGTATTAACGGATTCGGTCGTATCGGCCGCTTGGTATTCCGTGCCATGGAAAACGATCCCGAACTTGAGGTTGTTGCTATCAACGACCTGGGCGATATTCCCACCATGGCTCACCTTTTGAAATATGATTCCATCCATGGCCGCGTTTTCGAAGAGGTCGTCGCAGAAGCAGAAGGCTTCGTAGTGAATGGCCGCAAGGTAAAGGTTCTTTCGGAACGCAATCCCGAAGACCTCCCGTGGGGCGAGCTCGGTGTCGATATCGTGGTCGAATCCACCGGTCTGTTCACCGATGCGAACAAGGCGAAAGCTCATCTTGATGCAGGCGCTAAGAAGGTCATCATTTCCGCTCCTGCGAAGAACGAGGACATCACTATCGTCATGGGCGTGAACGACGATCAGTACAACCCAAAGACCGACAACATTATCTCGAATGCATCTTGCACCACCAACTGCCTTGCTCCTATGGCAAAGGTGCTGCTCGATAACTTCGGCATCAAGCGCGGTTTCATGAACACGATCCATGCTTACACCAACGATCAGAAGATCCTCGACCTTCCGCACAAGGATCTGCGTCGCGCTCGTGCTGCAGCGCTTTCCATGATCCCGACCACCACGGGTGCTGCTCGTGCCGTTTCGCTCGTTCTGCCTGAGCTCAAGGGAAAGCTCGACGGTTTCGCTACGCGCGTTCCTACTCCTGATGGTTCCATGGTCGATCTTACGGTCGAGCTCGAGAAGAACGTCACGATCGAAGAGATCAATGCTGCCATGAAGGCTGCAGCTGAAGGCCCCATGAAGGGTATCCTCGAATACGTCGATGAGCCCATCGTCTCGACCGATATCGTTGACGATGCGCATTCTTCGATCTTCGACAGCTTGCTCACCATGGTTCTGGGTGGCGAAGGCAACTTCGTGAAGTGCATTTCCTGGTACGACAACGAATGGGGCTATTCGAATCGCGTGAAGGATCTCGCGAAGATCTTGCTTCCCTAAGTTTGGTATCACGGTTTGAACATGAAGGAGAGTATTTTCATAAATGATCTCCTTTTATTTTGAAAGGATCACTATGAGCGACCTCAAGTTATATACCGATGCCGATGTTTCGGGCAAGCGCGTGCTCGTGCGCGTAGATTTCAACGTACCGCTCAAAGACGGCAAGGTCGAAGACGATACGCGTATTCGCGCTGCACTTCCTACCATCGAATTCCTCATCGATCACGGTGCGCGCGTTATCCTCGCAAGCCACTTGGGCAGGCCTGATGGTACGGGCTATCAAGAAGAATTCTCGCTTGTGCCCGTGGCTGCGTATCTGCAAGATCTGATCGGCAAATCAGTCGCATTCGCTACTGACACCATCGGAGATTCAGCTAAAGAAACGGTTGCGGCGCTCGAAGACGGCGATGTAGCCCTGCTCGAGAACCTGCGTTTCGATAAGCGTGAGAAGAAGAACGACCCTGAATTCGCTCGGGAGCTTGCTTCGCTTGCTGATCTCTATATCAACGATGCCTTCGGGGCTGCGCATCGCGCTCATGCTTCCACGGCGGGTGTTGCGCAATTCTTACCAGCTTACGCGGGTGCGCTCATGGTAAAAGAGGTCAATACCCTCACTTCCATGCTCGACGATCCCAAGCGTCCCTTCGTCGCCATTCTGGGTGGTTCGAAGGTCTCCGATAAGGTGAAAGTGATCGATGCGCTCATCGATAAGTGCGACAAGCTCATCATCGGCGGCGGTATGTGCTTCACGTTCTTGAAAGCCCAGGGCTTCTCAACGGGCACCTCTCTTATGGAAGAAGAGTGGGTCGAACGTGCGGGCAAGATGCTCGAAAAGGCTAAGGAAAAGGGCGTTGAGATGCTCTTACCGGTCGATGTCGTCTGCGCCGATGAATTCGCCAACGATGCTCACAAGGAGGTATGCACGGTCGTTGAGATGCCAGATAATATGATGGGTCTCGATATCGGACCAGCTACCGCCATCGTCTATTCCGAAGCGATCGAAGATGCGAAGACGGTGTTCTGGAATGGCCCGATGGGGGTATTCGAAATGCCTTCGTTCGAAGGTGGCACGCGTGCGGTGGCCGAGGCAGTTGCGAACAACAAAGCGGCAGACACCATCATCGGTGGTGGCGATAGCGTTGCGGCAGTGAATAAGTTCGGCCTTGCTGATCAGATGACCTTCATCTCAACCGGTGGCGGCGCTTCGATGGAATTGGTACAAGGAGAGCTTCTTCCCGGTGTTGAAGCTCTGAAATAAGGGGGATATATGCGTAAGTACATGATGGCAGGCAACTGGAAGATGAATAAGACCATCCCAGAAGCCATCGCACTCACACAACAGCTCTGCAATTACTACAACCGCGCATGGGACAAGGTAGAGGTGGTCCTTTGCGTTCCTGCGATCGACATTCGTCCGGTGCAGACGGTCATCGATTTCGATAAGACCGATATCGAAGTCGCTGCTCAGAATGTCTATTTCGAGCCTTCTGGCGCTTATACGGGCGAGATCTCGATCCCGATGATCAAGGATGCGGGTTGCACCTACAGCATCGTCGGTCATTCAGAACGGCGCGAGTATTTCGCTGAAACCGATGAAACGGTGAACCTGAAGGTCAAGGCGCTCGTTGCCGATGGCCTTGGTGCGATCGTGTGCGTGGGCGAATCGCTCGCTATCCGCGATGATGATCGCTATATCGAATTCGTTGTCGCGCAGGTACGTGCTGCACTCGCTGGCCTCGATGCAGAAGACCTTGCGCATGTCGTAGTTGCCTATGAGCCCGTGTGGGCGATCGGCACGGGTCGTACTGCTACGCCTGAGCAGGCTGAAGAAGTCTGCGCGGCTATCCGCCAGACCATCGCCGATATGTTCACAGCAGAAGCTGCTGAAGCGATCCGCGTTCTCTATGGTGGCTCCATGAATGTGGGCAATGTCGATTCTCTGCTCGCGATGGCTGATATCGATGGCGGTCTTATCGGTGGCGCTGCGCTCGATGCCGATTCGTTCAAGCAGCTCATCGAAGCTGCCGCAAAGGCTTCTGAGGAGTAGAGCATGACCGAGCGCTCTTCACTTACCTTGCCCGCATGCCTCATCATCATGGATGGGTTCGGGCTTGCGGATCCTGGAAGCGGGAATGCCATCTCATTGGCAAACACGCCTCATCTCGATGAGCTTTTCGCGACCTGTCCACACATCGAACTCGATGCTTCGGGAAAGCCCGTTGGTTTGCCGGAGGGTCAGATGGGCAATTCCGAGGTCGGGCATTTGAATATCGGTGCTGGACGAACGGTCCACCAAGAGCTCTCGCGTATCGATAATGCCTGCGAGAGCGGCGAGCTCTTCGAAAACGAGGTGATCGCCTCTGCGATGAGATCGGTCGCTGAGCATGGTTCTACCTTGCATCTTATGGGGCTCCTTTCTGATGGTGGCGTGCATTCGAATAACGCCCATCTTTATGCCTTGCTCGAGATGGCCAAGCGTCTTGGTGTGAATAAGGTGCGCGTCCACTGCTTCATGGACGGTCGTGATGTGCCGCCGTGCAGCGGAAGTGGTTACATCGAAGAGCTCGAGGAGAAGATCGCAGCCATTTTCAAGGATGTGCCTAATGCTGATGTGCGCATCGGCATGGTCTCGGGTCGCTATTATGCGATGGATCGCGATAATCGTTGGGATCGTGTCGAACAAGCTTGGCGCGCTATTTGGCTGGGGGAGAATGCGACCGAGCGCAATGCGCGAGAGGTCATGGAAGATTCGTATGCAGCAGAGGTGACCGACGAATTCGTCGTTCCGGCCAGCTTGACGGGTGAAGCAGCGAGCGCGCAGGATGCGTTCATCTTCTTCAATTTCCGTCCTGATCGTGCTCGTGAGATCTCGCGCGCGCTTTGCGATCCTGCATTCGATGCGTTCGCTCGTCCTGGCTGGGAAAAGCCTGAATTCGTCTGTCTCACCGAATACGATCCTACCATTCCGGCGCCTATCGCGTTTCCGAAAGTCTGCCCCGATCACGTGCTTGCCGATGTGCTTGCCGAAGAAGGGCTTCGCCAGTATCACATCGCAGAAACGGAGAAGTACGCGCATGTGACCTTCTTCTTCAATGGCGGGGAAGAAGAGCCGAA
>OLQL01002884.1_pt1 | contig 11039 bp, 8 predicted proteins | sample 1672971 | NCBI WGS metagenome assembly OLQL01 (sample SAMEA3136742, study PRJEB25190) | human gut metagenome | biome: human gut; feature: human-associated habitat; material: faeces | place: Austria | collected 2013
CTGCGTCGTGCTAATAGTCCGGTGATTATGGTTGCCAATAAAACGGACAATCATGATTTACAGTATAACGCTCCCGAGTTTTATAAACTGGGATTGGGCGATCCGTATTGTGTTTCTGCCATGACAGGAAGTGGTACGGGTGATTTGATGGATTTGATTGTCAGCAATTTCAAGAAGGAGTCTTCTGAAATCCTAGATGATGATATTCCTCGTTTTGCTGTGGTAGGACGCCCGAATGCAGGAAAATCTTCCATTGTAAACGCGTTTATTGGGGAAGAACGTAATATCGTGACAGAGATTGCAGGGACTACCCGTGACTCGATCTACACTCGTTACAATAAATTCGGATTTGATTTTTACCTGGTGGATACAGCGGGTATCCGTAAGAAAAACAAGGTAAATGAAGACTTGGAATATTATTCGGTGATTCGTTCGATTCGTGCCATCGAAGGTTCGGATGTTTGTATTCTGATGTTGGATGCAACGAGGGGTGTTGAGAGCCAGGACTTGAATATCTTTTCTCTGATTCAGAAGAACCAGAAAGGATTGCTAGTCGTGATTAATAAATGGGACTTGGTGGAAGATAAATCAGTGAAAGTGCAGAAGACATTTGAGGAAGCTGTCCGTTCACGTTTTGCTCCGTTTGTCGATTTCCCGATCATCTTTGCTTCTGCATTGACCAAACAACGTATTCTGAAAGTGCTGGAAGAAGCACGTAATGTATATGAGAACCGGACGACAAAGATTCCGACAGCTCGTTTGAATGAAGAAATGCTTCCGCTGATCGAGGCTTATCCGCCTCCCTCAAATAAAGGTAAGTATATCAAGATTAAATATTGTACGCAGTTGCCAAACACACAGGTTCCTTCTTTTGTGTTCTTTGCTAATTTGCCGCAATACGTGAAAGAGCCTTATAAGCGTTTCCTTGAAAACAAGATACGTGAGAAATGGAATTTGTCAGGAACGCCGATAAATATCTTTATCAGACAGAAATAAGAATAGTGGTTAATGATTAGTGGGTTAATGGGTTTCACCGTGATATCCGCTGGTTATTAACCACTAATCATTTTATCATTATTTTCTATGTTCTTCCACTTCTCTCACCTTGCGGAGCAGATCAGATGCAAAGATAAAATTATTCAGCCGTTCATTGGTAGCAGTGAACACATCATCTTTTGTTCCTTCCCATTCCTTATGTCCTTGATAAATATAGAGAATACTGTCGCCGATTCCCATAACGGAATTCATATCGTGAGTATTGATAATAGTGGTCATATTATACTCTGTAGTTATGTCATGAATCAGTTCATCAATTACCAGGGAGGTTTTAGGGTCCAGGCCGGAATTAGGTTCATCACAAAACAAATACTGGGGATTTAAAGCTATGGCACGTGCAATTGCTACACGCTTTTGCATACCACCACTGATTTCTCCCGGATATTTGCTTTGTGCCTCAATCAGGTTCACACGGTCCAGGCAGAATTGGGCGCGTTTTACGCGGTCACGATACGTATCGTTTGAGAACATATCCAATGGAAACATTACATTCTCTAGTACGGTAAGAGAGTCGAACAAGGCGGCACTTTGGAAAATCATTCCCATTTCGCGGCGCAATGTCTTTTTTTCTTTTTTATTCATGTTGAGGAAGTTGCGTCCGTCATACAGAATCTCGCCTTTTTCGGGAGTCAGCAAACCGACGATACACTTCATTAATACCGTCTTCCCGGAACCGCTCTGACCGATAATCAGATTGGTCTTACCATTGTTAAAAGTAGCATTGATATCCACCAATACGTCTTTTCCCTCGAATGATTTATATAATGATTTAACTTGTATCATCCCATTAAAAGTTGTGTTAATACTAAATCGGAAAATAGAATGAGTACACTGCTCATTACTACAGAATCTGTACTGGCTTTACCTACTGCAATAGAACCTCCTTCTACCGTGTAACCGAAATAAGCAGATACACTGGAAATGATGAAAGCGAAAAAGATAGATTTAATAAAACTGCACCATACAAACCATTCCTGAAAACTATATTGCAGACCATAGGCCAGATCCTCGGCATTCATGACTCCTCCGAACCAACAGGTGCAAAAGGCACCAATAATCCCCGAGGATATGCTGAAAATAACCAAAAAAGGAATCATTGTCATCAAAGCTATAATTTTAGGAAGAATAAGGTATCCGGCGGAATTGACCCCCATGATTTCCAATGCATCAATTTGTTGGGTTACACGCATGGTTCCTATTTCGGAGGCAATATTAGAACCTACCTTTCCTGACAGGATCAAGCACATGATGGAGGAGGAGAATTCCAGCAACATGATTTCGCGGGTGGTGTAGCCTACCACAAAACGGGGCATCCACGGGCTTTCGATGTTTAATTTGATTTGAATGGTAATTACGGCACCAATGAAAAAAGAAATAAGCAGTACAATACCGATGGAATTTACTCCCAACTGTACCATCTCATTGAGATATTGCTTGAAAAACATATGCATACGTTCCGGACGAGCAAAAGTACGCCCCATCAGCATGATATATTTCCCTACGGTTGTTATGGGTCTTATCATCATAGTTTTCACAATTTCCTGCAAAAGTAGCCTTTTTTGTCTATATAAATGCAAAAGAAGTTCTGATTTTCTGTTCTGTTATGCGTTTCCTAAACTTTTTTAGTATTTTTGTCGCAAAATACATGGATATGTCAGAGCAGGAAATAGAACAACAAAATACAGTGACCGATGACAACCGTATGATACTTCGTACAGAAAATCTGGTGAAGAAATACGGCAAGCGTACGGTAGTAAGTCATGTTTCTTTTGATGTGAAGCAGGGAGAGATTGTAGGGTTGTTGGGACCGAATGGTGCCGGTAAGACTACTTCGTTTTATATGACTACGGGACTTATCGTGCCGAATGAGGGGCATATATTCCTAAATGACTTGGATATTACCAGTTATCCTGTATATAAGCGTGCTCAGAATGGCATTGGATATTTAGCACAGGAGGCTTCAGTTTTTCGTAAGATGAGCGTGGAGGATAATATTGCCTCTGTGCTGGAGTTGACTAATACTACTCCGGAATATCAAAAGGACAAACTGGAAAGCTTGATTGCCGAGTTCCGTTTGCAGAAAGTACGTAAGAATTTGGGAGACCAGCTTTCAGGAGGCGAGCGTCGTCGTACGGAGATTGCGCGTTGTCTGGCTATCGACCCTAAGTTCATTATGTTGGATGAACCGTTTGCAGGAGTAGATCCTATTGCCGTAGAGGATATCCAGCATATTGTATGGAAATTGAAAGATAAAAATATCGGTATTTTAATTACCGACCATAATGCATTGGAAACGTTGCGCTTGACCGACCGTGCGTATCTGTTGTTTGAAGGAAAAATTCTGTTTCAGGGAACCCCTGAAGAACTAGCGGAAAATCCTGTTGTCCGTGAGAAATATCTAGGCACTAATTTTGTGCTTCGCCGTAAGGATTTTCAATTGGCGGAAAAGGACAGGCAGGGAAAAAATGTATAAAACCGGAGATGTGGGATATAAAAAAAGCTCTGAATTTGCTCAGAGCTTTTTTTTGATTGTATCAGATAAGTACTTAGTCTCTAGGTCTTGCTTCCTTGATTACCAATTGGCGTCCCATGAATTCCGAACCGTTCAGTTCATTCATGGCCTGGGCTGCTTCTGCGTCATTTTCCATTTCAACAAATGCAAATCCTTTAGATTTACCTGTTTCGCGGTCTTTGATAACTTTTACAGAAGTAACAACTCCATAAGCCGCCATTGCTTGTTCCAAATCTCCTTCCTTAACACGGTAGTTAAGGTTTCCAACATACATGTTCATAGTGAAAAAATAAAAATAATTAAAATAAAAAATACTCTCTGAGTGGTGATTATTAATGAAGTAGGGGATTCGAACGACAGAGAGTTTACGTAAGTGCTATTCGTACAAAAGTAAAACCTTGTAATAAAAATCACTAGCTATAATTAGTATCACCAGTCGGGCACAAAGGAACGCATAAATTTTGAATTTGCAAGAAGAAAAACAACTTTTTTTTCTTTTTTTTGAATCGGTTTCTTAGTCAGTCATTTTAAATGGATACTTTCTGCTGTCAATTAGTATTTTTTAGTCTGTGTATTTGGTTATTGAAAGATTAAACACTAATTTTGCAACCTCTTTGGTGAAAAACAGAAAGAAGTAATAATTAAATAAATAAAGTTCAGAATGAATATTTCATTGCAAAACGTTGACAAAGTGAGTGCATTGCTTACTTTAAAACTGGAAAAAGCTGATTATCAGGCAAGAGTAGAAAAGACACTGAAGACTTACCGTCAGAAAGCTAATATTCCGGGATTCCGTCCGGGTATGGTGCCTATGAGTTTGATTAAAAAACAATTTGGCAAGTCTGTCCTTGTAGAAGAGGTTGATAAAATGATGCAGGAAAAGGTAAACGAATATATCCGCGACAACAAAGTGAATATGTTGGGTATGCCGTTGCCTAATGAAGAAAAGATGAAACCTATCGATTTCGATACGCAAGAAGATTTTGAATTTGTGTTCGACATCGCTTTGGCTCCTGAATTTACAGCTGAAATCTCAGCTGCGGATACAGTGGATTACTATACTATCGAAGTTTCAGACGAACTGATAGAACAGCAGGTTAAAATGTATACTCAGCGTGCTGCAAAATATGATAAGGTAGAGCAGTATGAAGACAAAGACATGATTAAAGGTCTGTTGGCTGAATTGGATGAAAATGGAAATACTAAAGAAGGCGGTATTCAGGTAGAAGGTGCGGTAATGATGCCGGCTTATATGAAGAATGATGAGCAAAAGACTATATTTAACGGTGCTAAAGTAAATGATGTGCTGGTATTTAATCCTGCTGTAGCATTTGATAATAATGAAGCTGAACTTTCTTCTTTATTGAAGATAAAGAAAGAGGAAGTTGCCGGTGTGAAAGGTAACTTCAGCTTCCAGGTGGAAGAGATCACCCGTATGGTTCCCGCTGAGTTGAACCAGGAATTGTTCGACAATGTATTTGGCGAAGGCACTGTAAGCAGTGAGGAAGAATTCCGCGCTAAGATCAAAGAAGGAATTGCAAAGCAGTTCGAATCAGATAGCGATTATAAATTCTTGATCGATGTTCGTGAATATTTGGTTAATAAGATTGGTAAGTTGGAATTCCCCGATGCGTTACTGAAGCGTATCATGTTGCTGAATAATGAAGAGAAGGGTGAAGCTTTTGTCGCTGAAAACTATGACAAGAGTATCGAAGAACTGACTTGGCATCTGATTAAAGAGCAATTGCTCAAGAATAATGAGATTAAAGTGGAACAAGCCGATGTGATGAATATGGCCAAGGAAGCAACTCGCATTCAGTTTGCTCAATACGGAATGTTGAATATCCCTGAAGAAGTTCTAGAGAACTATGCAAAAGAAATGTTGAAGAAGCAGGAATCTGTAGAAGGTTTGGTAAACCGTGCTGCTGAAAGCAAACTTTCTGCCGCATTGAAAGCTAAGGCTACTTTAAACCACAAAACGGTTTCTATGGAAGAATTCAACAAAATGTTTGAATAATAACTTAGTAAGTCGAAGTAAGTGATTGCTAAAACTTTCTAAAAAAGGGGTTTTTGACCATAAATTTTCGTTATAGATAAGAGTATTGGATACGTTAACCGTATTTTTTTGTACTTTTGTTTGTTTGAAAAATAGAGGTTGAAAACCCTTTTTTGTTACTAATAACTAAACCATTAGATTATGGATGATTTTAGAAAATTTGCTACCAAGCATTTGGGGATGAACAGTATGGTGCTGGATGATGTCATCAAGTCGCAAGGATATCTGAATCCTTACATTTTGGAGGAGCGTCAGTTGAATGTGACTCAGTTGGATGTGTTTTCCCGACTGATGATGGACAGAATTATTTTTCTGGGTACACAGATTGATGATTATACAGCCAATACACTCCAGGCGCAGCTTTTATATTTGGACTCAGTAGAGTCTGGTAAAGATATATCTATTTATATCAATTCTCCCGGAGGATCTGTTTACGCCGGATTAGGTATTTATGATACCATGCAGTTCATTAATAGTGATGTTGCCACGATCTGTACAGGTATGGCCGCTTCGATGGCAGCCGTGCTGTTGGTTGCGGGAACAGAAGGTAAACGTTCTGCGTTGACTCATTCACGTGTGATGATTCATCAGCCGATGGGAGGCGCGCAAGGACAAGCTTCGGATATTGAGATCACGGCCCGTGAAATCCAAAAGTTGAAGAAAGAACTGTATACCATTATTGCAGACCACTCTCATACGGATTTTGACAAAGTATGGGCAGACTCTGACCGTGACTACTGGATGACAGCTCAGGAAGCTAAGGAATATGGTATGATTGATGAGGTGCTGTCACGCAAACCGGCTGCTCTATAATGTATTTATTTCCATTCGATAAGAATAACAGTACTAAAAACAACCCAGGTTTCCGCTATCATTTCATGCAGGCTTCTTTCTTAAAGACGCATTAGGAAACTTGGATATTTAAAGGAATAAACATTGGAAGATAATAAAACACCTAGAAACAGTAGAAGGAAATGTAGTTTCTGCGGACGTTCGGAAAATGAAGTCGGATTTCTGATAACCGGAATGAACGGCTGCATTTGTGACAGTTGCTCGGAGCAGGCATATGAAATTATGCAGGAAGCCATGCATCAAAAAAAAGGTGCACCGGGTGAGTTGAACTTGAAGGAACTTCCGAAGCCAAAGGAAATCAAGGAATTTCTTGACCAATACATTATTGGTCAGGATGACGCCAAACGCTATCTTTCCGTTGCCGTTTACAATCATTACAAGCGTCTGCTCCAAAAAGTGGATAAGGATGATATAGAGATTGAAAAGTCCAATATCATTATGGTAGGTAGTACGGGAACGGGAAAAACCTTGCTGGCACGCACTATTGCCAAATTATTGCATGTGCCGTTTACCATTGTTGACGCCACCGTGCTGACAGAGGCCGGATATGTGGGTGAAGATATTGAGAGTCTTTTAACCCGTCTGCTTCAAGTAGCGGATTATAATGTGGCGGAAGCTGAAAGAGGCATCGTATTTATTGATGAGATTGACAAGATTGCCCGTAAAGGAGATAACCCCTCCATTACTCGTGATGTAAGTGGTGAAGGTGTACAACAAGGTCTGTTGAAACTGCTGGAAGGATCTATCGTGAATGTACCACCTCAGGGAGGACGTAAACACCCCGACCAGAAAATGATTCCGGTCAATACGAAAAACATTCTGTTTATTTGTGGTGGGGCATTTGATGGTATTGAACGCAAAATTGCGCAACGTTTGAATACGCATGTGGTAGGTTATAGCGCGGCAAAGGACGTGGTGAAGATAGATCGCGGCAACTTGATGCAATATATTGCCCCTCAGGATTTGAAATCATTCGGGCTGATTCCTGAAATCATAGGCCGTCTGCCCATCTTGACTTATCTGAATCCGTTGGATAGAACCGCTTTGCGCAATATCTTGACGGAACCGAAGAATTCCATTATCAAACAGTATGTTAAATTATTTGAAATGGATGGGGTCAAGCTGGAGTTTCAACCCGAAGTATTCGAGTATATTGTAGACAAAGCTATTGAGTATAAGTTAGGAGCACGCGGATTACGTTCCATTGTGGAAACGATCATGATGGACGTTATGTTTGAAATTCCCTCTCAGAAAGCGAAAAAGTACGAAGTGACACTTGATTTTGCAAAACAGCAGATGGGAAAGGCAAATATTTCGCGAATGCAAACAGCTTAGTATCAAGATATAAAGGGAGAGAGAAAGAAAAAATGCAATTCTTCTGAAAAATATTACCCGAAATATTCGTGTAATTTGAGAACTTGTTTATAACTTTGTTAGGCAACAAAAGATGTAAAACAAGAAATCGGGAAAACCGTGAAAAACTATTGATACAATGACGGAGAATATAAATTTAACGGACGCATTAAAAAAGTATTTTGGATTTGATACTTTCAAAGGTAATCAGGAAGCGATTATCCGTAATCTGCTTGCCGGAAATGATACATTTGTTTTGATGCCTACGGGCGGTGGTAAATCGTTATGCTATCAGTTGCCATCCCTTATCATGGATGGAACAGCAATCGTTATATCTCCTTTAATTGCATTGATGAAGAATCAGGTGGATGCCATGCGTAATTTCAGTGAGGAAGACGGAGTAGCACACTTTATAAATTCGTCATTGAACAAATCGGCTATAGACCAGGTTAAATCGGATATCCTGAGCGGCAAAACCAAATTGCTCTACGTAGCTCCCGAATCCTTGACAAAGGAGGAGAATGTAGATTTCCTGAAAGGAGTGAAGATCTCATTTTATGCGGTGGATGAAGCACACTGTATTTCGGAATGGGGGCATGACTTCCGTCCGGAGTACCGTCGCATCCGTCCTATTATTAATGAAATAGGAAAGGCGCCGGTGATTGCCCTTACTGCTACTGCAACTCCGAAAGTGCGTATGGATATTCAAAAAAATCTGGGTATGCAGGATGCGCAGGAGTTCAAGTCCTCTTTCAATCGCCCGAACCTGTATTATGAAGTGCGCTCGAAGACAAATAATATTGACAGGGATATTATCAAGTTTATCAAGGCTAATCCTGGTAAATCAGGTATTATCTACTGTTTGAGCCGTAAGAAGGTGGAAGAATTGGCCGAAGTGCTTCAAGCTAACGGAATCAATGCGCGTGCTTATCATGCCGGAATGGATTCTGCTACACGCACAGCCAATCAAGACGGGTTCCTGAAAGAGGATATAGATGTGATTGTAGCTACCATCGCTTTTGGAATGGGAATTGATAAGCCCGATGTGCGCTTTGTGATACATTATGATATTCCGAAAAGTCTGGAAGGTTATTATCAGGAAACGGGGAGAGCCGGTCGTGACGGAGGGGAAGGTCAGTGTATTACGTTCTATTCCAACAAGGACTTGCAGAAGCTGGAGAAGTTTATGCAGGGAAAGCCCGTGGCAGAGCAGGAAATCGGTAAACAGTTGCTGTTGGAAACAGCTGCATACGCAGAGTCTTCTATATGCCGTCGTAAATCATTGTTACATTATTTTGGGGAAGAATATACAGAGGAGAATTGTGGAAATTGTGATAACTGTTTAAATCCTAAAAAGCAAGTGGAAGCAAAAGATCAACTTTGTGCGGTTCTTGAAACTATTATTGCACTGAAAGAAAAATTTAAAGCCGAATATGTGATAGATGTCTTGTTAGGTAAAGAAACGAGCCAAATACTTTCGTATCAACATGAAGATTTAGAGGTGTTTGGAAGCGGACAGGGTGAAGATGAGCGCACGTGGAACGCCGTCATTCGACAAGCATTGATAGCCGGCTACATAGGTAAAGATATTGAGAATTATGGACTATTGAAGGTAACGAAGGCTGGGCATGCGTTTTTGAAGAATCCGGTTTCGTTTAAGATTGTCAAAGATGTCGATTTTGACGAGGTGGAGGAAGAAGTGCCCATGAAAGGTGGAGCTTCTTGTGCGGTCGATCCCGAGTTATATTCTATTTTGAAAGATTTGCGAAAGAAAATCGCTAAACGATTGGAACTTCCTCCGTATGTGATTTTTCAAGACCCTTCATTAGAAGCTATGGCGACAACCTATCCGATTACAATTGAGGAGTTACAAAATATTCCGGGGGTAGGAGCAGGTAAAGCGAAACGTTACGGAGAAGAATTCGTTAAAGTCATCAAAGCTCATGTGGAAGAAAATGAAATTGAGCGTCCCGAAGATTTAAGGGTGCGTACGGTTGCCAATAAGTCGAAATTGAAAGTATCCATTATTCAGGCCATCGACAGGAAAATTGCACTTGATGAATTGGCCGAGTCGAAGGGCCTTGAATTTGGAGAGTTGCTCGACGAGATAGAGGCGATTGTTTATTCGGGAACGAAAATCAATATCGACTATTTCCTGCACGAGATTATGGATGACGAGCATATCGACGATATTTTTGACTACTTCAAGGAGAGTGAAAGCGATAGTCTCGAAGATGCCATTGAGGAGTTTGGTATGGAGTATAGCGAAGAAGAAATTCGTTTGATACGTATCAAGTTCCTTTCAGAGATGGGAAATTAAAAGCCGAGAAATAATAGTGAAAAAGCGACATTCCGATAATCGGTTGTCGCTTTTTTATTTTAGCTTTTGGGGTGATAAATAATTTAAAAATCTTCATGTATAGATAATAGCTTGCCGAAAAATAATTATCTTTGCATGCAATAAAATTCTAATGAACCCCATTATGTCATTTGTTGCAGAAAAAGTGGTGATGGACGGATTAACTTTTGACGATGTTTTGTTAATCCCCGCTTACTCCGAAGTCCTTCCTCGTAATGTCGAGTTGTCGACGCAGTTTTCACGCAATATCCGATTAAATATTCCATTAGTTTCGGCAGCCATGGATACGGTAACCGAGGCGCAATTGGCTATTGCTATCGCTCGTGAAGGAGGAATTGGAGTCATTCATAAAAATATGAGTATCGAGGCTCAGGCCCGTCAAGTTCATGCTGTTAAACGAGCTGAGAATGGAATGATTTATGACCCTGTGACAATCAAGTGTGGGTCGACGGTGCGCGAAGCGTTGTCTATGATGAGTGAATACCATATAGGAGGGATTCCCGTAGTGGACGATAAAAATCTTTTGGTGGGTATTGTAACGAATCGGGACTTGCGTTTTGAACGCGATTTGGAAAGATTGGTAGACGAGGTAATGACCAAAGACAATTTAGTGACGACTTCACAATCCACCGATTTGCAACAGGCTGCGGATATTCTTCAAAGGCACAAGATAGAGAAGCTCCCGGTTGTCGATAAAGACGGCCATTTGGTAGGGTTGGTTACTTATAAGGATATAACGAAAGCCAAAGATAAACCGTTTGCTTGTAAAGATAAATTAGGTCGGCTGCGTGTGGCTGCGGGGGTCGGTGTTACGGCCGATTCGATGACTCGTGTGGATGCGTTGGTAGAAG
>OLQL01002887.1_pt1 | contig 11030 bp, 9 predicted proteins | sample 1672971 | NCBI WGS metagenome assembly OLQL01 (sample SAMEA3136742, study PRJEB25190) | human gut metagenome | biome: human gut; feature: human-associated habitat; material: faeces | place: Austria | collected 2013
AGCTCTGACCTATGAGCTGACCCACGCATTCATTTCTGCGGTCTACATTTACGATTTCGACAACATAGAAATCGTCTGGAAGTTCAAGGACTTCCTCAATACATCAGAAGGAGAAGCCAAATGAAAGTATTTCTTTATATCCGTGTTGCCTGTGCGGATCAGCTTGCGGCGGCAAATCAGCGGGAAGAGCTGGAACGCTATGCGAAGGACAAGGGCTATGAGGTAGCTGCTGCGGTTGCCGCAGACGGCATCTCCGGCGTCCATACGGAAGGCATCATGAACTTCTTGATGAACGAAGCCAAGCGTCAGGGCATCGGTGCAATCCTTACCCGCGACGCTTCGCGGATCAGCCGGGACGCTTCCTCTTTCATGAGGTTTGAGCGAAAATTCAAGGAGAATGGCATCCGGTTAGAGTATCTGTCCAAGCCTGACAACGAGCTTCCGGTCACTCCGATGATGGAGGCATTTGCGGCGGCGTATAAGAAGCGTCGCACAAAGAACGGCACAAGAGCATAGAGAAAACGCAAGCCGTTCACGGGTGGTTGTCCACCTATGAACGGCTTGTAAATTCTCAAAATTTTTTTAGTCCCTACTTGACACAAGAAGACATGAGCCGCTTAGGACGAAACTATTTGCAGGTCGGCTTTTATACGGAAATCCTATTCCCGCAGAAAAAAGTCCACTTCCTCGCAATCAACAACAGCATCGACAGCAACAAGGCTTCCGACAACGACTTTGCTCCATTCTTGAACATTATGAATGAATGGTATGCCAAGGATACAAGCAACAAAATCCGTTCTGTTTTTGATGCTCGTATGAAGGACGGCAAGCGTTGCAGCGGTTCCATTCCCTATGGGTATAACCGTGTTCCGTCCGATAAACAAGCGCTTGTCGTTGATCCTGTTGCTGCCGAGGTTGTAAAGCGTATCTTTTTACTTGCCAACGAAGGAAAAAGTACACGAGCAATCGCAGAAAAGCTGACGGAAGAAAAGGTTTTGATTCCATCTGCCTACGCAAAGGAATACCACCCGGAGCAGTACAATGGGCAGAAGTATTCCAATCCCAACCTGTGGGGAATGTCTACGGTTAGGGGCATATTGGAAAGACAAGAATATCTCGGACACACGGTTCTGCGTAAAACGGTAGGCACGAATTTCAAACTGCACAAGCGGAAAAGCACAGCCCAAGACGAACAGTATTTGTTCCAAAACACACATGAGCCTATCATATCGCAGGAGCTATGGGATAGCGTACATAGGCGCAGAAAGCGTGTGCAGCGGGCTTCGGCTTGGGGCAGTCACACCAACCGATTGAGTGGTTATCTATACTGCGCCGACTGCGGCAGACGGCTGACGCTTCAGACGCATTACAGCAAAAAGGACGGTTCGGTGCAGTATTCCTATCGCTGCGGCGGATATGCAAGCAGAGTAAATAGCTGCACGGCACATTCTATCAGCGCTGACAATGTTGAAGCGTTGGTATTATCTTCCGTAAAGCGCTTTTCCCGGTTTGTTTTGCAGGACGAGAACGCCTTTGCAGCCGAATTGCAATCGCTGTGGATTGAAAGGCTGAAAACAGAGCCGAAAAATCAGCAATCTGAATTGCAACGCTGCCAGAAACGGTATGACGAGTTGTCTAACCTTGTCCGCGGGCTGTATGAAAATCTGATGTTGGGCTTGCTTTCTGAAAGACAGTACAGGCAGCTTATGAAGCAGTACGATGTCGAGCAGACAGACCTCGAAACCAAAATGGACGCAATCAAAAGCGCTCTCGCGGAGGAAAGAGAAAAATCCGGGGATATTAAGCAGTTTATAGCGCTGATCCGCAAGTGCAAAAATCCTACGGAGATCTCCGACTTAATGTTCTATGAACTCATAGACAAAATCGTGGTTTATGAAGCGGAGGGCGTTAGCCGGGCAAGAACCCAAAAGGTTGATATTTACTTCAACTATGTTGGACAGGTCAACATCGACAACACGCCGGAGGAAGTTGCCGAGATACAGGCACAGGAAGCACAGACAGCGGCGGAACGGTTGCAAAAGCAGCGAGCAAGGGAGAAAGCCTGCCGGGAGAAGCGCAAGGCTGAAAGGCTTGCAGCAAACGGCGGTGAGTTTGTAAAAAAGCAGGTTTGCCCCCAATGCGGCAAGATATTTATACCAGCCAGCAGTCACCAAACCTTTTGTTCAGAGGGATGCTGCTACCAAGCACGGCAGGATCAGAAGCAAGCCGAACGCGAAGCCGAGCGCGGGCAGCATTATTACCGCCAACGCATTTGCGCTATGTGCGGCAGCACCTACTGGCCCGGAAGCAGTCGGTCAAAGTTTTGTTCTGATGCTTGCCGGAAAAAGAACCACAATAAAGTAACCTTGGAAGCCTATCACAAGAAAAGAGTAAAGGAGCAGACGCTATGGAAAAGCACATCACCAGTCAACATACAGACCTGAAATGGGAACGGTTACGGCTGCAATATCTCCGAAAATGCCGGAGGACGCTGTACACAGAACTGCTGGCTACCGATAAGCTGAACGAACATCTTGGGGAAATCAACGAGCAAGCGGATTCTATGTTTTCCCAACTTGTAAAGCAACTTGCCGAGCAGCAAGGCATAACGGAAGCGCTGAAAGCCGAAAATCAGCTGCTTTGGGTGCAGCAGATGAACAATGTGCAGAATGTGGCTTCCGAGATTGTGCTGAATGAGTTAATCTACTGCTGAAAGAATGGTTGGGGTATCAATGTTTTCTCGTTTAAGAAGCAACATCGTTGTACTGTGGATTGTACGCCTACTTGCGTTGCCAGTGATTGCGCTGCTGTATGCGGCAGGATTTGTACTTAATCTTCTGTATGGAATCTGCGGCAGCATTGGTATGATTCTTGCCGGGCTGGGTGGCTTTGCTGCCTTCCTCGCGCTGCTGGATGGCAGCTATGCACAGGCGGCAGCTTCGGCGCTTGTGGCGCTGCTGTTATGCCCATTTGCAGCACCGATGCTGCTATCGCTGGCGGGAAGTGCCTTGATTGTCGCTGCATCAGCGTTATTTGCTTGGCTATTCTGAAAACAGAATATGACGATGAACCGCTGTCGGCTGCACAGCGGTTTTTCTTTTTCAGATAGCATTCAAGAAGTCATAAAGTCGGGATAGTAATGGAAGAGGTAATGCGTTTAGAATAGTGACCGACAATATTTTGAGCGCTACTTGTGGTTTTATGGAGAATCTGCTATAATATTTATGTATATTTGTGAGGAATGGGATTGATATTCTTTTCTTACTAAAATTACGGAAGGAGGGCTTGACAATGATGCTCAAAGGCGCGAAAATGGCTCGGCTCGGCTCGGCTCGGCTCGGCTCGGCTCGGCTCGGCTCGGCTCGGCAGTAGTATTGCACCTTTTATTCAGTGTGTCAAGCTCTATTACATTAAATTATCGTGTAAAATCCGGAAGCAGGGTGAACTATGCCCTGTTTTCGGATTTTTTCTTTTGTGGGAAGGGGGCTTGCTGCTGAGGTTTTGCGCCTGATTGTCAGGTGTTGCGGATGCTTCAATCTATTTTATCGGTACACTTGCTGCGGCAACAATTCTTAATGTTTAAAACACGAGGAGGAATGAAAATGAAGAAAAAAGTTCTTAGCCTTCTGCTAACGCTTTGCCTTGCTATGACTTTCGTGCCAATGGCAGCGTTTGCTGAAGGAACTTCAGTCGATAATTGGGACGGCTCGGCAGACACAAGTTGGTACGTCGGCCATGAGACAGACACTGAATACCATATCACCACGGCAGAACAGTTGGCGGGACTTGCAGAACTCACAAATATTGGAATTGATACTGGTGCATCTACAGGTAATACATTTGAGAATAAGATTATATATTTAGGCTGCGACTTAGACCTTGGAGGTTATCCTTGGACACCGATTACAAACAGAAATGTAGACGACGGTTATTTCTTTAAAGGAACATTTGACGGACAAGGACATACGATATACAACTTGAACCGTCATGGGATAGGCAACGATTCTTTCGACTCGCTTTTTGGCTATGTGCAGGGCGGTGTAATCAAGAATCTGAATGTTGTAGATGCGGATTTGAGCGCCAATGATTACAGTATGCATGTAGGCATCATAGCTGCATTGGTAGAAAACGGCAAGATCATAAACTGTTATACATCCGGCACTGTAGAAAGTGTCAATGGTTGGCGAAGCATAGGCGGAATTACAGGATCATGCATGCAAGGTACACAAATTGTTGGATGCGGTTCTGACGCAAACATCATTAGCAGAAAATCCAAAAATGGTGATAGCGTCGGAGGATTGGTCGGCGAATGGTTAAATGCCAATGAAACTTCTGTGATTTCAGACTGTTGGTTTAACGGCTCAATCGTTAGCGAAAATCCGGAGTCTACAGTTGGAGGGTTATTGGCTGTTGGTTACAACAATAATGTAGAAGAAAATGTTAAAATCAATAACTGCATGATGGTAAGCAGCGACTTATCAAGTGCGGAAAAGGAAAATACTGCTGTGATTGCTCATCTGACAGGAACCCCAACAGTTGCTGACTGTTTTTATAAAGAAAGTGATAATGGGTATCGTGTCATTACGAAATTAGACAAGGGTAGTCTTGCTATTGATACAAGCTTTGATCCGGCACCTTGTGCAAAGGCGATAACTGATTTTACAGATAATGATATTCTCGTTTCGTTGCAAAACAATGCCTCACAGGGAGTTGTATGGGTAGAAGGAATAGAACATCCGACTTTTAGTTGGGATTTAACAAACAGGTTGGCTGATTACACGGCAGTTAATGTTGCATTAGATAAAGTTCCACAGGATATTTCCGTTTATACTGATGAAACAGTATCTGTTTTGAAACAAGCAATAGACAGTGTTGATACTTCGTTAAGTGCCGCAGCGCAGTCAAAAGTTGACGCTATGGCACAGGCTATCGAAGATGCGATTACTGCCCTGCAATACAAGGACGCTGATTATACTAAGGTAGATGCAGCCATTGCCAAAGCAAATGCACTGAACAAGGATAACTACAAGGACTTCTCCGGCGTGGAAGCCGCTGTGAATGCTGTGACCCGTGGTAAAAAGATTACGGAGCAGACCGAGGTTGATGCAATGGCTAAGGATATTGAAGATGCCATTGTTGCCCTGCAATACAAGGACGCCGACTACACCAAGGTCGATGCAGCCATTGCCAAAGCAAATGCACTGAATAAGGACAACTACAAGGACTTCACCGGCGTGGAAGCCGCTGTGAATGCTGTGACCCGTGGTAAAAAGATTACGGAGCAGACCGAGGTTGATACAATGGCTAAGGATATTGAAGATGCCATTACCGCCCTGCAGTACAAGGACGCCGACACGACCACCCCGGCACCTGCTGCCACGACCACCCCGGCACCTGCTGCAACGGCCACTCCGGCACCTGCTGCAACAGCCACACCTCAGTACACCATTCCGCAGACCGGCGACACAAGCAACCCTGCTTTGCTGGTTGTCCTTATGCTTGTCAGCGGTAGTGCAGCCATTGGTACAGCCGTTGTTGCCAGCAAGAAAAAGCACAACAGATAACTGAACAGCCCCTCGCTCCATCTTCCGGGCAAAGCAAAAGCGCCGCAGCGATGTGGCGCTTTTCTATTGCCACAAAGCAGCAAATAGAGGGCTTCTCCACCACCGTAAAGCCATATCAAATAAAAACGTCCAAAATCGCCCCGAAAGCGAACAGTTCGGGAGATGTTGGGCGTTTTTCTATGCTCTACTTGCGGACAATTCGAGGACGCATAATTCCATCTCTTTACGCCCGTTCGCCACTTGTCTTGCGCCCATCCAGACAATATGTTATAATGTATAATATTTCATGGAATTGTTGGGGGATTGCTATGTTTGCTTTACAAGTGGTCTGGTTCTACCTACTTATGCTTGCCGTTCCGCTAGCCATTGGCGGGTTGTTTTTTCCTGAGCGGAGCGTAATTTCTCCTGTGTCATATCTAGCAGGACTTGCCACTGCTTGGGGCACATATGAGATCATCGGTTTACCCTGTGCTCTGTTGTTTAAAACATCACTTACCACCCTTACTGTGTTGTGGAGTGCAGTAATGATCCTGTTGACCATTGCTGGTGTATTGGTGCGGTATACCCACGGTCGAATGGCACTATTCCCTGCAAGGGGCTTGCAACTATCCCGGACAGCTCGGATCTTATTGACGCTGGTTATTGTAATGGTTGTGTTGCAGACAGCCCGCACCGTGACTGGATATTTTCTCGCCTTCGATGACTCAGATTATTTAGCTCAATCTACAACCGCCCTCTACACCAACACCATCAACCAGTATGAACCGCAGACTGGCCGCCAAGTTGATATTTTGGATCAAATCGAGCCACATCATAAAATCGCACTCTGGGGCATCATATGGGCCACAATGACCCAGCTTACAGGCATCCACCCATCCATTCTCTGCCGGACGCTCCTACCTGTTATTGTTATACCTACTGCTTATATCATCATGTACCTGATTTTGAAGGACATGTTTGGTGGCGAAGAAGAAAAGCCCCTGGCTGGTCTACTATTTCTTCAGATTGCTTATGAACTGGGTAGCTGTGGAGGCGGCGTCCGACAATGGTGGCTGCTTATGTACAGCTGGTACGGCAAAACTGTGACCGCTATGCTCATTTGCCCGTTTATTCTGTACCTGTTCCTTATTCTCGAAAACGAAACCAACAAAAAGCATCAGCTGCAGCTCTGGGTTCTGCTAGCCCTGACGGCCTGGGCCGGCTGTATGGTAGCAGCTTCGTCCTTCCTTATGGTTCCCTTCCTCTTAGGCGTACTTGGCCTGTGTCATTTTGTCCGAAAGCGGAATTTGCTTTTCTGCATCAAGTTAGGCATCTGCATCATTCCCTGCCTGGCTCTTTACTACATCACTCGCTAACTGGTGGAGGCAGGAAAAATGAATCGTTTACATGAATTGTTTTCAATCGCTCTTGATGTATTTAATCTTGCCACTTCCCGTGGGTTCTATTTCCTTCCCTTTTTGTTTGCTATAGCTTATCTCATTTTATCTGACGACGAAAAGCACAAACGAACCATCACATTTCTTTTGGCTCCGACTGCGTTGGGAATGCTTATCTTGCTTTCCCCATTCGTAGGCAGCTACGCCGAGGGACGCGATTATATACAGATATGCCGCTTCTACTGGATATTGCCGTTCGACCTAATCGTTGCCTACTGCATTGCAGACAGTCTGTGGAAGGTCAAACGTCCAGCAGCCAAGGCTGCGCTTATAGCGGTATTAGCTTTGGGCGTAATGTCCTCCACTCGTCAGTATAACACCGCCTACCCTAAGGTAGACATCGGCTGGCCTTGGGAAGTAGCTGCGAACCTGTATAAGGTACCCGCGTCTGTTGAGAAAACCTGTGATATCATTCTAGCACAGCAGAACGGTGAAACCTGCCGTGCTGCTTTCCCTCATGATCTGGCCATGTATGTCCGTCAGTATGATGCAACAATCATGATGCCGTATGGGTTTTATGCCGAATGGAAATCTGCTGAGTTTCCATGCTTCGGGCCTATAAACGCTGATCAGATTAACTTGGATGAAGTTGAGCAAGTTGCTCTAGAGGACGAGCTTGATTATTTTGTACTGGATCAGAGCAAAATAGTCAGTGGTTCTTTGGAGAACTACACAGAGATTGACTCTGTTCAGGATGGAGAAACATCCTACGGCGTTTACAAAAAGATTTCCTTTGTAGCATAACTGACGCAGCCCATGTGTTTTCACGAGCAGAACATGTGTGAATTTCCAGTTAGAGTACTTTTTTCTGGAAGTTCACACATAATTCTATTCACAGCATAATTGCGCTTATGTTCAACAGCGCATAAACGCAAGAACTGGATGATGCTCAACACGCCCAGAGGTGCCGAATCCAGCGCAATACTCTACAGCATTGCAGAAACAGCCAAGGCCAACAATTTGAAGCCGTATGAGTATTTCCGGTTTTTACTGGACGAGATTGCAGAGCATCTTTATGACCGGGAGCATGATCCAAACGCCCCCCTTTCTATATTGAATAAATAAAGTTGTGCAATCAACATAAAGAAGGGAATTTTCTTTTCTACTGCATAATCAAATTTCTTTTCCGTGTAACTGATACCGGTTGTTTCTTCGATTGAGCCATATTTGACCATCATCTGCTCAGAAATCTTCCAGTACCTCCGAATCGGTGCAGACCACTTAGCTCTCATCCATTCATGTCCATCCGGATTCAAATACACAGTACCGCCCAACTTATGGATTTCTTTGTAGAAATGACCAGCAAAAGGTCCGATGCGACATGCCATTATGTAGACGATAGGGTGAGGAATATGATTTTTCCTGATATGCTCGCAGCACGCTTTCAGCGCAGCAATGTCATAATAAATAGCCTGAGCTGAACCAATCTGAGGAACATCAATTTTAAAGCAGTGTGCATTATGGAGTTCAAATTCGTGGTCGTTGATCTTTGTCACGCCATCAAATTTGCTCTCATCCATGCAGCCATCGCCATTGGCTTTGCAGGCAACATGATATTTAATGCTTTCTTTATTCTGGTGATACTCCGTGAGCTTGTAGACAAAAGTCTCATACCCTCCGTAAGCCCCCAATGACTTCGCGCCCACAAGATATACATGCTGTATTTCTTTCTTTGAATCCATTATTCTATTCCATCCTCACATTTTTATCGCTAATTTCGCACCCATTCCCTTATGGACAAAACAAGCCTATGGTAGGTCGCACAAAGGCAATCCACCGTAGGCTTGAACTCTCCTTCAATCTTTATTTGTTGCTCCTTCTTTGGGTCAAAACAGAGCTTTCCAAAAAGCCTCCTACATATAACCCCGGATTTTCCGCATCTTGCAGTTTTTCAACAAATAAAACATTTGAAGGACAACTCAAGCCGTCAAAACCCTTCAGTTATCGTAGGTTTTCTTGGTTGACCCTATTATATCTCTATCTCCGCGCCTCTCAATGGTCGGAACATATTTCTGGGTTATTCCTTTATATTCGGTTTTATCTACGTCATCGTATTCTGCACCGCTTACATGATGACCGGATCTGTTGTAGCAGGTAACCTGACATCCATCTCGTGCCATTCTGGTGCATAGTTCTTTTACAACAATCTCAATCCCGCCTTCACGTGACAGTCGTTTTTGTCCGAACATCGCTATTTTTAGCCCTTCGCCCATTATCTTTCTCCGCCACTGTTCTCCCTAGATTTTTCCTATATCTCCGCACTGCAAACTAGACGATACTCTGGTTCAATAGTATTCTGCTCACTGATTTTTTGCCCCACTATCAGCGAGCTACGCATAGAGTACAAATGTGTCTTAATTTGTTTCATTCTGCCAATCCCATCCAAACTTTGCCACAAAGGTTATGTCTATTCGTTATGAGCAGAAACTAGCCCACGGTTTATTGCTGAACAGCAACTGACCCGTGGGCTCAAATTATTCTTCAAGTCTCTTTCATTCGTTTTCACAGGGTGCAGTATGGTACATAAAGCACCTCTGATAACCTTCACAATGCCTCTTTCAGACACTTCAACAAATGAGATACTTGAAGGACAATTCAAGCCCCTAAAAAGTATCATCCATTTTGAGAATTGAAGGTTGTAGATTCTAAATGCTGATAATATGTGACTTTATATAAAACCGACTCCTCTTTTGACCCCTCACCCGTAAATCCGATTCATTTCATTTTGCTTCCACTCCCAGCAAGAATGTGCATAGCGTTTTAGCGTGATATCAGGATTCGAGTGCCCCATCAACTCACTCAGCGTTTTTACATTGCAGCCAGCTTGCAGGCAGGTTGTTGCAAATGTATGTCGCAGCGCATGTGGGCGGACAACAGGAACTTGAGCCTGCTTTAAGTATCCTTGCAAGCTTTTGTAATAGCAGCGCGGTTCAACTGGCCTAAGTTCGGTATCTGATAGAAACCAGACATCGTTACTCTGTCCGACATACTCTCCTTCTAGAAGGCTGAGGATACTTGTTGGGATAGGAATGTCGCGCTCGGAACTTTGCGTTTTGGGAGACTGCGTTACCAAGGTGGTTTTTCCGGGTGCCATATAAATCCTCTTCACAGTGCGCCGAACAGAGAGAACACCGTTTTGCAAGTCGAAATCACCCCATTGCAGCCCGCACACTTCTCCGATACGAAGCCCCATCTGCATCATCAGCAGCATACCAAGCTTCCTGGGCGTTGGCGAAGAGCGAACAAAAGCACAAACAGATTTTTGTTCCATATTATTTAGAACCGAAGTGTTGGATGGATTCATAGTTGGAAGTTTGAGATCAATTTCAATGGGACGCATAATATGTAAATGTACCGCATATCGGCAAATTCTCCGTACAAGCGTCAAGCACTCCTTGCTCATTGCGTTGCCTAGGGTCTTGTGGTTTTGGTCTGCAGGGGCAATAATTTCCAGAAGGCTGCTTTCTAGAATGCTTTCACTCAAAGCTTGAACACGATACGGACCAAGCACAGGTAAAATGTAGTGTTGGAGTGTGTAGTGATAGTGTGCTGCTGTAGAAGATTTGACACCTAAAAAAATGGAGCTTTCCCAGGTGCGAGAAAGCTCTGAAAAAGTCGGATTTTCTACATTTAGCGCAAATTGTTGCACCTCCATCTTTTTGATGGTGAGTTTTTCCTTTACTTCATTGTAAGAATGGCCATAAATGTACCCCCAGATTGCGGTCCGATCAGACTTTCGCCCCTTAATATAGCGCCCCTCCCAACGACCATCTTTCCTCTTTCTGATGTTTTCTCCGCGCTTTGCCATAATGCTCCTCCTTGAAAAAAATTGTAATGATGTAGCATTGATTTTATCTGTTTCGGCTATTCCATAGGAAAAAGTGTGCCCAATATGGTGAAAGTGACAAAAATGTATTCGAGTACAGTTGCAACGGTGTACAAAGGGAACATAATAAAAAACTTAATAATGGACTACCAATCTTACACAAAGTACCGCCCAAACGAGACTACGGGCGGTATTTTTGTATCA
>OLQL01002892.1_pt1 | contig 11024 bp, 9 predicted proteins | sample 1672971 | NCBI WGS metagenome assembly OLQL01 (sample SAMEA3136742, study PRJEB25190) | human gut metagenome | biome: human gut; feature: human-associated habitat; material: faeces | place: Austria | collected 2013
GCGACGGGGGCGAGGCGAATGGCTGAGCGGTATCGATATGCGGGTTCAACGGTATCACATTGGCCACATAGATTTTTAACTTGCATTTCTACCCGCCCTTTTCGTAGAGTCGCCGATACGTGCTTAGCGCACCCTCGGCGCGTCCGGCAGGCTTTGCGAAATGGAATCCAGGAGACTTCGGCGCAGCATCATCTTGCGGAATGCTTCTAATGAGCCTCCCATCCTTCAAAAACAGAATCTCATCGCACAGCCTATCGACCGAATCCAAGATGTGGGATGACATGATGATGCACGTACCAGAATCGGCCAGCTTCCTGAGAATCTCGGAATGCAAGTCCACCCTGCTGGGGTCGAGCGCGTTCATGGGCTCATCTAATAGAAGGTACCGCGCGCCCGTCGCATACGCAATCGCCAGGGTAAGCTGCTGCTTCATGCCCTGGCTCAGAGTGCGGATCCTCATCTTCGCGAACTCGCCTATCTGCGTTTGTTCCACCATCTCTTCGATATCGCGAGCGTGCGGCCACATATCGCAAACCATCTTGAGGTGATCTTCCGCACGCAATCCGGGATACAGCAGCGTCCCCTCACCAGGTGCATAGAAGATCATAGAACGGACCTCTCTCGCACCCGTACCCTGCACCTCATCCAGAACGATGCTCCCGTCCACGCGAGGACCCGGCAAACCTGCCATCGCACGCAGCAACGTCGTCTTTCCATGCCCGTTCGGAGCGACGAGACCGTAGACCGTACCCGGGGCAAACTCAGCGTTCACCGAATCTACGAGCACCTTCTTTCCATAAGAGATCGTCAGCGTTTGAAGGTCAATCATCGAGATCATCCCCTTTCGATCTTTGGAACACTCAGGCGCACCATCAACGGAGATACGACGCGCAAGACCACCAGCAGAGCGCCCGATGCGCCGACGACCTCTCCAAAAGGCATCGCGTTCGTCCCTCGCCCAAGGAACCCAATCGTCCCCACCTGGGAAGCGGGATCAAACGAGGCGAATGGAGCCAGCAGCGCGACGCCCATGCCCACGCTTTCAACATGAGCGCTCAACGAACCCAACACCAAGAGAACCGCGCAAACCATTCCGGTGACAACGGGGTTGCGGCTAATCGCTGCTGTCAACGCAGCGACGACGGAAATCACGCCGTATGCCATGACCAGCAACGGAATACTGCACAACACCGCCTCCCCCACCATGGACGTTGTCGAAGCTCCCGCCCGAATGAGAGCGACGGGATACTCCGATCCACCCGCACCGTTCTTAATCACGGACACAACGACAGCGGGAACCATCGACACCAAAAGCAGCACCAAGCCAAGCAGGAGAGCCAGCGCAACAGCCGTCAGAAAACGCACATGCGCTGTTGCGGGGATCTGGAGAACCAGAAGGGAACGACACTGCAGGTGGGTGCACGCGAGCGATGTGACAACCACGGGCAACAGCAAAAATAAGGAGGGAAGCGCTGCCTGGAGATACGAAAGGAGGATTAATGGGGGCATCTTCGTACTTAACTCGTAAACCTTGGGGTCCGGCAAGCTCGCGATCGACTCAAGCAGAAGGGCGCGCGCCTCCGCACGAGAAGGAGTCTCCGGCTCGATTCCGATCGATTGCAGGAGAGTCGCATCTGCCGCGCCCAGCTCACCTCGAGCGCGCTCGTACGTCGCAAGGCTTCGAAACCCCTCCGCAGGCATAGGCGCGTACACGAAACCCGAAAGAGCATCCCGCATGTCTTCCAGGGCCGCTTTGCCCTCGACGTCCATATTCGCAGCGTTCTGCTCTAGATACCGATCTATTGAACGGAGCTCCCCATCCCTATACCGAACAGCGGAAACGTTATCAGCGTCAGGAAACATCTCGACCAGAGCCGGGGCCAGCATCGTCGTCGACATTGCAATCGCGCATACGGCGAGGGTAGGAGAACGCAGGAGCAGTTTCCCCATCGTTCTTACGTATGCAACGGCGGAGGCACAAGCGCTCGAACGAGTTGCCGTTCTCGATGCAGTGAAGGAACCTCTCTCAAGACAAATCGGGGATATCGGGCACGCGCAGCCGCTCTTTCCAGCAACGCAAAGCAGGCTAATTGCCAGCACCTCGATCCCGATTGCGCATACGAGGGCAATCGCGCCACGCTCGAAGCAAAGTCCAGGCAGATTCACTATCTGCGTTGTCGGGTACGGGCTATAGGCGCCGACGGTCAACTCAGTGTTCGCATACGTAAGGGGATTCAACAGGGCGAACTCACGTAAAGCGATGGATCTTCCGTAATACCCGGGAACCATCGTCACCCCCATCAGGGCACATACGAACACGATTCCAAGCGTAGGGTTATTGGCAATCTTCACGGCAAGGTGAACGACAAGCGAGATGAACGCTGCCACCAAGAATTGCAAGATGGCCGTCTGCGCGAACACCAGCCAAGCCGGTTTGATAACCGGAGTCGCATATTGAATGTAGCCTATCGGATAGAACGGCGAGCCCGGGCCATTCTTCACAAGCGCGGCGATTATCCCTGGAAGATTGATGGCGAGGACGGCAAGCATTGCAAAAACACTCGCCCATACGCTCGATGCAACAAGTCTACCCAGTTCGCCCATCGGTGCCTGGATGATGAGCTTTTCACGTTTGTTAAGACGCGCGGCAAGGAACGAGACGGCAACGGCCGTTGCGACCCATAGCAAGTACTCCTTCGATCCGTCATAATAGGTGTACTTTCCATCCGATATCTGCAGAAACGGAAGTAGGGGAGAGAGCGGTGCCAAGATAAGACGTCCCGCGGCAAGAGGGTACAGAAGCGCGGGCATGCTTGATGAAGAGGTATAGACACCGTCCTCCCCCGCATTCACAAGCGCATCCGCATAGGATGCTGACAATTCCTGCTCAACACGGGTTATTCCCGACTCGAGGTATTCGACCCGTCCGTCGATGCCAGCCGCGCTCCTGAAGACGGGCAGAGCACAAAGAACCATCAACGCAACAACGACAACACAGAGCGACCTGGAGGAGAGAAGCGACCTAAAGATCGCCTTCGAGATTTTGAGCATATTCATCGCCAACCTTAACCTCATCCAGTCGGAACAGAGGGGCCGAACAAAATGCTCGGCCCTTCCTCGCATCTAGTAGGTGCTATAGACAAATTGCCATTTATCAGTTGTGCCAAGAACACCACAGGAGCACATTGCAGCGAGGCGGGATTCCCTATGATGCGCAGATCGGCGATAGCCATTTCGGTAGGAGATCGTCTTGTAAGAGATGTTGAACATCGAGATGCTGTGCCCGCTTACGCCGCGAGGACAGCTGTAGCTCCAGTAGGTATCGACGACGTCGTCCGTATACCCGAGGGGCTCAACGAGGGCACACTGGCTGCTCTCCTGGGAAGGAGGCATCGGGGTATCCGCAAAAGCGGGGGCTCCCGGCAGCAACAGACAAAGAGCGAGGCCGAGGAAAACCAAGAGCTTACACGACTTAACAGTACTGAACATAATCCTCTCCAATCTAGAGGGGTTTCGGTTGCAGCATGCTGTGATTACTTGACGGCAAAGTCAATTTAACATAAACTGTTAAGAAGTAACCTTAGTTTTTTAAATTCTTCGGAGGTTATTATGAGTTCCGACAATCGCACTCCCCGGCTTCATTCCTTCCGCATCGCATGTGCGATAGCCTCTGCGATCCTTTGCGCCACCGCCATCGCACAAGTAGCGTTCTCCTTAAAGCCAGCAATCGAAGTGCTCGACAACCCTGTAATTGCAGACTCCCCCGCGTATCCAGCCCTTGCGATCTCGACATTGGTCCCTGCCGTCATCGGTATCGCTACGACCATCCTCAGCGCCGTTCTCGTGTGGACGATCAAGAGCGGAGACCCCTTCAAGAAAGGGTCTGCGACATGCTTGAAGGTGCTCGGCATTCTCTTCGTTGTTCAAGCTGCCACCAGCCTCTACGCCGGCTCACTCAAAACCTCCGTTTCGATGTTTGGCGGCGAGGGGGCCGTCGGTGCCCAAGAGATCGCTTCATCATTCGATTGGACCTCTCTGGTTCTCGGCATCGTCCTGTTCATGCTTTCCCAGCTCTTCTTGTACGCCCGAGAGCTGTACCTCGACTCCGACGAGATTGCGTAAGGAAACGCCATGCCCGTAATTGTTCGCCTCGACAAGATCATGGCCGAGCGAAAGATTTCCTCGAACGAACTTGCCGAAAGGATTGGAACCACGCCCGTGAACCTGTCCCGTATTAAAAAAGGGCATATTCGCGGCATTCGCTTCAACACACTCGAGCAGCTATGCCTCGCCCTTCGTTGCCAACCCGGAGACCTTCTCGAAGTCATGAGCGAAGAGGATGCCCGAAAGGAGTTCGGACTCGATTGGTCCGCCGAGGATTAGAGGGCGGTCGTACTCGCCCTGCACACGGGGATGCGAATCGGCGAGGTCTGCGGCCTTCGGTGGTGCGATGTGGATTTCGAGACGGGCCTGATCTCGATCAGACACTCGGTGGCGTACGCGAAGGGAATGTGTTCGTTCATCAAGGACACCAAGACCCATGACGCCAGGGGTATCCCCATCGACCCGGTCGGCCTACTCCCCTTCCTGAAGGAGACCCACGAGATCGACTGCGGAAAGCTGCGCTTGCGCGGCCTTACCGGGGCGGTCGAGATCGGGGACTGCTACATCCTGTCGGAGCCGGGCGCGACCTTCGCGACGACAAGCTATATCCGCAGGGCGTTCAAGACGTTCTCGGAGACCAACGGCCTCATGGGCACCAACGACGAGCTGATCACGTTCCACGGCCTTCGCCACACGTTCGCAACGCAGTGGATCCGCCAAGGCGGCGATATCAAGGCGCTCCAATCGATCCTCGGCCACAAGGACGCCATGGCGACGCTCAACGTCTACGCCGACATCGAGCCCATCTCCAAAATCCATAACATGCTGCGCGCCACGCCGTGCCTTTGGCGCGGGCACCTCGGGCCGAGGGTCGATCCGGGTCCCATGTTCCAACAGAGGATCCAGGAGTCCATCGAGACGCTCCAGGCGTTCGGCTACGGCATCACCGAGCCGGACGACCGAAATATCGCCATACGCGTCGTGAAGACGAACAGTTGGCTCTAGCTCACCGAGTACGCGGCAGTGCTGGGCCCATCCCAACTGAGGTCACGGTGGTCCGATAGGGGCGCCGCCCGCGGCATGCGCCGCGGAGCGGTATCCCCTACCGAAGGGCGGGGATGCCCTCCGCTTCCAGTTCGGAATCAGCCGTCGGAGGCGTTCGGCTGACTGCGGGAACGGCCTGTCCGCTCAATGTGTTCGGCTGAGATCGGAAATCAACCCAACACGAGCCGGACACGCGCCAGACGGCTCTTCCCCGTGCGGCCTTCCCCCTTACGCTCATGTTGCAGGCATGTAACGCCGCAGCGAGCGCGCCTTTTTTGCGCCAGACAGGTACAATGATGAACACTGTACCGTAGCGGAGCGCCCCGCGCGCACCGCAATCACGCGAAAGGGTTTCCCATGGCCGAGATCTCGTCCTCCCGTATCGTCATCACCGTCCTTGGCAAGAACCGCCCCGGCATCGTCGCCGGCGTCACCCGTGTCCTAGGCGAGGCCAACGTCGACATCCGCGACATCACGCAGTCCATTATCGAGGACATCTTTACCATGACCATGCTGGCCGATACCGCCGAGTCCAAGCTCGACTTCGCCGAGCTGCAGAAGGCGCTGGCCGAGGCCGGCGAGCTTTCGGGCGTCAACGTGTCCATCCAGCGCGAGGACGTCTTCAACTTTATGTACCGCCTGTAGCGAGCAAGCCGCTGGGGATAGCCTGACGCGCGCATGCCCATGCAAGTCACCCCGATGCGGCCCGGAGAGGAGCGCGCATGGCCTACGACGCCAAGAAAATCTACTACCGCTTCGACGATCACCTGAGCCGCCTGGTTCTGGATTACGAGGCGAGCCGTCAGATTTCGCCCGAAAGCGAAAACCTCTACCACGGCCTGCCGACCGCCCCTTATGACGAGGGCTTGTTCGTAGAGCACAACGTCAAGCGCGGCCTGCGCAATGCCGACGGCTCGGGCGTGGTCGCGGGCCTCACTCGTATCTCGGATGTGCACGGCTACAACAAGGTCGACGGAAAGGTCGTGCCCGACCAGGGCAAGCTTACGCTTCGTGGCTACAGCATCGAGGACCTGGTCAACAACGCCCAGGCCGAGGATCGCTATGGCTACGAAGAGGTCGCCTACCTGCTCATCACAGGCTCGCTGCCCAACAAAGAGGAGCTCGACGGTTTTTGCGAACGTCTGGGCGCTTTTAGGCACCTGAGCGACGAATACGTCCGCGAGTTCCCCATGACCACGGTGTCGGCGAGCATCATGAATGTGCTTCAGCGCGCCGTGCTGCTGCTCTACGCCTTCGACGCCGAGCCCGACGCCATTACACCCGAGCACGAAATCGACGTCGCCATCTCCATGCTCGCCCGTCTCCCCCGCATCGCCGCCTTCGCGCATATGGCCTCGGTCGCCAAGCGCCGTGGCTCCGAGGTTCATGTACCGCACCCCACACCCGGCCTCTCCACCGCCGAGACCATCCTGCAGGTGCTCCGCGGCGGCATGGCATTCACCCACGACGAAGCCATGCTGCTCGACGTGATGCTCATGCTGCATGCCGAGCACGGCGGCGGCAACAACTCCACGTTCGCCTGCCGCGTGCTATCCTCCTCGGCCACCGACCCGTATTCCGCCTACGCCGCGGCTATCGGCTCGCTCAAGGGCCCGCGCCACGGCGGCGCCAATGCCAAGGTCGTGTCTATGCACGAGGACATCCGCGCGCATGTCTCCAACTGGGAGGACGAGGACGAGGTCGCGGCCTACCTGGGCAAGATCCTCGACAAGCAGGCCTTCGACGGCACGGGCCTCATCTACGGCATGGGCCACGCCGTCTATACGCTCAGCGACCCGCGCGCCGAGGTCTGCCGCCGTTACGCGCGCTCACTGGCAGCCAAGAAGGACTTGGGCGAAGAGTTCGCACTCATCGAGCGCATCGAGCGCCTGGCACCGCAGGTGATGCGCGACCACGGCATGACCAAGCCTATCTGCGCCAACATCGACCTGTACACAGGCTTTATCTACAAGATGCTCGGCGTGCCCGAGACGCTTTTTACGCCGCTTTTCGCCGTCGCCCGCATGGCCGGATGGTCGGCACACCGCATGGAAGAGCTCTTCTGCGCGCATCGCATCATCCGCCCGGCATACCGTCCGGTGATCGAGCCGCTGGAATACAAGCCGCTCGCCGACCGCTAGGACGCGGACCGTTATAGAACCCGAGCGTGGCCAGGGCATCACCGCCCTCGGCCACGCTTTTTATGCCAGCAGAAAGGGCTGCATCAAATGATTGTGTTTTCCGATATGGATGGAACGCTGTTGACGAGCGATAAGCAGATGAGCGATGCCACCTGGGCGATGCTCGACGAGCTCGCTCGACGCGGGATTGAATTTGTGCCCTGCACGGGACGTCCGCTGTCGGGCATCTTTGAGCCCATCCTCGCCCATCCCGCCGTGCACTATGCCGTCTGCGCCAATGGCGCCAGCGTCTGGCAGCTCGACGACGATGTGCCCACCGACGCCTCGCGCGCCACGCGCATCTTGAGCCGACCGCTCGATTGCGGCATTGCCCATCGCATCCGCCGCATCGCCGCCGGCCACGATGTGACCTTCGATATCTTCGCGGACGGGCAGTGCTTCCTCCCCCGCTCGCTCTACACGCGCCTGGATGAGTTCTGCGGCGGCGACCCCCACATCGCAGCTTCGCTCAAGCGCACACGAACACCGATCGACATGGATATCGACAGCAAGATCGACGAGGTCGAGACGCTCGAACGCATCGCCATGTACTGGCACGACCCGGCCGATCGCGACGCCATCGCGGCGGAGCTCGACACGCTCGGAGGCATTGAGGTCACGCGTTCGTACGCCATGAATATCGAGGTCATGGGCGAGGGCGCTACCAAGGGAACGGCCCTCACGTGGCTATGCGAGCACCTGGGCGAGCGTCTCGCCGACGCCTGGGCGTTCGGTGACAACATCAACGACATCCCCATGCTGCAGGCAGCGGGCCATGGCATGGCCATGATCAACGCCGAGCCCGAAGATCGCGAGGCCGCCGACGCCATCACCGAATACGACAACGACCACGACGGCGTCGCCCGCACCATCATGGACGCCCTCGCCTAGTCATTGGGGACGTTCTTAAACGACTAGTCGTTGGGGACACTCTTCGCAAAAAGCTGCAAGGACTGTCCCCCACTGCCGGCAGAAAAGGAACGTCCCCATCTGCCGGATTAGGAGAGACTCTCCAGCACGCGACGGAGCTCATGCTGAACGGCGTGGTCGCGGTTGCAGCCTACGACGCGATCGGCCACCGCCTTGAGCGCGGGGCGCGCGTTTTCCATCGCGCAGCCCGTGCCGACAAAGCGAATGATCTCGTAGTCGTTCATCGAGTCGCCAAACGCCATGACCTCGTCGCGTCCAATGCCGTAATGCTCCGCGAGCTGCGCGATACCCGAGGCCTTCGACACACCAGGCTGCATGGCATCGATCCACGCATTGCCCGAAGGCGCAAAAGTAAAGAGCTGACCAAGTTCGCGCTGTAGCACGTACGCACTGTCCATAACCGCACTGTCGTCGCAAAAGATACTCGCTTTGATGATATTTACGCTGGGATCGGGCAGCTCCCAAATGCGCTCGGCATTGGGAAGGTCCTTATCGACCTCACGCACGAACTTGCACTCGTCATCGAGCAGGAAGGACTTGGTTCGGTCAAAGAGCGCAAGATGCAGATTGGGAAACGTCCTGACGGCTTGGGCGAGCCTTCGAATCGCCAGGTGGGAATACACCTCACGGTCTACCATCTTACCGTCGGCGTAGACCTGGGCGCCGTTAGCGGCGACAAAGTCCATCTTGTCGCGAACGGGCGCAAAGAACTCGCACAGGCGATCGTAGCGACGACCTGACGATGCGGCGAAATGCACACCATGCTCGTGTAGCGCCAGAATCAGTTCGTAGGTCTCGGGAGGCACCTGGCCGTTTTCGTCAAGCAGTGTGCCGTCCATATCGGATGCAATCAGTTTAAACATAGAAAAGCTCCCTTCGGGCTTGTTGGAATCGAACGCGTATCCGATTCCAACGTACCCAAAGGGAGCTCAAATAAGACTCCGCGGGCGTAAACGTTACAAGGACCTGGCAAATAGCTCACACATGTCAGAGGCCCTACGGTCGCGGCGTCAGGCAGCCCGCCAAAGAGCGTCCCCAATGACTAGTCGTTTAAGAACGTCCCCGATGACTAGTCGGCGTAGGTGAAGGTTGTAACGTCGAACATGCCCTCGGGGCGGATGCGGAGCGTCGGGATAACCGGCAGGGGCAGGAAGATGATGCCCATGATGGGGTCGAGCGGCGGCTCGATGCCCATGGCGCGCGCCTTGACCATAAAGTCGTCGTGCTGCGCGGCGACATCCTCGGCCGTGCCTTCGCTCATCAGACCGCCGAGCGCCAGCGGAATGCGCGCCACGACCTCGCCGTTGCGCACCAGCACGTGACCACCCTGGCCCACAGCCTCAACAGCAGCCATCATATCGGCGGCATTGTCGCCCACCACGCATACGTTGTGCGAGTCGTGTCCGATTGTGGAGGCAATGGCGCCACCGGTGATGGTGAAGCCGCGCACCCAGCCGCGACCGATGTGCTTGCCGACAAGACCCAGGCCCGCAGGGCCATCACCGTCGGCGCCCTCGGCCTGCAGCGACACACCGCGGCCGTGGCGCTCGATCAGCATAATGCGGCGCAGGTCCTCGGCGCTCTCGGGGCGAGCCATACCCGTGATGGCCTTACCCGGCACCACGTCGATCACGGCCTCGCCCGGCTTAAAGGCATAGTCGAACACGTCGAGCGATAGCTTCGGCAGCTTAACGGAAGCACGCAGCTCATCGGCAAGGGCCGCAACCTCGGCCATCTCGGGTGCAATCTCGCCCACAAAGGTGCCATCCTGCGCCACCAGGGCACCGGCGGCATAAACACGATGCGGAGCCTTGACAAACGTCAGGTCATCGAGCAACAGCAGGTCGGCGCGCTTGCCCGGGGCGATTGCGCCGCGGAGCTCGTGCGGGTCGCGGCAGCCGTGATCCAGGCCAAACGCCTCGGCCGTGGAGAGGGACGCCATAGAGATAGCGACCACGGGGTCGATACCGGCCTCAATCGCCACGCGGCAGGCATTGTCGATCATGCCGGTTGCAAGCGCATCGGAAGGAGCGCGGTCGTCAGTCGCAAAGCAGCAGCGGCGGGCGCGCGCGGGATTCTCCAGCAGCATCGGCGACAGGTTGGCCAGATCATGGCTGCACGTACCCTCGCGCAGCATCACGTACATGCCGCGAGACAGCTTGTCGAGCGCCTCCTCGGGAATCGTCGACTCGTGGTCGGCAATAATACCCGCCGCGGCATAGGCATTGAGGTCCTTGCCGGCAACGAGCGGCGCATGGCCGTCGACCTGCTTGGACGGCGTCTGGTTGGCAGCATCGATGCGAGCGCAGGTCTCGGGATCGGCCATAAAGACGCCCGGCAGGTTCATCATCTCGCCCAGGCCAAAAACGTCGCCCGGATGCTCGGCAAAAAACGCCTGCATGTCAGCAGCGGTAATCACAGCGCCCGCTTGCTCATCGGGCAGCGCGGGCACGCATGAGGGCATCATGTACTTGATGGAAATGGGCGCGCGGCGACCGTCCTCGATCATAAAGCGCAGGCCGTCGAGCCCCGCCACGTTGGCGATCTCGTGGCTGTCGGCAATGGCGGTGGTGGTACCGCGCGTCGCCGCCATGCGCGCATACTCGGCGGGATGGATGTTCGAGGACTCAATGTGCAGATGTCCGTCGATAAAGCCGGGGGCGAGATAGCGGCCCTGGCAGTCAATGACCTCGGCAGCCTCGTAGGTGCCGGCGGCATCGTCGCGACCATCGTAGAGCACGCCGACGATCACACCGTCCTTGACGG
>OLQL01002893.1_pt1 | contig 11024 bp, 9 predicted proteins | sample 1672971 | NCBI WGS metagenome assembly OLQL01 (sample SAMEA3136742, study PRJEB25190) | human gut metagenome | biome: human gut; feature: human-associated habitat; material: faeces | place: Austria | collected 2013
AGAAATTTTCAAGGGTTATTGTTGTCTATTGTTCAATTATCAAGGTTCTTTTTGCCGTTCTTTTCAAGCGACAGCTTTTATATTCTATCAAAAGCTTTTCTCTTTGTCAAGAACTTTTTTATTTTTCTGTTTCGTTCGATTTGGCATTTTCATGTCCGCCTCTAGCGACAGCTTGTCTATATTATCACATTCAGATCATTCTGTCAACAACTTTTTTCGATTGATTTTCAATCTTTCCAATCACTTCCAACCAGGAATGTCCCGCCTCCGCGTCTTCTCTGCTCTTCCGTTCTTTTGTTGCTCTCAGTGCTGTTCCTCAGCGACGAATGTATCTTACCATGCCTGTTCTTAATTGTCAATATTTTTTATATTTTTCATGCAATTCTGAATATTCTGATAATTCAATTTATGTCTGCAAGACTATTTCTTTCACAATTATAACGGATACAGCCTTATATAGTAGAAAGTTTTTTCAGGAGCCAAAAGAATCCGCACGCATTTGGCAGAATGCACACGGATTCTTTCACGGATTTATATTGTAAGTTGACAGTTCTTACAAGACATTTCATTAGGGTGTTGATAAAAAACAATTTTACTAAAGACTTAATTCTTCTTACTATTTAATTTTCCGGCAACTCTGAATCCAAGCATTTCTTGATACCACTTTGCATTTTTTTATAAAATATTCCCTTTTCACATAATCCTATTTTGAGTATAATCATCTTTACAGCTATATTTTCAAAAATAAATGCTGATTTTTATGCTACTTTACCAGTAATACACTTGCTTTCTCTACTTGATAGCAAGTGCATAGATTCAAGGAGTACTAATATGTTCCATTATTATATGTTCAACAAACCATTTGGCTGCGTTACTGCACGTCGCGACACTCTTTACCCAACTGTTATGGATTATTTTTCAGAACTGCACAATGACCATCTGAATCCTGTCGGACGTTTAGACCGTGAGACAACCGGTCTTTTGCTCATTACAGATGACGGTAATTGGAATCAACAGCTCACTCATCCTGCCTATCATAAGAAAAAGACTTATCTTTTTACCGTCCTCGGAGACCTGACAGAAGATCGACGCCAGTTCCTGGAAAATGGAATTTTGCTAAAAGGATCTCCTGTTCCTACTTCTCCTGCAAAGATCACTCTTTTCAAAAAAGATACTCTTGCTAATATTCTTGATACGCTGCATCCAGAAGTGCAGAATGCAGTCCGTACTAATCTGCCTTCCCATCCGGTTACCTATGGAGAAATCACCATCAGTGAAGGACGTAAACGTCAGATCCGCCGTATGATGAAGGCTGTTCACTGCTGCGTGATCGAATTAAAGCGGATTTCTATTGATGACATTCATTTAGATGAATCCCTTGCCCCTGGAAAATGGAAAGAAATTTTCCCCTTTGAAAAAAATTCTCCTGTTTAAGAGATTCCATGGACTCAGCAAACTTTTTGTCTGTTACTCACATAAAGAAAGATCAGGAAACGAGATTGCCTTACTCTGCTTTCCCGATCTCCTGATCCTTCTATTTTTCTGCTCTTTCCTGCTCTATTCTTTTCTGATTTTTTATTCTTTCCTACTCTATTCTTTTCTGAGCTTTTTATTCTTTCCTACTCTTTTTTCTTTACATTTCAGATTTTCCATACCTGGTTCAGGCTGCTTTTTTATCTGTTCATTCAGCCTGCCATATAACTGGGTCATCCGATATAGCTTATGAACTATCTTTTTATCAAATGCTCCCTTTTCCATCTGCCAGGTCCAGTTTCCACCCAATGTGGAAGGCATATTAATTCTTCCACTTCCGTCAATTCCCAGAATATCCTGTATCGGTGTCACGCATAATTGTGCTGCACTTCCCATTGCAAGCCGCATAAAATCCCACGTCAATGTATCATCATCCAGCCTGGAAACACCCATATATTCTTTTGCAAAATCACGGCTTTCTTTATCCAGTGTGCGATACCATCCTCTGGTCGTATCATTATCATGCGTTCCCGTATAAACCACACAATTTTCAGAATATCTGTGAGGAAGATAAACTGATTCCCCGCTTGGATCAAATGCAAACTGAAGCACCTTCATTCCCGGGAATCCACTTTCTTTCAACATCTGAAGGACACTCTCTGTCAGAAAGCCGAGATCTTCCGCAATAATTTCCGGTCTTCCAAGCTCTTTTTCAATGGCCTGAAAAAGTTTCATTCCCGGTCCGGGCATCCATGTTCCATTTTCCGCAGTCGACTCACCGTATGGAATTGCATAATATTCATCAAATCCTCTGAAATGATCGATCCTTACAACATCATAGCGCTGAAAACAGTACCGGATTCTCTGAATCCACCATGCGTACCCGGTCTTTTGATGATACTCCCAGTTATATAATGGATTTCCCCAAAGCTGTCCCGTCTTTGCAAATGCGTCCGGTGGGCATCCTGCTACTCTAATCGGATTATTTTCTTCATCAAACTGAAATAATTCAGGTGCAGCCCATGCATCTGCACTGTCAAAAGCCACATAGATCGGGATATCACCTATGATCTGAATTCCCTGTTCTTTTGCATAAGTATGCAGCTTTTTCCACTGCCGATCAAATTCATACTGCTGGAACTGATAGAAGCCGATCTCATCTTCCAGTTCTTCCTTTACTTTTTCAAGTGCAGTTTTTTCCCTTTTCTTTAAAAGCTCTTCCCATTCGCTCCAGCTTTTTCCCTCATGGGCGTCTTTAATTGCCATATACATGCAATAATCTTCCAGCCAGAATGCATTTTCTTCGAGAAATTTTTCGTACTTATCATTTTTCTGAAATCGTCTGTATGCCTTTTTCAGAATCTTAAATCTGTTCTGATATATTTTTTCATAATCAATCTTTTTCTGTTCTTTACAGCGTACTTCCTTACACTCCTTCTTTGTCAGAAGTCCCTCTTTCACCAGCGTCTTCAGATCAATAAAATACGGATTCCCGGCATAGGTAGAAAATGACTGATATGGTGATTCACCATATCCGGTCGGACCAAGCGGCAGGATCTGCCAGTAACTCTGCCCCGCCTTTTTCAGTTGATCTACAAATTTGTATGCTTCTTTTGAAAAGCACCCTATTCCATATTTTGATGGCAGCGAAAATACCGGCATCAAAACTCCACTCGCTCTTTTCATTTTATTTCCTCCAGATCTTTCGCCGTTACAGTTTCCAGATATCCTGATTATACTCTTCGATCGTTCTGTCAGAAGAAAAGTATCCGGCTTTTGCAATATTGATCAGTGCTTTCTTTGCCCATGCTTTCTGATCTGCATATGCCTCCAGTGCTTCTTCCTTCTTTTCTTTATAAGCATCAAAATCAAGCAGTGTCATAAACCAGTCTTTACTGATGATCTCATGCTGAAGTCTTTCCAGATTCTCCTTCTGTCCTACTGCAAGCACTTCCTTGCTCGTGATAAAATCAACTGCAGCTTTGATCGCAGGATTCTTTTCATAAAATTCTTTTGAAACGTAATCAGCTTTTGCATAATGTTCGATCACTTCATCACTGGAAGCTCCAAATACAAAAATGTTGTCATCTCCCACCAGTTCATGGATTTCTACATTTGCACCATCTTCCGTTCCGAGAGTCACCGCTCCGTTCAGCATAAATTTCATATTTCCTGTTCCGCTTGCCTCTTTTGATGCAAGTGAGATCTGCTCAGAAATATCACATGCCGGAATCAGTTTTTCAGCTTTCGTTACGTTATAATTTTCCACCATCACTACTTTCAGGTAAGGACTTACATCAGGATCATGGTTAATGATCTCCTGCAGACAGAGGATCAGATGGATGATATCTTTTGCAATCACATATGCCGGTGCAGCTTTTGCCCCAAAAATCGCAGTTACCGGTGCAGCCGGAATCTTGCCTGCTTTGATTTCCAGGTATTTATCAATAATATATAACGCATTTAACTGCTGACGCTTATACTCATGAAGCCTTTTGATCTGGATATCAAAGATCGTATCCGGGCTGATCTCTATATCCTGCGTTTCTTTCAGGTATCTGCACAGTGCTTTTTTATTTTCTTTTTTGATCTTCACAAGCCTTTCGAGAACCTTTTCATCATCCTGATACTTCAAAAGCTTTTCCAGTTCTGCTGCATCCTTCTTGTACCCTTCCCCGATCAGCGAATCGATCAGTTCTGTCAGAGCTGGATTGCAGTGAAGCAGCCAGCGGCGGAACGTAATACCATTGGTCTTATTATTAAATTTTTCAGGATAGATCTTATAAAAGTTATTCAGTTCCGTCTCTTTTAAAATCTCAGTATGCAGTGAAGCAACACCATTGACACTAAATCCGTAATGCAGATCTATATGTGCCATATGGACTGTATCATTCCGGTCAATGATGGATACGCTCTCATCCTCATATTTTCTTCTTACTTTATCATCCAGAACTTCAATGATCGGAACCAGTTGCGGAACAACCTTCTTCAGATATGCAACCGGCCATTTTTCTAATGCTTCTGCAAGGATCGTATGATTGGTATATGCACACGTTTCTGATACCACTTTCACTGCATCATCCATATCCATGCCACGCAGCATCAGCAGACGAATCAGTTCAGGGATCACCATAGTCGGATGTGTATCGTTGATCTGGATCACCGCATACTCCGGAAGATCATACAGCTTACAGCCTTTTGCAACACATTCATCCAAAATCATCTGTGCTCCCGCACTGACCATAAAATACTGCTGATAAATACGAAGAAGTCTTCCATTTTCATCACTGTCATCCGGATATAAGAACAGCGTCAGGTTCTTCTCAATCTCTTTTTTGTCAAAATCAATTCCATCCTCCACGATCGTCTCATCTACTGAGTCAAGATCAAAAAGATGTAATTTATTTGTCAGATTATTATATCCTGTCACTTCAATATCGTACATTCTTGCTTTGACGTCCAGACCTCTGAAGGATACCGGATATACTATATCGGTCTTTTTAAGCCACGATTTCTTCTCGATCCATGGGTTCGGAGTTTCCTTCTGCAGGTTATTCTTAAATTCCTGTCTGAACAATCCAAGATGATAATTCAGTCCGACACCATCTCCCGCAAGTCCAAGCGTTGCAATGGAATCCAGGAAGCACGCTGCAAGTCTTCCAAGCCCCCCATTTCCCAAAGACGGTTCCGGTTCTATTTCTTCGATCTCGCTTAAATTCTTTCCATGCTTTTCAAGAATTTCTTTTACTTCTTTGTAGATTCCAAGATTGATCATATTATTAGACAATAATTTTCCAATAAGAAATTCTGCCGAAATATAATATAATTTCTTTTTGCTGTCCGTACGCTCTTTTTTTGAAGCCATCTCCTGTACGATTGTCAACAGAGCATCATAAATTTCTTCATTAGATGCCTGTGAAATCTCTTTTCCCAGTATCTGATCCAGCTTTTCCTGCATATTCATAGTCTCTTCTCCTTTTTCATTCCGTTCCATTCTATGGCGATTCCACACCGCCCGTCTTTATCTTATTTTCACAATATGTATTTTAATACTATTTTTTTATCTTTTCTTGCAATATAATTTCATTTTATAGTACAATACTATCATTCTATGATGCCAGTGGCAAAAGGTCTAAGCCCACATGAGCTTGCTCATAGGTGGGTGAAAAACCTTAGGACCCGCCCCGATATGAACATAAAAGTGGGATGATAATCCCACGATATGCGAAGATTGGGTAGGATTGTGGGAGTGCGTAGCACGGAGCAATCCGTAGGCATCAAAGTCGGGGGCTTTTGACCCCGACATCATTCTATTGTATAAGCAGGCATTATGTGAGTCGATCCTGTCGCTCATCCATGAACCACTCTGAAAGGAGCAGATTTATTTGCAGATCAATAATTATCAGAATTATCACGAAACCAAGCAGCACACAACTGCAGAATTTCCATACAATACTTATCCTTGTTCCATTCCACTGGATTTTACCCGCGTCCCGCTTCACTGGCACGACGAACTGGAACTGATTGTTATAAAAAAAGGGCATGGTCTGATCTCAGTCGATTTTCAGAAAAAGATCGTCAATGCAGGAGACATCATTTTTATCCGTCCGGGCTGTCTTCATTCCATCGAACAACATGAATCCGATTCCATGGAATACGAAAATATCCTTTTACTTCCCGAACTTCTCATCTCCGGGGACAATGATCTCTGTGCCACGCAGTTTCTCCGTCCTCTTATGTCAGGTTCTGTTCCTGTAGAGATTTTTTTTACTCCTGCCGTCCCCTGCCATGGACAGCTTACTGAGTGTATTTGTCAGATTGACCTGTTATGCGAAACCCGTCCTGACGGATGGCAACTTGCATTAAAAGGTTATCTTTTTCAGTTCTTTTACATTCTGATCTCAAATCAGAAAAAAAAGGAACACGCCTCTTCTCCCCGGTTAAAATCTCTCGAAAAAATGAAGCTTGTCCTCAGATATGTAGAAGAACATTATACTGAACCAGTCTCCATTGAAGATATGGCCGCTCTCACTTATTACAGTAAATCACATTTTATGAAATTTTTTAAACTTCATATGGGAACCGGTTTTATCGAATATCTGAATGACTACCGACTTACGATTGCCGGACAGAAACTGAAAAATTCTTCCGACTCCGTTCTTACGATTGCTGAAGAATGTGGCTTTGAACACCTTTCTTACTTCAACCGGCTTTTTAAAAGAAAATATGGAACTACTCCCGGAAAATACAGAAGCGGCTTACACTGAAGCCGCTTCTGTATTTCCAGTTTTTCTGACTCTTTTATTCCTTTCCATGCGGAACGTATTACGGATGATAATATAATTCGATCGGGTCGATCGGATCAAATGGATGCTCCTCTTCCATTTTTTTATTTCTGCCATGACGCTTTAACAATTCACCACTTTTATTATAGACCCAGAATGAGTATACCAGGAATTTGTTGATCTTTCCGATCTTCTCTTTCGTCGTCTTGTTGTAAAGTACTCCACCTGTTTTTAGCGGAGTCTTTTTATGGATCAGGGAGATCAGCTCCGTCTTATAAATATCGGTGTATCCGGCCTTCTCTGCAGCAGCTACCACCGATTTCGTATCAAGGAACTGCCTCTTGCTCCGGCCCTCGACCACCTTATACCCATCCCAGCTGACACCATGATTGATGGCCTCCGAGCTGACATAGGCAAAGATCGCTTCGATCCAAGACTCGATACGGTTCAGGGTCGGCAGCATTTTCTCAATGTCTGTCTTGGAAAGCAGTGCCGGGGATTTGAAGGTCGGCACGGAGGTGTCCGGGTCAAAGGATGCCGTCGCATCCGTTTCCTCAGTTTCATCCTCCAGCACACCGGCATCCAGATCCAGAAACTCTTCTTTCACCAGAGCCATTGCTTCATCGGTGCAGGCTTTGCAGGAAGTTCTGGCACGACAGAACCGGCACCAGTCCCCGGGAACCTGCTCGCCTTTTCCTTCAAAGGCCAGCTTTGCCCTCGGTCTGACATAGGTCTCTGCCCAGTCCAGCAGTTCCTCCACACTGCATTCAAACGTTGAGATATTTTCCAGTCTCGGCTGGATAATGGTCATGGACACCTTTTTGATGCTGTACAGATATCCGTAGGCGTGGTAAGCACCCAGGGCGTACAGCATCATCTGCGGATTATGGTCACAGTTTACGAACACGCCCTTGCCGTTCTTGTAGTCCATGACATAAAGCGTACCGTCTGCGATGATCACGCAGTCGCCGGTACCAAAGCCGGATGGAACAAGATAACTGTAATCCAGCCGCTCCTCCACCATGACCAGCGGATGCGGACAGGTCTCCTTGATGCGCTCCACTGTGGAAATGATGAACTCCGCATAGATATCAGTGTTCGCTTCCATCTCCTCATCCTCATATTCAGAGGTTGGGCGCTTCACCCGTTCATGCAGATATTTCCGCAGCTTGTATTCGCCCAGCGCATGGGCGGCAGTTCCCTCCTCGGCGTACACCGAGGATTCATTTGGAAAGTTCTGCTCCAGCCTTGCAGATGGCGTGCAGTTCAACCACCTCTTCGAGCTGGATGCAGAAAGGATTGCATGTACTTCCGGCATGATGACCTCCCTTAAATCTGGGAAACATCTGCCAGAAATGCTTCGTACTTCTCTGCAGGCAGGTCAGACAGCTGGGCCACACCGTAGGTCTTCAGAAGCTGACCGATCTTCTCGTTGTTATCACGCTTCTTCTTGATCTTGGCGACAATGACCGCCGTTATCTCGTCCTTGGTGATCGTCACTGCAGACTGTGTTTCTGCTTTGGCAACAGGCTTGTCCGTGGCTTTATCAGACAATGCTTCTTTCTGGCCGGTATCTTCTTCCCACGGCAGCGCATCCGCATCATCCACCGGATGCTCACCTTCTGTAGATTCTGAACTCTCGGAGTTCACTGCTTCCTCTGCCTCGTCAGGGTCTTCTACCACAGGCACCTCTGCAGCTTCCTCGGTAGCCGAAGGAGCCGTCTCTTCCACCTTTTTGGTTTTCTTGACCGGCTTCTTACGGGGATGCACAGCAGCCGGGCCTTTCTTTTCTGTTACGGGCAGTACCGGCTGTTCTGCCACCGGAAGCTCCGGCTCATCCTCCGTCTTTGCATCTGCTGCCAGCATATCCAGCTGCTCGGATACACCCGCAAACATCTGTGCCAGGCCATCAAAGACCTCGACCAAACCATCCACGACTTTCTTCGGAGCGTTCAATGCATTCAGTTCGTCCATCATGCGTTTTCCTCCTCTCCGGCTTCTTCCTCATCACCCCACAGGTCATCCAGATAATCGGCCTGTGCCTTCAGAACTGCCAGAATGACCTTCTCACACAGACCGGTTTCCTTGTGGATGCGATCCAGCATCTCATCGAAGTCAATGTCCTCTGCCGGGTCGTCTGCCTCAGCATCCGGCTCCTGACCGAAGCCGTAGTTGTAAGAGGTCATGCGCTCATCCATGTGGACATGCAGGTTCTTGATGCTGAGCGAAAGGAACGGAACACCAGACGGGCGTGCCGGCATCGGCTTGTCCTGCTTCTGCGCTTCCGTTTTTTCCTCTGCCTTGGCAGGAAGCGGAACCTTTACCACCTTGGCATCCTTCAGCATCTCGCTGATCATTTCCTCCAGAGTCATGCTCTTCTCGTTCTTATTCTCCATTGTCTTCCTCACTTTCTGCAGCTTCCTGCTGCCCCTCTGTTTTCTTATCATTCAACGGCACATGGTACTGTTCTGAAATGTTTTTCAAAAGCAGTTCAACCACACGCCCCGGTTCCGGGAGATTCCGGACCTTTTTCTGCAACTCATGGGCTCTCTTGATCTCGGCAGCCATGCCCTCCGACACGGTACTCCCAAACACCCAGAGTTCATCTGCCTCCTCCAGCCATTGCATTCCAAGCTGAATGCCGGTATTTCGTTCCTGCTTCTCCTCATCCTTTAAGAACTGGGTAAAATACAGGTGCGGTGCCAGTGGCAGAAAGCCCAGTGTGGAAAGAATCCGACAGGCCATCTTCGCTCTGCGGATGTTTGCTTCCAGTTCATCTTTTCTGCACTTCTCGTCCTGTGAAGTAGGACGGTACGGTGAGCAGACGAAGATTTTTCTTGGCAGGTGTTCTTCCTGCGGTGCACCGCCGGGTGGACGGGCCTCCTTCGCATTTTCTAACTGGGCAGTTTTCTTTGCAGCTTCATTCATGCTTACTGCACTCATAAGTTCTGACCTCCTGTTCATGTACTTGAGAAGTAACCCTCTCACTATGAACATCTTTTTGAGCCTTTTAACAGACACTTTTCTAAAAACTTTTTTAGAAATTTTTTCTCAGCCTTTTTACTGCCTGATTCATGATCCGGTTAACCGACTGCTGGCAGATGCCAAGTTCCTCTGCAATCTCGTATTGGTTCATACCTTTATAAAAATAAAGCTGAAGGATTTCCGTCTGACGCTCGGTCAGCTTACTCATGGCTGCATACAGACGGCGAAGTTCCTGATCTGCCAACATCTCGGCATTATCCTCATCCAAAAAATCCACCATAACTGCTGCGGACCAGTCGGAGCCATCGCATTCCAGGGACACATTTTCAGTCTCAGCAGTACGATTATTCCGATTGTGCTCCATCCGGCGTTCCCCTTCCATGAGCAGACGAACGCTCCACTCGGTCTCCTCAAAAGTCTCAGCCGGCACTACCTGATATGTACCATCTGTAAAGTCATAACGGTAATCACCACAGCGATCCACTGCAATGACCGTGTGTGCGTCATCCATCTCGTAGACCGCATAGCCGTTCTGGTAAACGGTCAGGGAAGCATCATCCACGGTTGTCTGTGCAACAGCCATCGGTTTCATCTCCATCAGTGCCTTGAAACTCGGCAGCTTCTTTTCCACCACTGCGTCAATCTTTTCCTTTAACTCATGTAAGGTGATATGCGCGTTCTCTGCGATATCTGCGGCGATATGTCCTGCATCCTGTACCGCTTTCTCCACCATCTGCGGCTGGCGAACCTCCATCACACCAACGCCACCATTGATTGCAACTGCTCCAGTCATCATGTTCATCATCATTGTTTTGTCCTTTCCCCCGGACTCTGAAAGGGAAAGATACCAAAGCAGGATGCTGATGAGGCACTGATCTATCTGGCAGGAGCATAAAACCAAAAAAGCCCGATTCCAGAGACAGCAGGAATAATCCCAACCGCACACCTCCCCAGCCAGCAAATAAATCGCTGTTCTGTGAAGTTCTGCTATGGTATCCTTCGCCTGCTCTAGAATCGGGCTTACGATATTTTTTTATTTGTCCGGGGCTTGCCGACAGATGCTTTCATTTGACTCTGTGGGCTTGTCCCTTGGACTGATTATATGATAACAAAATGACCGGGGCTTGCAGATGGCGAGACTGCCACACTTGATGTGGCGAATTTGCCACATTTTCATCTGCCAGCCTCAAAAGGGCAAAAAAATACCGCACAGCCCCTTTCGACCATGCGGTTATCCAGCCATCTGCTGTGACTGAAGGAATTTCATCATGTTCCGGATTG
>OLQL01002898.1_pt1 | contig 11014 bp, 9 predicted proteins | sample 1672971 | NCBI WGS metagenome assembly OLQL01 (sample SAMEA3136742, study PRJEB25190) | human gut metagenome | biome: human gut; feature: human-associated habitat; material: faeces | place: Austria | collected 2013
GAACCTCTGCCAAGTGATTGTTCAGGATACCTTTCGTCAGAAGATTGTAATACAGGATTTTGTGATGTTCCTTCAGATAAGTTCTCCTCATCTGCGACCATCTGCCGAGAGTTACTTCCGTCTGCTCCGGCAATTTCAGGTTCGGAAGATTGTAATCTCCCACCATCGTGTATGTGATTTCGCTCATCGCCTTGACTCCTTTCATCTTTGATGTCTTTATTGTATTCGGATTGAGCCTGTTCATCAATTATGCGATTTTCCTTGCTGAGCGTGCTGATTGTTCTGCTGACTGGAAGGCAGTGTGAGGAGCCAGACTCCCGGAACTGCTTTTTTGTTCTCAATCCGGCGCATCCATTTTTTCTGTTTCTTTTTTGCAGTATCCCCGACGTACAGATTTTTATACCAGTTTACCATATTTTCCCTGAGCCTGTGGCTGAACCTTCCATAAATTTGCTCTCTTCAGTTCCAGATACTCCTGATAGGCCTTTTCCAGAATCTGCCGTTCATTGGAAAACTTCAGCAGATGATATGCTTCGTGATACTTGTAATAGCCCGAATCCACAAAGTATTCTTCTCTCTGTGGACGGCTGTAGTAGCCGGATGAGGCCATCAGATACCAGTGCACCTCTTTTTCCACGGTGTCCTCCGGAATGCTGAAGCTGTACTGGCTTTTTCCCACGTACTTGATGATGGTGCCGTGTACGCCGGACTCCTCATATACCTCGCGGACAGCGGTCTGTTCATGGGTTTCTCCCGGCTCAACGGTTCCTTTCGGCAGAACCCAGCCTTCATATTTGTTGCGGTAGCTTTTGTAAAGCGTCAATATTTTTCCACGGTAGATTACGATACCTCCGCAGCTTACTGCTTCGATCATACGTTTTAAGCTCCTTCTGGCTTTTTCCATTCTCTGACAGCTCTTTTCTTCCCGCTTGCCGCCAGATCTTCTGTTAAAAAGTATACCTCTTTTCCCGCCCCCGCGCAACCTTAAAACCGCATCCTTTTTCTAACATTTTTCTAAAAATTCAGAAAACGCGCCCGAACCCATCCTTTCCGGTTCGAACGCGTTTTTTTCATCGTTTAATGCTGTGCATAATATGCTTCAATTACCTGTCTTGCAATCGGTACAGCGACTTCACTCGAATATCCGCCGTTTTCTGCCACAACAGCAATGACAATATCAGGATCATCCGCATTGGAGAATCCGACAAACCAGGAATGCGGTGTCTCTCCGTCGCTTCCGTGTTCTGCGGTTCCTGTTTTACCGGCGATATTGTACGGCAGATCCGAAAGTGAAACTGCAGTTCCGCTCTGGACAACGCCTTTCATCAGCTCTGTCAGCGTATTGGCTTCGCTCTCGGACATTACCGTGCCAAGAGACTCTTTGTAAAAGGTTTTGACTGCCTGTCCGTCCGCAGACACAATGTTGTCCACATAACGCGGTTTGATCATTTCTCCGTCATTTGCAACCGCGGAGGCGATCAGTGCCATCTCCATCGGTGTTACCAGCGTATCACCCTGGCCAATGGAGGTCTGCATCACAAGAGCATCCGCCGTTGTCGAATCAAGGTCGAAAGAACTTTTGCTGGTCGGAAGCTCCAGATCCAGACGGCTGTTCAGATACAGGGAATCCGCCAGCGAGCGGAAGGCATCTTTATCCAGCCCAAGGCCAATCTGTGCAAAGGCAGAGTTGCACGAATGTGCAAACGCACCTGCAAAATCTTCCGGTCCATGCACTTCACCGCCGGAGCAGTGAATCGTATAGTTTCCTGCTGTCAGCTCACCGTCACAGTCGAACGAAAAACCGTCCAGTGTGCCGTTCTGACGGAGATACGCAAGCGAAGTAACAATCTTGAACGTAGATCCCGGCGGATATCTTCCCTGCAGACCGCGGTTCAGAAACACGCCGCTCTCATCGTCTGCGTTCAGTGCCTCCCAGTCCTCATCAATCGTATTAGGATTAAAAACCGGATTGCTCACATTGGCAAGTACACGGCCCGTTTTTGCCTCCAGCACGACAACTGCACCGCGGTATCCGTCCAGTGCATCGGCCGCGGCCTGCTGGAGTGTTGTATTCAGCGTTGTATAGAGACTGTCTCCCGGGTTCTTCGCATCGCTGAATTCATTCTTTACCTGCTTTAACTTACTTGTATGGGACTCCATCAGCATATAGTTGTAGGAAGATTCGAGGCCGCTGTTTCCTTTTCCCGTGTAGCCAACCACCTGTGCAAACAGGCTGCCGAACGGATACGTTCTTACCTCATCCCCGTTTTCATCTGTCGTCGTCTTTGCCAGTTCCTGGCCGTCCGCAGAATAGATTGTTCCGCGGATCACGCGCTCTGCATAGTTATTCTGTCTCGTATTGTAAGAACTATTCAGAAATTCTTCTTTCCGCACGACATTAAAGTAAACGAGATACGCGATCAGCCCAAGAAACATGGCCACGAACAGGAACGAAACGATCAGATACGGCCCTGCGCCGTTGTTTGCCGCCTTACCAGTGGAGGCTGTTCTCGGTCTGCTCTTCGATCCGCCGTTCGAATTCATCCGGCTGCTCGCGGTACTTCTGGCGGGTTCCCTGTCCGTCGTTCCGGCTGCCGCTCTTCTTTCGTCTTTCGGTCTCTTCGTCCGGGCGTCGTTTTTTCTTGGCGCCTGGGTCGTTTTTCTGCTGGTTTCGTTTCTTCTTGTTTCGTCTTTTCTCAAGCTCCTCACCTTCGTCTTCCCTTAAGATGTACAATCCCTGAATGATCGACAGCATCAGCACCGTGGAGAACATGGAGCTTCCTCCATAGCTGACCAGCGGCAGCGTGATACCTGTCATAGGAATAAATTTAATGGTTCCTCCGATGGTGAGGAACACCTGTGTCGCATATTCCGTTCCAAGACCCATGGCAATCAGTTTGTAGAACCGTTTGCTCATCTTCATGGAAATATTGATAATCAGAAGGAATGTGGACATGCACAGCAGAATCAGGCAGATTCCGAAGATAATGCCCATCTCCTCACAGATCGCACAGAAAATAAAGTCTTTCGTTGCAACCGGGATAATGTCAGGCCGTCCCTCGAAAAGGCCGGTTCCGAACCATCCGCCGGAGCACATGCCGAAGAGGCCCTGTGCTAACTGGCTGCTGATATCCCAGTTTCCGATCGGATCCTGCCAGAGTGCCACACGGTTCCGTACATGGGAAAACAGGAAATATGCCACAACGCAGGCGGCACTCATTCCCGCAAGTCCCAAAAGCGGATATCTGGCTTTTCTCGTTGCCACATAGATTACAACCACGTACGCCATAAAGAAGACGAACGCAGTTCCAAGGTCGGTGGATGCAACAAGGATCAGCACATGAACTGCCGCAATGACCGTTGCTTTCACAACGTTTCCAAAGGAATTATCCTCGCGCAGCATGCCTGCCATAAAGAACACGAGTGTGATCTTGGCAATCTCGGAGAGCTGGAACGTAATGCCGTGGATTTCGATCGACAGCTTCGCACCGCCGGAAGTAAAGCCAAGCACCATAACGACGGAAAGCATGGCAATTCCGAGCACAGCGTAAATCCAGGTCAGATTTTTCAGGAACTTGCCCTTTCGGACAATGACCGGAATGATGAAGCAGAGCAGTGTGGATGCCGCCAGAATTTTGTACTGGGACATCGCCTTTGACACGCTCAGTCTCGCCAGAATAATCATGCTGATCGAGAGCAGCATACACATGTTGTTTACCAGGATCATCGATGCCTTCCGGTAAATCAGGCGGTACAGGATCTGTACGCCCAGGATATACGCCATCGTGAGCAGAAACATCTGAATCGTTGATACTTCGCCCTCCTGGAGGAACATCACGAAGAAACAGATGAAATTCATCAGAATGATCATGATGATCTGCCGCATCAGAATGTAATGGCGCTCATCCTCATCCCGCTCTTTGAGTGCAGCAAACGACTGCACGGTAAAACAGATCATGAGGAAGGTAATCACATATTTTGATAACTGAACAATGGTATTTTCCATAAATTCCCCTTATTTTTTCTCACCGTTTACTCTACTTTCCGGCGGAAATGGCCTTTGGTATATTCCTGTTCGGCCGGAACTGCGATTCCTTTACAGTACGTTCCAGCAAACGCAGCGGCGATTTCTTTTGTCTCCTCCAGTGTCTCGATGGTAAAATTCAGCCGCACCGCAGCCGGATGCATGGACCGGATCTCATCGGCTTCTTTTACCAGGCCGAGCGGAAGGCTGTTGTAGATCACACTGTAGCACGAGGTGCAGTAACTCTTCACCGGGAAGTATTTTCCCATCCGGTCTTTTAAGCGTACCAGAGAATAACTGTGATTGCAGCCGTTCAGGTTCTTCTGGACACACTGGGCGGAAACCATCATCGGAAGGTAGCCGTAGACCACCATTTCGCTGTTCGTATTGTCACGTTTTCCGATTTCCCGCTCGTTCAGCTCATACGGAACGGTATCACGCTGCACGCCCTGCTCCTGCCAGAATGCCTGCGCACGGCTGTTGTACGTGTAAACGCTGTAATCGAGCCGGATATCCTTTTCCATTCCCATCTCTTTCAAAAACGAAAAGCTTTCGAGATTGCGGATCAGAAAACCGCCAAGACCGATCTCCTTCAGACAGCGGAACGTGTCGCGGTATTCCTTCAGATCGCCTTCACGCACAACGTGCGGCAGCATCAGATAAACCTGTTTTCCCAGTTCTTTCGCCTGCAGGATGCCTTTTTCCGCCTGCTCTTCGAAGATTTCCCGTTTGAAGCATCCCATGCCGGCGTAGATCGTCGTGATCTCCGGAATCTCGAGCAGCGCATTCCACTGGGCTCTCGTCTCGGCAGATGCGGTCAGCTCCATTTTCTTTTCTGCCCTGCTTTCCTGGTCCGGTTTTCCAGATGCTTTTGCTTCCTGTTCCGGCTTTTCCGCTGCTTTTCTGCGGTATGGCTCTGTCATCTCTTTCACCAGCTGGTCCGAAACGCCTCTCCGCAGCTCGTTTAACGTCTGCATCGGCACGAAACAGTTGTCATCCATACAGACATCGAGTTCTTTGAAATAGAATGGTGTCTCGCCTGTCTTTTCCAGCTGTGTTTTTACGCGTTCCTCGGTCAGCGGCTGCTTCTTTGCCGGTTCTACCATGCCCGCCTCTGCTGTTACGCTGTATTTTCCGCTTTCTGCACTTAAGAACGCCGGCTGGCCCGGATACAGGGTCAGAAAGCCGGAAATCGGCTCTTTTGCCTCAGTCTCGATATAATCTCTCTGGATCTCATAAAAGAGCTGCTCATTTCTGCGCTGTTTCTTTTTATTTTCCTGCTCTTTTTCGTTCTTCAGCGCCATCATATCGCGTCCGTTTCTTACGGTATAATAGCTTTTGTTGAAACCGTCACGGTTATACAGCTCATACAGCTTTTTCATGTCCTCCGGCAGAACGTGGAAACGGGACGGCTTTTTCTCGTACAGATCGAGGTATTTGCGGTAAATGCTGACAACGCCCGCTGTATACTCCGGCTTTTTCATTCTGCCTTCGATTTTGAGGGACATAATCCCGGATTTTACAATCTCCGGCAGCAGTTCTACCGTACACATATCCTTCGGGCTTAACGGATAGCGGTCGCCCGGCTCCCCCATGCGGTGGTTGTCTTTATCGTACGCTTCGTACGGCAGACGGCACGGCTGCGCGCATCTTCCGCGGTTTCCGCTTCTTCCGCCGATCAAGCTGGAAAAAAGGCACTGTCCCGAATAGCAGTAGCAGAGCGCCCCGTGGACGAAGCATTCAATTTCAAGGTTGGTCGTCCGGTGGATTTTCTGGATCTCCGCAAACGAAAGCTCACGGGCCGGTACCACACGCGTTGCGCCAAGGCTCTCCAGGAAACGCGCTCCCGCAGATCCTGTCACTGTCATCTGTGTGCTCGCATGAATGTCGAGATCCGGGAACCAGGAGCGGACCGCCTTTAAAACGCCCATATCCTGGACAATCACGGCATCCAGTCCCTGCTCATAGTACGGACGCAGATACGGATACAGTTTCTCTTCCAGTTCCTCCTCTTTTAAGAGGGTGTTGACCGTCAGATACAGTTTCCGGTTCCGCAGATGGACGTAATCGATGGCTGAGAGAATCTCCTGCTCATCCAGATTTTTTGCATACGCTCTTGCGCCGAATGCGGCTCCGCCGAGATAGACGGCATCCGCACCGGCGGAAACCGCTGCTTTTAACGCTTCCATCGAACCGGCTGGTGCTAATAATTCTGTCTTCATCTTTATCTCCTAAAAACGGGCGATTACCTGTTCCGCAATCCCCCGTTTTTCCTTCTTTTACGCTTTTAATAAATCTTCCAGATCCTTATTTGCCTTATCAAGCTGCCGCTGCATGTGACGGAGCAGGACCTCAAGCTCCTGTCCGCCGTGCTCAATGCGAGCCTCACCGGGCTTCCCGCCTCCGGCTTCACGCCATTCGTTTCTCTGCCAGCTCTTTTTTCAAATCGCCGGCCTGGATTTCCGCTGCGATCAGATCGTGCTTCATATCATAGGTTTCCCGGTCTTTGGCTTCCATATCCTCTTCGAGGGTATCTACCTGGCTTTTTGCTTTGAAATAGTCGTCTGCAATGTTCAGTGCAAGCAGTGTGTGCTTCGTATCCACCGACAGGCGGTTGTATCCGGCTGACTGGGAAAGTTCGCTGATCTTCTGATTCAGATAAGCAGCTACTTTCTGCAGATATTCCGGGCTCTCATAGCCTCCCAGTGTGATAATTTTTCCATCTATTAAAACCTGTGTTGTATTTTTTACAGCCATTCTTTTGCTTTTCCTCCACTGAATTTAACCGGACCAAACTCCCGGCTAATATAACCTATCATATACCGAAAATGGAAGAAAAACAACCTTTTTCTGCAAAAAGCGACAGAAAATGAAAGATTCAGGGCTTTTACTCTTCGATCTTACGCGGTGCCTCCAGCCCCAGGTGGTGCCAGGCAAATTCCGTTGCCACTCTTCCGCGCGGAGTGCGGTTGATAAATCCGGATTTGATCAGGAACGGCTCGTAGACATCCTCGATGGTGCCGGCATCTTCTCCAATCGATGCTGCCAGGGTATCGAGTCCCACCGGACCGCCCTGGAACTTTTCCATAATGGTGGTAAGAAGCAGCCGGTCAGTCTGATCCAGTCCGTAACGGTCTACTTCCAGCAGATCGAGAGCAAATGATGCGACCTCTTTTGTGATTCTTCCATCGTATTTCACCTGGGCAAAGTCGCGGACACGCTTTAAAATCCGGTTTGCCAGACGCGGTGTTCCCCTGGAACGGCGCGCCATCTCAAGCGCTCCCTGCGGGTCCACCTCCACATTCAGTACTTTTGAGGAGTGCAGGATAATGTTGGCCAATTCTTCCTCCGTGTAAAATTCCAGATGGTGGATGACACCGAACCGGTCGCGGAGCGGGGCAGTCAAAAGACCTGCACGCGTTGTTGCGCCGACCAGCGTAAACTTCGGCAGATCCAGGCGGATCGAGCGCGCCGAAGAGCCTTTTCCGATCATGATATCAATCGCAAAATCCTCCATCGCTGGGTAAAGAACCTCCTCGACCTGGCGGTTCAGGCGGTGGATCTCATCAACAAACAGGACGTCGCCCTCCTGCAGATTGTTGAGGATCGCTGCCATCTCACCCGGTTTTTCGATCGCCGGGCCGCTCGTTACCTTCATATGGGTTCCCATCTCATTTGCAATGATGCCCGCCAGCGTTGTTTTTCCAAGTCCCGGAGGGCCGTAAAACAGCACATGATCGAGAACATCACTTCGCTGTTTTGCTGCTTCAATATATACTTTCAGGTTCTTTTTCGTCTTTTCCTGTCCGATGTAGTCGTCCAGGTGCTGGGGACGGAGCGAACCTTCGATTTTCACGTCCTCCTCGAGAACGTCAGTTGTGATAATTCTTCTTTCCATCGTTATAAGGTTTCCTTCTTCCACAATTTAGGACCATCTGCTAAAACATATGCTTCAATGCCGCTTTCAGCACAGCCTCGCTGTCCATGCCTTCGGTGATTTCGACTTTCTTTACTGCCTGCAGTGCTTCCGTTCCGGAGTAGCCAAGCGCAGTCAGCGCCTGTACCGCATCCTGGAAGGCATCCGGTTCGCCTGTCTGCCGTACCGCCGCAGCCGCCTGATTTCCTGCCAGCTTCTGCTCGAACGCTTCCTGCAGGTCGAATTTGTCTTTTAATTCCAGAATCAGCTTCTGCGCGGTCTTCTTTCCGATGCCCGGTGTTTTGGCAATCGCCTGGACATCTTCCGAGAGGACGGCAAAGCGCAGATTGTCTGCAGTAAGCGTGGACAGCACCGCAAGCGCCGCTTTTGGTCCGATGCCGCTTACGCCGATCAGCATACGGTATATTTCAAGATCTTCGCGGGACAGAAAGCCGAATAGGGAAATTCCGTCTTCCCGCACACTCATATGGGTATATATCTTTAACTCTTCTCCCTCCCGGATGCCTGCGTCGAACATACTCGCTGGAATATTCAGCTCATAGCCGATTCCATGGCTTTCGAGAATCATTTTTCCTTCCGAAAGAGAATCTACAGTTCCTTTGATAAATGCAATCATGTTTTTCCTCCAAAGCGCCGTTTTCTTTTTTTGAAAGCGAACGCATATTCTATTATAGCAGAACTTTTCTCATCACGCAACGATTAGTCGCTGTCTTTCTTGCATGTCAGATTTTTTCGTCTTATAATATCTTTAGATTCAAAAAAGTTTTTCAAAGGAGACAAAAAACCTTATGCAGATCATAGATTCTACCCCCGCTGCTCTCTCTGCCGATCTTCAGATGTATCTGAGAAACGGCGATGTCTTTTTCGATATTGAGACGACCGGCCTTTCCTGGCGTACCTCGCATCTCTATCTGATTGGTGCGCTGTTCTTTGACCCGGCCGCGGATGCTTTCACACTGCGCCAGTGGTTTCTTGATCGACCGACCGAAGAAAAAGAGATGCTTGTCTCTTTTTTCACGTTTCTTTCCGACGTGAAGCAGCTGGTGCATTTTAATGGAACGACATTTGATCTTCCTTACCTCACACACAAAGCACTGTTTTATCAGATGGAAGATCCGCTTTCGTCAATCGCATCCCTGGATCTTTATCAGGCACTCCGCCCGTTTCAGTCAATCCTGGGACTTTCTTCAATGAAACAGAAAAATGTGGAACAGTATCTCTCATTCCCACGGAAGGATCAACTTAACGGAAAACAGTTGATTTCTGTTTACCACGACTATCTTCAGACACTGGATGAAAAGAAACTGGAACTGCTTTTCCTTCACAATTATGAGGATGTCCTCGGCATGGGTTCTGTTCTGGAACTGCTCGCGCTTCCTGCCCTGTTTCACGGCGATTTTTCTGTCCAGTCGTGTCGTTTTACCGGACAGACACTGGAAGTTTCACTGCAGCCCGAGCGGGAAGTTCCGGTTTTCCTCTCCCGTGTCTGCGCGGATGGTTCTCTTACAGCCTTTGGTTCACGGGTTTCTCTCTCCCTGCAGACGCATACGGCGGAGCTGAAATATTTCTTCCCGGACTATAAGAATTACTATTATCTTCCGCTGGAGGATCAGGCTGTTCACAAGAGCGTTGGCGCGTTTGTCGATCCGGAACACCGTCAGAAAGCAAAGGCTGCCAACTGCTATCAGCGGCGGACCGGTACATTTCTTCCGCAGCAGAAAGCGTTTTTCACCCCGGCCTTCCGCGAGGATTTCAAAAGCCGCCCTTACTATTTTGAGTGGTCCGATGCCTTTCTTTCGCAGGAAAATCTCCTGAAAGAGTATCTCTGTTCCGAGCTTCAGCTCTTTTTCAAAGACGATAGCAAAACCAGAAAATAAAACAGCCGTACACGTTTTTGCATGCACGGCCGTTTTTCCGGGACTGTCCTTTCCAAGCAGTCCTTTATTTTTTCTCTTCTTTCTCTTCTACCTTTTTTTCTTCCTTTTTCAGAGAAGCATGATGCGTTCCCTGCAGATGCGGATAGGCGCGCAGATAACGTTTCGTTGTCAGGCGCATCAACCAGTTGGTCGGAAGCTGCGGTTTTGTCATCTGGTCAAAGCGCTCCAGCAGCTCTTTAAGATCCGGCATCTTATCGCTGCGCACATCAAATCCAAGTGCCGCAAACCGTTCTTTCTGCTCTGCTCCGAACTCGGTCAGGCGTTCCTTCTGCTCTGCTCCGAACTCCATCAGGCGGTTCTTCGACTCGGAAAGCGGATTTCTTCTTCCCTCGGCTTCTTTCCGCTCCTTCTCCAGCTTCTGCATCTGCTCCATTGCCTCAGACAGTGTCTGGCGCTTCTCGGCCAGATATTCTTTCATCTTATCTCTGGAATACTCTGCACGATACTGCTGTACTTTCGCATTCATCTCCTCGGCAAGCTGGTTAAAGCGGGATTTCTGCAGATATTTCATAAATTCTCCCCACGTTTTCTCCAGACTGCGCATCTTCTGTCCCAGCTGGAATGCTGCGGCTGCGGAAAATCCAAAATCTACCAGATAGCAGACGGTAACAACGGAAACAATGATCTCTCCTGTAGTATCCGAAACAAGATTCACTACTTTCACGGCAATCGGCTGCAGAATATAGAACAGCCCCAGTGTAAAGAATCCCCAGGCAATCGAACTGCTGAGGCAGATCTTTCCCTGAAAATTAAACTTCTGATTGCTGTAGTCCCACCAGTGCGCATGAAAAATGGTCTCCATCAGCACGCCGGTTACATATTCCAGAACCGTCGCTACAATGACACCTCCGAAATACAGTGCCCAGACGTTCGCTTCAAACGGGCGCAGGATCAAGTATACCATAACAGCGCCGGTGCCGTACAGTGTCAGCAGCGGACCATTGACAAAACCGCGGTTGACCAGTTTTTTCTGCCGGATCGATACATAGGAACTCTCCCAGATCCATCCGCAGAAGCTGTACAGCCAGAACCATGCTAGAACGTGGTACAGATCCACACCCAGAATCTTCGTCTCCCACATAAACTTTCATCCCCTTTTTCTTTTCTGGTGCCAAA
>OLQL01002933.1_pt1 | contig 10905 bp, 9 predicted proteins | sample 1672971 | NCBI WGS metagenome assembly OLQL01 (sample SAMEA3136742, study PRJEB25190) | human gut metagenome | biome: human gut; feature: human-associated habitat; material: faeces | place: Austria | collected 2013
ACAGCGGCCTCGTTGCGGGCCTGGGCAAAAATGCAGCCTACGTCGGCGGCATCGTTCCTCGGCCCCACGCTGGTAGGTGCCGTCAGCGCCTTTGCTGCCAGCAAAATGATGGCCGCCCAGGGCTTGACCGCCGTAACCGCCACGGCTGAGCAGGTAGACGCCATCAACAAGGCTGCCAGCCCCTACGGCATTTTGTCGGTCATCCTCATCATCATCGCGGGTGCGGTGCTCTACTTTGCCGTGCTGCCCCGTACCCTGAAAGGCGACCAGCGCAAGATTTGACAAAGCGCGCCTGAAAGCTTACAATAGTTTGCATGCTGAACAACAGGAAGTGAACCATCATGCCGGAAGGCTATACCCATGTGCGCACGGCGCAAAAGGCCGCGGCGGCCATCCATTATAAGGTGCAGTGCCCCGCTGCCTTTGCGGCGGGCGCCAACGGGCCGGACAGTTTCTTTTGCTATGAGGTGTGGAAAAAGCGCGCCAAGCGCCACTTTGACCTGCCCACCCTGGGCAACCGCATGCACGAGGAAAAGACCGGCGAATTTCTGCGCTGCCTGTGCCGCCACGTAAAAAGCCGCCCCCAGGTGGAGTATGCCCTGGGCTTTTTAAGCCACTACGCCGCCGACACGGTGGTGCATCCCTTCGTGTACGCCATGTGCCAGCCCGGCCAGCCCTACGCGGGCCCCGGCGGGCACGGCTACCTGGAGATCGCACTGGACTCCACCCTGCACGAGGAGGACACCGGCAGTGCGCTGGTGCCCGTCAACGATGTCAGCCCCCTGCCCACCGGTGAGGAACTGGCCGACATCACGGCGCTGCTGCACACATGCCTGCTGGAAGTCTACGGTGTGGATGTCTCGGTGGAGTACCTGGCCGATGCGTTCTACCACACCAAGGTGCTGCGCGGGCTGTTCCCCACAAAAAATCCGCTGAAGCGCGGGTTCTTCTGGCTGGTGGAGCCGCTCTTCGGCGGGCGCGGGTTCATAACGGGGCATATCTCGCCCCGCAAGCTGGCCCCCGACATGCCGGACGCCTGGACCGACCCCTTTACCGGCACCGAGCATACCGGCGGCGTGTTTGCCCTGCTGCCCAAGGCCGAGCGCCGCAGCGAGGAGTTTATGGGCGCAGCCCTGCTGCTTTGGCTGGACAAGTACACCGAAGCCGAATTTGCTGAGAAAATCGGCAGTATGAGTTATACCGAGGGCCGCGTGACACCCGCCAGCGACCCCGCCAACGAAAAGGAGACAACAACATGATCCGTATCACGATGCAGAACGGCAAGACCATCGACATTGAGCTGGACCCCAAGGCAGCTCCCATCACCTGCGAAAACTTTGAGAAGCTGGTCAAGCAGGGCTTTTACAACGGCCTGACCTTCCACCGCGTCATCCCCGGCTTTATGATCCAGGGCGGCTGCCCCGAGGGCACCGGCATGGGCGGCCCGGGCTGGCACATCAAGGGTGAGTTCCTGCAGAACGGCGTCGTCAACCCCATTAAACATACCCGCGGCGTCATCAGCATGGCCCGCGCTATGGACCCGAACTCCGCCGGCAGCCAGTTCTTCATCATGCACCAGGATGCACCCCACCTGGACGGCGGCTACGCTGCCTTCGGCCACGTGGTCTCCGGCATGGACGTCGTCGACGAGATCGCCGCCGTTTCCACCGACTGGAACGACAAACCCCGCACGCCGGTCGTGATGGAGAAAGTGGAGATTATCTAATTGTTTAATTGCTACTTTTCTTGAAAGAAAAGTAACTAAAAGAACTAATAGACCCACGAACGGGTTGCACGGTATAAAGGCTCCCTTGTGTAAAGGGAGCTGTCAGCCGATAGGCTGACTGAGGGATTGCCCCGTCTGCGTTACAACGCGGTCTACCATCCAAATGCTTCAATCCCCCAGGCTGCGCTGCCGCGCAGCCAAGAGGCCTTTGGGAAAGTTACCACAAAATCATGCCCGCCTGGTAGGGGACAACGCCCCGCCCCGGCGGGCTTTTACTTTATAGTTGAAATCTTTGCCGAAATCGGTTATACTATTTTGTAATAATTGAAATTGTGGGGGAATCCACCTTCTGGATGACCCTTTATAGAGTAAGGAGCAAACAATGGCACATACCGTAATGGTTACCGGTGCAGACGGCTTTATTGGCAGCCACCTCACCGAAGAACTTGTCAAGCGCGGCGAAAAAGTTCGCGCCTTCTGCCTGTATAACTCTTTCGGCTCGCTGGGCTGGATCGACACCCTGCCGCCGGAGATCCGCAACGAGATCGACATCTTCATGGGCGACGTGCGCGACCCCAACGGCGTGCGCACTGCCATGCGCGGGCAGGAGCGTGTCTTCCACCTGGCCGCCCTCATCGCAATTCCGTTCTCCTACCACAGCCCGGACAGCTACGTGGACACCAACATCAAGGGCACCCTCAACGTCCTGAACGCCGCCCGCGAGCTGGACACCCAGCGCGTGCTGGTCACATCCACCAGCGAGGTCTACGGCACAGCCCAGTATGTGCCCATCGACGAAAAGCACCCCTTCCAGGGTCAAAGCCCCTACTCGGCTACTAAAATCGGTGCTGACCGCCTGGCCGAAAGCTTCTACCGCAGCTTCGACCTGCCCGTCACTATCGTGCGCCCCTTCAACACCTATGGCCCGCGCCAGAGCGGCCGCGCTATCATCCCCACCATCATCACCCAGCTGCTGGCCGGCCAGCAGGAAATCAAGCTGGGCAGCCTGACCCCCACCCGCGACTTTAACTATGTCAAGGACACCGCCCACGGCTTTATGGCCATTGCGGACTGCGATGCCGCCATTGGCCAGGAAATCAACATTGCCACCGGCGTGGAACATTCCATCGGCGATTTGGCCAATGAGCTGATTGCCCAGATCAACCCCAGCGCCAGGATCGTCTGCGAAGCCGAGCGCCTGCGCCCCGAAAAGAGCGAGGTCAACCGCCTGCTGGGCGATGCCACCAAGCTGCGCACCCTGACCGATTGGAAACCGCAGTATACCTTTGAACAGGGCCTTGCCGAAACCATTGAGTTCCTGCGCGGCAACCTGGACCAGTACAAGGTCGGCCAGTACATTCTGTAAGGCCGGTTGTAAGGGAGTTTTATGCCAATAAAATTACAAAAGCTGCCCGCCGCTGTGCGGTGGGGGCTGGCTGTGCTGTGCGCCGCCGTGTGCGGCGTGCTGTGGGCCTATTACTGGCGGGTGTTCTTTGGGCTGGATAACCGTGTGTCCCCCCTGGTGGTTACACTGGGGTGTGCGGCCTTTCTGGAAGTATGTCTGCTGGCCGGGTATTGTGTGCGGCGGTTTGCAAAAGGATTTGCGGCAAAAGGGGCCGTGTGCATCTTTTTGTGCGGGCTGCTGTTTGCATTTGCCAACCCGCCGCTGCAAACGCCGGACGAAGCCGACCATTACCTGCGCACCTATGCCATCTCCACCGGGCACTTTGATTTTGATGCTTCCCGCACCTACCCGGACGATGTGGCCTACCTGCTGGAAGCGTTCCCCGGTGCATGGGTGAATGCGCATACCTCTGCCGGTGTGGGCACTGACCCCGATACCGGGGCGGAAAAAGCCTATAACACCGCGGGCTATGCCCTGAAGCAATACGGCAAGGAAGGCGCAGTGCAGAGCATGGCGGACAGCTTTGCCCTGTACCTGGCGCACGATGTGCGGGATTCTGTGCCGGACCCAGTCAGCGAGCCGGTCAGCTTTCTGGTCATTCCATTCCTGCCGGGTGCGGTCGGTATGGCGCTGGCACGCCTGCTGGGCTTTGGCGCGCTGGGCTGCCTGTATGGCGGGCGCATCGTCAACCTGCTGGCCTACACGCTGTTGTGCGCGTTGGCGCTGGCCAAAGCGGAGCGTTACCGCCCGGCCTTTGCGGCCATTATGCTGCTGCCGATGTCGCTTTTTATGGGGGCATCACTGAGCTATGATGCAACCCTGCTGGGCTGCTATTACCTGATGCTTGCCCTGCTGACCCGCAGGGAGTGGAACACCCAAACGGTGGGCATTTACACTGCCGCCTGCATCTTTGTCAATATCGCCAAACCGTACCTGAACCTTTTGTGGGTCCTGCCCATCTTTTTGGTGGCAAAACGGGAATGGCATGCCAAGGGACGCCGCCCGTTGTGGGCGCTGGGCGGCTTTGGCGGTGCTATGGCCGTTACCCTGCTGACGGAATGGTACGGAACGGCGTTCCGCTATAACTATCCCATGATTGAGCGCCAGGGCGGCAGCACGGTAAACGGCGGTGAACAGCTGGCCTTTGTGCTGCGCAACCCTCTGCGGACCATTGCTGCGTTCTGGGGGACCCTGGGAGAGAATGATTTCTTTATTGGGCAGCTCGGCCTGTTCGGCTGGAAGGATCTGCCCATCAGCTTTTTGAACCTGACCGGCCCGCTGGTGCTGCTGTTGGCCGCCCTGCTGGCTGCTGCGCAGCCAAAACGCGCCGATGCGTTCCCCACCCGCCGCCGCGTGGGCGGGGTGGCGCTGCTGGCGCTGGTGTACGCCGCCGGTGCCATGGCAGCCATGTATATCACCTATACCCCGGTGGGCATGGTGCGCATTGTGGGGTTGCAGGCGCGGTATTTCCTCTGCGTTTGGCTGGCATTGCTGCCCGCCCTGGCCGTACTGCTGCGCAAAACCATCTGCCCCGCCATCACGGAAGAAAAGGCCGAAGCGGCCGCCATCACCCCGCTGTGCGCCTGCTATGCCGTTTTTGGCGCTGTGCTGCTCTTCCAGCACTACTTTGTGGGGCCGGTGTACGTCATATACGCGTAAGCTGGCTTACGCGTATATGAGAGAATAGTTAAAAGAATAAAGAATAATGGCGGTGTGCCTGCGGCACGATCAAATCTGCGGTTTTTCGCGGCTTTTGCGTGATAGTCTTCGGGTATAGAATCAGCCTTTATATGCTACCTTGCCCCAATTTTCTAAGCCGCCCACCGGGCGGCGGTCCACCGCTAATGATTCATTGCTAATTGCTAATTACTAATTTAATTCTGATTCCGGGAGGTGCTGTACCGTGCAGATTGTATTCGGCCTGCTGTTTTTGCTGTTCTTCTCCGCATGCTGTCTGTGCGTGGCGGCATGTACCCGGTTCGATGCCGCCCTGCTGCCGCTGCCCGCCTTGTGCGGGTCGGTCGTGGTGCTGTATCTGCTTTCCCTGCTGGGGCTTTTGCAGTTCGGCCATTTTATCATCATGGCGGTCTGGCTGGCCGGCGGGGTCTACTTTGGGGTGCGTGCCGGGTGGCGGGCTATCCGGCAGGCGCTGTTCAGCCCCGGCTTTTTGCTGTTTGTGGGCGGCAGCTGCTTTTTGTGGGTGCTGTTTGCTTTGCAGCAGCCCATGTTTACCCAGTGGGATGAATTTACCGCCTGGGGCCTTGCCCCCAAGATGGTGGCGGAGCGCGCTGCGCTGTATGTGGCGGATCCCATCAACCTGACGGCGAGCTTTACCTACCCGGCAACCAGCCTGGTTTCCTATCTCTTCCAGCGCGTACCGGGCCAGTTTTATGAATGGCAGTGCCTGGCCGGGCTGGATATTTTGTTCCTGGCCTGCATTGCCCCGGCGGCAGCCATGCCGCGCAAAAACTGGGCGGGTGCTGTGTTGGTGTTTGCTGCGGGCTTTCTTCTGCCGTTCTTTTTCAGCGTGGTTCCGGCGGGCACCCCATCCACCATTTACGCCAACGCCATGGCGGATACCCCCCTGGCGCTGCTGTTTGGCGGAACCCTGTGCCTGTATGCCGCGGCGGGCGGGCGCAAAACCGGCTTTTTTGCCTGTGCCATGCCACTTGCCGTGCTGACCATGACCAAAGATATCGGTTTTGCCTATGCCTTGATCGTTGCGTTCCTGATCGGGCTGGATCAGCTGTTCGGTACGCCGCACCCGGATACAAAGCCTGCCCGCATTTTCGGCGTATCGCTGGCAAAATGCAGTATTCTGGCGGCGGTGGTGCTGGCGGTGTTTATCAGCTGGAACCGCTATACCGCCGCCGTGACCCCAACCGAAACCACTGGGGCCAGCGTGGGCAGCGCGGGCCTGAGCTATGGTGCTGTGCTGACCGGCGGCATCAAGCAGCTGCTGGGCATTGGGCGCGAAGAACGCTTTGCCCAGATCATGCAGAGCATGGGCCAGGCATTTTTGTACCGCCGCGTCTGTTTGGTGGGCGCGCCCATCATGGCCGTCAGCTGCATTCTGCTGCTGTTCACGGCGGCCTTTGTGGCAGCGCCTGCCGGTGCCGCACGCCGCCGCACCGTGGTTGGCTTTGTGGGCGGGGCGTTCTGCTTTGCCGCGCTGTATCTCTTCCACCTGATTTTGTACTTCTACAATTTCTCCGAGGCCGAAGGCTCCGCCTTGAAGGACTATGAGCGTTATATCGCGCCCTACCTGCAGGGGTGGATGCTGTACGGCTTCTGTGTGCTGGGCTTTGCGGTGGGGCAGGGCAGCGGCGCGGCGCAGCGGCTGGGCCGTGCGGCGCTGGGGCTGGCCGTTGCGGCAGTGCTGGGTATTTTTGCCTGGCGCGGTGTGCCCGCAGCCGGGTTCTGGACCAACGCCGACAGCCTGTACACCCTGCGCCGCGATGTAAAGAACCGCGCTGAAGCAATGAACACCGTGCTGGACTGGCCGGACCGCGTGCTGGTCATCAGTCAGGGCGATGATGCCACCCGCTGGTACTACTACAAGTATGAGCTGACCGCCAAGGTGGTCAACGGCTATGGCGGTACCTGGTGGGGCAACGATGATTATTCCAGCCGGTGGGACTCCGACTTTATGAACCTGGTGGAAAGCCTGAACTGGACCTTGTATGACTTTGAGGCGGTCTGCACCGCAGACTCTCTGACCGCCTATATGGAAGAAAAGCAGATCGACTACCTGCTGATCGACCGCGCGGACGACTATCTGGAGCGGGAGTTCAGCAGCCGGTTCGAAGGCGGGCTGAAAGCTAATATGCCCGCAACCCTCTACCGGTTTGAAGGCCGCAGCAAGCCTATCGCCTTTACCCCGGTGGCTGTGGCAGAAAGCGGGGTGGTACAATGAAAGATAAGCGCCCAACCAAGCGTTTTGCCGCCCCCGCCCGTGCGGGCCGCCCGCTGCGCCCCCAGCAGCTGCTGATATTGGCATATGCCGCCGCTGTTATTGTGTGGCTGGTGTACGTGCTGGTGGGCAGCGCTGTGATGCTGAACCATAAAGCAGACGGCACTATGGTGACCCGTACCCTGACGGCGGATGACCTGGAATTTGAAAGCTTTGTCAATTATGATGACGATGAATGGCATACCGCGCCGGTGGATGAACCCGGCTGGTATCTTTCCACCGACAACGACCCGCACATCATCTGGCGGGGCGAAGCCTGGCTGGAAACGGTGGAGCTGGACGCCGTGCACTACCTGCCGTCCGGCAGCGTAGCATTGTATTACCTGCGCCCCGGCCAGACCGAGTACAGCGAGACCCAGAAAGTTTTTGCCCGCGTGAGCGGCGAAAACCAGTATACCTTTGACCTGGGCGGCCTTACCGTGACCGGGCTGCGCATTGACCCGGACAGTGTGGGCGGCGTGCCTACCCGGCTGGACGGCGTGGTGCTCAACCCGGTGCAGCCGTGGTACCTGCGCTTTGTGCCAAACGGCGGCCAATGGCTGCTGCTGTTGTTTGCCCCGGCTGTGGGGGCTGCGTTTGCCTGCCTTGCCGTTGATGTTTTCCGCAAAAAGTAAAAAAGAGCCCTGTGGGGCGGTGCGCCCATGGCTTGGGGGCACACCCGCAGGGCTTTTATGTTGTATAAAATGGTGATTCTATGGAGCTGCTTTGCATCTTTGCCGCGCTGGCGGTGCTGTTTTTGTTCTGCGCGTTCCTAACGCTCAAATGTAACCTGCATGCTGCGCTGGCCCCGCTGACCGCGCTGGGCATTGCCGTTGCCTGGCTGACGGCTGCGGGCATGGCAAACCTGCTGCTGCCCGGCACTGTGCTGCTGTGGGCGGTGTTTGCGGGCAGCGGCGTGTGGGTGCTGGTGCCCCACAAAGGCCAGCGCCCGGCCTACCGCCGCCTGGTTACACCGGGGGCGGTGCTGTTCTGGGGCATGGCGCTGGCATTTGCGGTGTACTTTTTCATCCGCCAGCCGCTGGCAACCAAGTATGATGAACTCAGCCTGTGGGCTACCGCCGTAAAGGTGACCAAGGCGGATAACCGCCTGTATGCCCTGGCTACCCTTGGAACCCCCTGGCCCCAGACCCAGAACCCCGGCCTGCCGCTGCTCTCCTACTTCTTCCAGTTTTTGGGCCATTATGCAGACTGGAAGATCTATGTGGCGTATGATGTGCTGGCCGCCGCCGTGTTTGCCGCGGTGCTGGGCGGGCTGAACTTCCGCCAGTACCGCATTGCGGTGCCGCTGGCAGCAATCTGCTGGTTTGCCCCCTGGTTTTTGACGGTGTATAACCATACGATCTATCTGGATACCACTTATATGACCGCCTATGGCGATGTGCCCGCGGGCCTTGCACTGGGCGGCGCTGTGGCGCTGTGGCTGGCGCTGCGCAAAACCGGCGGCCCCAAGTGGGCCGTACTGCCGGTACTGGCGCTGGCGGCCAACATCAAGGCCAACACCTTTGTGCTGTCCCTGGTGGCGGCGGGGCTGATGGCTGTGGATGCCTGGCTGTTTGCGGAGCACCCTTTCAAAAAGGGCCTTGCCCGCCGCACCGGCTTTGCCATTGCCTGCTTTGCCGCGCCCATGCTGATCTATTATTTCTGGAACATCCGCTATGTGGGCATTCTGGTTGCCAAAAGTGCCAGCGAGGGCGGCACCGGCGAAACCAGCGCCCCTTTGTCCGCTGTGGTCATCAACGGCATCAAGATTTTGCTGGGCCAGCCGGTGGAGGGCTTTTACGCCGAGCGCCAGAGCCAGTTCACCCAAGCCATGGCCGATATGGGCCACCAGTTCTGGACTTCGGATGGTCGGCTGAGCATGATCGGCCAGGGCCGCAATGTTGTGGTGCTGATTCTGCTGGTGTTCTTGGTGGCGGCCATCTGCGCCAGAGGCCGCCAGCTCAAGCTGCGCATTGGCTGCATCGGGGTGCTGTCCCTTGCATGCTTTGTGGGGTATAACCTCATGCTGGCGCTCAGCTATGGCTTTATTTTCAAGCCGGATCAGGCCGTGGGGCTGGTGGATTATAACCGCTATATCTATACCTACTATATCGGCTGGTTCTTTATGGCGCTGGCCTGCTGGAGCACCGCCCTGCAAACCGCGGATGGCGAACAGAAAGCCCCGGCCCGCCGCTGGATTGCCCTGGCGGGCCAGGCCGGTGTTCTGCTGATGGCCGCCGCCATGCTGGTGCGGGTGAACGGCATGATCCTGCCGCAGCTTTCGGTGTTGGGCTTCTCGGATGGCGAATTCGCCGACCGCAAGACCGCCCGCGCCGAAGCTGACTGGCTGTGCAGCGATTACCTGAACGAAAACGACCGCGTGTTTTTTGTCAGCCAGGGGGATAACGGCGAACACTGGTTCTCTGCCGTATTTGATTTTTACCCCGTCCTGGTGGATTACTCCGGCGTGGGGGCCACGCAGGAGGGCGGCGGCGGAACCTTCGGCCTGCCGGAGCTGGAACCGCAGGAGGAGGGCGTGAAGCAGCGCTACTACCACCCCTACACCGCTGAACGCCTGGATGAAACCGTGCGTGCCAACGGCTGTACGGTACTTTACCTGCAAAAGATCGACGATATCTTTGTGCAGAGCTATCAGAACCTGTTTACCGACCACCTGGCCGCTGCGCAGGCGGGGCAGACCCTGCTCTACCGCGTAACGGATGCCGGGTATGAGCCGGTCACAATGCAGATGAGCAAGGAGGCGGCCCAATGAAAGAGATGACATGGAAAAGCCGCCTGAACCGACTGTTTGCCCATCGCTTTGCCTTGCCGGTGCTGTGCTGGTGCGCGGCGCTGGTGTTCTGGCTGGTGCAGGGTGCGGTGGCCTTTGCGGGGGACAGCTCCGCCAAGGCAAAAGGCACCCTGACTGAAACCTCGATCCCCACTGAAAGCTGGCAGCTGGCCGAGCTGACCTGGGGGGAGCCGGGGGAGAACAGCGCACCCCAGGGCCAGCTGATTACCACAGGCGGCGACCCGCAGATGATTTTGGAGGATGTATCCGGCCGCGTGGTGCGTACCGTGAGCTACAACGTGGAGTTTGACGGCGATTCCCGCGAAATGTGCCTGTATTACACCACAAAAACGGGGGAGCCCTACAGCCAGGACCGCCGCGTCTTCCCCAAAGTGCTGGCAGACGGCACCTATGTGTACACCCTGCCGCGCACCCAGATCGTGGCACTGCGGCTGGATCCCTGCAGCCCCGATGAAAACAAGACCGTGGGCCTGACCTTTACTCCGCAAAGCATTACCCTGAACGCTGCCAGCACCCTGCCCGGCGGGGCAGATTACTTTATCCCCACCTGGTACCAGCTGTTCGGCCTGATCGTGTACCCCGCCCTTGCCGCCGCCGTATTGGATTGGCTGTGGGCCGTGGGCAGACAGCTTGCCAAAAAGAAACAATAACCCGACAATAGCCTGATACAACAAAGCACCGTGCCGCAAGCAGGAGAACCCCCTGCATGGCGGCACGGTGTTTGTTGTTGGTATGGGTGAAATCAGCAAAAGGCATCCCCCAGCCGAGAGCGAATGTATTCCAGGAACGCGGCAGATGCTGGGGCATATTGCCATCAGGTGGTGCTGTCCTGGGCATTGTTCCCGGCCATGGTGGCCACCGGCACCGACAGGATCTTCGCCAACCTGTTCTGGATGGGGGTGATGATCTGGAGGAAATGAAAAGCGGGCTAAGCAGCCAAAAAGGAATCACAATGTTGAGGCAACACCGCACAATTCCCGCCTTGCGGCTTAAGCACCGCTCCGGCAGCT
>OLQL01002934.1_pt1 | contig 10904 bp, 7 predicted proteins | sample 1672971 | NCBI WGS metagenome assembly OLQL01 (sample SAMEA3136742, study PRJEB25190) | human gut metagenome | biome: human gut; feature: human-associated habitat; material: faeces | place: Austria | collected 2013
GGTAATAAATACCGTGTAAAACATTTCCGGGATAATGATCCTGTACAGATAAGTCCCAAGTCCCAGTCTGCCTCTTAGAAGGAACTGCAGCCCATAAACAGACAGATTATATAAAAGATCTGCAATTGCAGTCAGAAACATGGGGACCTTCACATCATCATCGTAATAAATCCTGTGCGCATATCCACTTAAATAACCGATATACATATAGATCAGAGCATAAAATCCAAATACTGATCCAAAGAACAGATCCACAAAAAGCCCTGAAAAAAAGCCTGCCCAAAGGCCGTTTTTGCGCCCACGCATAAGTCCCATGGATACACAGAAAACCAGCATCAGATTAGGCGTTACAGAGCCAATAGAGATCAGATCCATAACCGTACACTGCAGAAGAAAACATATTACAATCGTAAGAAAATAGACAATCTTACCCTTCATCTGCGCCCTCCTGTCCGTCTGCTGCACTGCCGTCAGTATTGTCGCTACTCTCCTGACTGCTGTCGCCAGAGGTACTGTCAGAACTGCCGCTGACAGAATTACCTTCCACCTGCGCGGTTCCGTCTACCAGATCCTGCTTATTCACAGTAATAACAAATACATCTTTCAAATGAAGGAAATCCACAGGTGTTACAATGGTTCCTGTCTTAGTCAGGTTATTGCTGTCTACCTGCACTTCGCTTACATAGCCGATAAACAATCCTTCTACAAATTTCTCACTGATATTGGAAGTGACAATACGTTCCCCGACAGTCACCTTGTTCTCCTGATCATAAAGCTGCTCAAAGCGAAGCTTTCCTTCATCAATCAGTTCCAGGTCTCCGTTTACAATACAGTTATCAGAAGTGCTTACTGTCATGGCACTTACACTGCTGTTGTCATCAATAATGGAACGGACAGTAGCCCAGGAGGAACCAACTTCTGTGACAATTCCAACAAGCCCCTTGCCTGCAATCACATTATTATCGACCTTTATCCCATCATCAGAACCTTTGTTGATCATAAAGGTATCGTACCAGTTTCCAGGATCTTTGGAAATGATAGTCGCAGCTACCTTCGGATAGTCCTCATAGGTCTGATCCAGATTGTAAAGCTCTTTCAGTCTCTGATATTCCCCCTGATCCTGGATCAGTTTGTTATTTTGTGTGGTCAGGCTGTCCAGTTCTGCCTTCAGCTCTTCATTTTCAAAAAGCAGATCCTGTTTGTCCTTGAAGCTGTCCCTGACGGAACGGACCATACTGCCGATCTTTTCAATGCTTTTTTCAAAAGGAACTATGACAATTCCTGCTGTTTCCTGCAAAGGAGCTGTGGAAATTCCTGAAGCAAATGTAGCAACAATACAGCTCAGGCAGAAAAGTGTCATAATCGCCAGCAAATGTTTACTTTTCAGATTTATGCGAAATCGAAATTTTTTCTTAAGGTTTTTCATAAAATGGCACCCCTAAAAATTTATGATTTATAACTGTTCAGTACCTTCACAGTTACTATAATTTTCTTTGTGTGATGGGCTGAGCCCATTTACGAAGTTCTTTGTCGTGGATGATCTTCTCCAGACCTTTGACAGCTGAAGTTTCGTAAAGATCTGACAGGTTAAAAGAATAGCCTGTATAACTTGCCAGATATGTATCAATATGAGGGATTCTGGTGCTCCCTCCGGTAAGGAAAATGCCTTCTTTCGCAATGTGGTAGGAGATCTGCGGCGGGATACGTTCCAGAAAAACTTTCATCTGGGCACCGATCTCATTGACACAGTTCATGATTCCCGCATTGACCACATAGGCAGAGATAACCTCTTCCCTGGGAAGACCGGAAACACTGTCAATTCCTACAACCTTACGGGCCTGCTTGTGCTGGTCTGCAAGCCGTCCCATTACCAACTTCAGCCGCTTCCCTGTACGGGTGCCGATCTGAAGATTATAACGCTTGCGTACTTCGCTGCACACTGCCTCATTCATCTGACGTCCGCCAATTGGAATCTTCTTATTTATGATAATACGGCCTCCCGTAATAATGGAAAAATTCGTACTCTGGGCACCAATATTTACGATCATGCTTCCTGCATTGTTCTCCAGATCCACACCCATAGCTATGGCATCTGCAATAGGAGCCTCTACCATGTAAACCCTGTTCTTCCGCAGCCAATGTCCATTCGCCACCTGATAATAAGCTCTTTTTTCAATAGCAGTCATGTCCAGAGGAACTGCAAAGTACATGACAGAGCCTATTCCCAGAATTTTATCAATTTTTTTCATCATACTGTAAAGTACAATTTCCTGCAGTTCCAGATTGGCTATCATACCAAAAGCCATCGGCGAACTTACGGAAATATCAGAGGGTGCTTTCTCAAACATTTCATACGCTTCGTTGCCCACGGCTATGATTTTGCGGCCCTTGGCCGCAATCATGTTCTTCTCAATGTAGCTTTTATTTCGAATCATGGAATAGACCTTGACGGAACTGCTTCCAAGGTCTATTCCATATGTTTTTTCAAACAGCATATATCTGTCCCTTCATCCTTACTATGCCCTGCAAAAACAAATACCCGCCACTGGTTTACAGACGGCGTCAGCACTTCCGGCGGATCATTCCTCCGGCATCATTCCCTGTTCTTTAAAGCTAATGTATCTCTGGTCACCGATCACAACGTGATCCAGAAGCTTCACCCCAAGAATCTCCCCAGACCGGTAAATACGCTCTGTAATTTTCTTATCACATTCACTGGGCGTAGGATCTCCGCTTGGATGGTTATGAACCAGGATCACACTTACAGCGTGAAACTTCAATGCTTCCATAAAAACCTCCCTTGGAGTGATCAGAGTTGAATTCACGGTTCCCCGGGAAAGCATCTGCTCGCCAAGAAAATGGTTTTTTCCATCCAGCAGCATAACGATCAATACTTCCTGCTCTTCGTGCCGGAGACGTTCCATATAGTATTTTGCTATCGTGATGGGTTCGTTAAAAGAAAGTCTTGGTCTGGCAACAGCAGACGCCATCCGCTTGGAAAGCTCCCCGATACATTTCAGCTGGACGGCCTTGACTTTCCCGATTCCGTTCACCTTCATCAGATCCGGAATGGACATATGTAAAAGTCCCAGAAGTCCCGGATAGGAGGTATCTTTCGTAAGACTTAAGATTTGATTGGCGAGTACAAGAGAATTGCAGCCTTGTACACCGCTTCTCAGGATCACTGCCAGAAGCTCGCTGTCGCTGAGCACGGATGGTCCCCACTGCAGACATTTCTCATAAGGACGTGACGACTCCGGCAGTTCTCTGATGGTCTGTTTCATTTCATTCATATCTTTCACCTGCAGTTCTCCAGGACTGACAGGATACTGCTCACGCCATACCTGAAACTTACTTCGCACAGCTTTGCCAATGAACAGTAATGGGACTGTTCTTCATGCCATAATAAGCAGATTCTTCTTATTCCCCGAGACACAAAGACAGTTTTCCCCGCATTGTGTTTCACAATGCAGACTCATTTTAGCATAAAAAAGGAGAGATGTACACTCTCTCCTAAAAATTTCTAAACTTTTTAGAAACAGCTTCCGCTACTTTTATGCCATCCATAGCAGCAGAAGTAATCCCGCCTGCATATCCAGCGCCTTCCCCACATGGGTAAATCCCCTCATAGTTTGCTTCCAGGGAATCCTTATCACGGACAATACGCACCGGAGATGATGTTCTGCTTTCCACGCCGGACAACACTGCATCAGGACGGTCAAAGCCTTTGATTTTTTTTCCAAAGGCAAGAACACCCTCTTCTATGGAATCACCGATCTCTTTTGGAAAAATACTGCGCACATCACCTGGAACACAGTCACCCTTAATACAAGGTTCTACATCTTTAAGTCTTGTACTTGGCTTATGATTCTGATAATCTTCAAACAACTGTACCGGAACCTTACCATTTCCAGCTTTCCACGCTGCGCGTTCCAGACTGCGCTGGAATGCTACACCGCCCAGTGGACCCTCTTCTGGAAAATCAGCCGGAGTCACCGATACGATCAGCGCACTGTTTGCATTGCGGCTGTCCCTGGCCTGATAGCTCATACCATTTACAGCAAGCATCTCCGGTTCTGAAGAAGCGTTTACTACATAACCGCCCGGACACATACAAAAAGAATAAACACCACGGCCATTTTCACATGTGTGAGTGACTTTATAAGCAGCTGCTCCAAGTTTCTCGTTTTCCTCTTCCCCATAAAGAGCCAGATTGATCATGGACTGTGGATGTTCCATACGTACACCTACTGCAAAAGATTTTGGTTCCATATAGATTCCTTTTTTCTCAAACATGGAAAAAGAATCTCTTGCGCTGTGTCCAACTGCCAGCACACATACCTGGGCAGGAATCCTTTTTTCCCCATTTATCTCAATTTCTTTTAACTGACTGTTTTCAAAAAAAAGATCTGTCACTTTGGAACGGAACTGGAATTTGCCGCCCATTTCCTCAATTTCATGGCGAAGAGTCTCCACCACACCAACCAGCACGTCTGTACCAAGATGTGGTTTCTGCTGATAGATAATTTCTGACGGTGCACCCGCCTGCACGAAACGCTTCAGTACTTCATGATTTCTTCCTGAAGGATCCTTTACCAGAGTATTTAGTTTTCCGTCGGAAAAAGTACCAGCACCACCTTCACCAAACTGCACATTGGAATCCGGATCCAGTACGCCATTTTTCCAGAAATTCTCGACAGTCTTCTGACGGACATGCGCTTCCTCTCCCCGTTCCAGAATCAGGGGGCGGTAACCGGCCTTCGCCAGATACCAGGCACAAAAAATCCCGGCAGGTCCGCTTCCTACAATAACCGGCGGATATTTCAGTTTCTCTTCACCAGGAGATGGAAATGTATACTCTTTTTTCCGAGTTAACATAATGTTATTATTGTGAACTTTTTGCAATATCTTGCTTTCCTGGTTTTTATCCTGCAAAGACAAATCTACCGTATAAACAAATTTTTTATCCTCTTTACGCCGGCAATCCAGTGACTGCTTCACTATTTCGTAAGTGAAGCCTTCATTTTTCAGACGAAGCTCCTTACGGATCTTTTGGTTTAACTCTTCCGGGGTATGATTGATTGAAAGTTTCAGCTGGGTAATTCGAATCATGTTATTCTCCTTTTTCAAACACGCTCTGACATTTTGCTGGCATTCACTCCTGCAACATAACCGCTGGACCAGGCCCACTGCAGATTGTAACCGCCACATTTCCCATCAATGTCCAATAGTTCTCCTGCGAAATATAGGCCTGAATTTCGTGTGGATTCCAAGGTCCGGGCGTTAACCTGCGTAGTATCAACGCCGCCAGAGCACACCTGTGCCTGTTCAAAAGACTGATAACCAGTCACTTTAAGCGGATAGCTGCTGATTGCTTCTTCCAGATCATTTGCTGACAAAAGAACTTTTGCAAGCTTATCCGGGAAAAGTCCGGTCAAAAAGTCTTTTTTTCCTTTATAGGGGCAGTTTTCCTTTCGTATTTTCAGAAAAGCTTTCAACTGTTCCCGGGAAAATTCTGGCAGAAAGTTTAAAATCAGAGTCACATTTTTTCCCTGTTTCAGTGCACGGATTCCGTATCGGCTGACTTGAAACACCGGAATTCCGGATACGCCATAATCAGTAAGCTGTAGTTCTCCTGTTTCCTCTGTGACTTTTTTCCCATCCACAAGCAGCGTAATTCTGCCTTCTGTGCGGACACCTGCCCAGCCGGAAAAGCCTGTATTCCTGCATTTCAGTGCAGTTAAAGCCGGGAGAGGCTCTATAAGCCTGTGCCCCAGTGCTGCGGCAAGCTCATAACCGCTGCCATCGGAACCGGAAATTGCAGAAGCTTTGGAACCATTGGAAAGAATAACTGCTTCACCCTCGTATATCCAGCCTTCTACCTGAACCTTCCAGATATCCTGTTCCTTAAAAACACGTTGTACTTTTTGGTTGGTCTTGATCTTTACCCCAAGATTCCGTGCTTCCATACACAATACCTCAGCAACGCTTGCTGCCTGTCCGCTATGCGGATAGAGATAGCCGCCGTTTTTATTCACAGGATAAATTCCAAGCCGGGTAAAAAATTTCACCGTGTCTTCTACCGGAAACTGATTCAGAACTGCCTGTTCAAAGCCTGGATTTTCGCTTCGATATGCATCAGACGGCACCTGGATATTGGTAAAATTACATTTGCCGTTTCCTGTAGCGCAGATCTTTTTGCCTGGATTTTCATTTTGTTCCAATATGGTTACAGCGGCCCCGTTTTCTGCAGCTGCAATGGCCGCCATCAGCCCGGACGCCCCGCCGCCTGTAACGATAACACGTTTTTTCTCCATATAAACTCCCGTTTTTTACATCTGTTTTAAAGAACTTATGGTAACGGTTCAGCGCCTCCCTGTTACACGCCTGGCGTTGCACGAAAATTCATGTTTTTCATGATTTCACTGTAATTTTACCAAATCCTGCTCCACAAGTTTCTGCAAGGACATCATAACACCTAGTTTTGCATGCTCCCAGGTAAGTCCTCCCTGGAAATATACGGCATATGGCTCTTTCACAGGTCCATCTGCGGAAAGCTCAATAGAAGAGCCCTGTACAAATGCGCCAGCTGCCATAATGACCTGACTGTCATAACCTGGCATATCCCATGGCTCCGGATCAACATAACTGTCAACCGGGGCAGCAGCCTGAATCCCCTTACAGAATGCGATCAGACGCTCCGGACTTTTTAAAGTCACTGCCTGAATAATATCCTGCCTTGGCTCTGTGGAATTTGGAACCACGTCAAATCCAAGCTTTTCATAAATATTGGCTGCAAAAACAGCGCCCTTTAACGCACCCTTTGTCACCATCGGTGCAAGGAAAAATCCCTGATAGAAGGAACGGTTTACGCCAAGTGAAGCTCCCACCTCAGCACCAAGTCCCGGACAGGTCATACGGTAAGAAGCATTTTCCACGCACTCTTTGGTTCCCGCAATGTAACCGCCAATTGGAGCAAGTCCGCCGCCCGGGTTTTTGATCAAAGAACCAACCACCATATCTGCACCAACATCACTGGGCTCAATCGTGTCAACAAATTCGCCGTAGCAATTGTCTACCATACAGATCACATCAGGCTTAATGCTCTTTACAAATGCGATCAGCTCACCAATCTGCTTTACTGAAAAAGAGGGGCGTGTCATATAGCCTTTGGAGCGCTGAATCTCAACCAGTTTTGTCTTCTCATTGATTGCTTTGCGGATATTTTCATAATCGAAAGTTCCATCCTCAAGAAGATCCACCTGACGATAAGTTACTCCGTATTCTGCCAGGGAGCCCTTGGATGGACGGATACCGATCACCTCTTCAAGAGTATCATATGGCTTTCCGGCTGGTGCCAGCATTTCGTCGCCTGGACGCAGGTTTCCAAAAAGAGCAATGGCCAGGGCATGTGTTCCACACGCAATCTGCGGACGCACCAGACATGCTTCTGTGTGGAATGTATCCGCATAAACCTTTTCCAGAGTATCACGACCGTAATCGTTGTAGCCGTAACCGGAAGAAGAGCCGAAGCACTCCTCGCTGACGCGGTTTTTCTGCATAGCCAGAAGAACTTTCATCTGGTTATATTCTGCTGTTTTGTCAAAATGTTCAAAACGCTCCTTTAAGGATTCCTCTATTTCATGGCAAAAATCGTAAACCTGGGAAGAAATTCCCAGCTGCTCGTATAATTCTTTCATAATAATTCTTTCCGTCTGTCTGACGGTATTCCTCCATTTTTTTGTTATTTTCAAGGCGGGTGATTCCCCCTGGAAAAAATCTGATTATTGAAGTAACTATTCTCCAGTTATTCCTTTTTCATGGCAAACGCTCAGCATATACTCCAGAATTTTATCCTCGTTATACCCGAACTCATCTTTATTCACCCACACTGTTTCCGGCTCTCTGCGGAACCAGGTGAGCTGGCGTTTGGCAAAGTGCCGGGTGTCGCGCTTCAAGATCCGCACAGCCTCTTCCAGCGGCATTTCTCCATCCAGATAGGCCAGGATTTCTTTATATCCAAGGCCCTGCATGGAAACCATACCTCTGTGACAGCCCATGTCCTTCAGCTTCTGGACTTCTGCCACAAGACCGCTGGTCATCATTTCATCCACCCGCTTATCAATGCGTTTATATAAAAGCTCCCGTGGTGCATTCAGCACAAAGTATGCCAGATTATAGGGACTGGTCCGTTCCTGCTGCTCCTCATTGTGTGCGGAAATAGGGCTATGGTTCTGATGATAAAATTCCAGTGCGCGAATTACACGCTTCGTGTTGTTTTCGTGGATCACTTCGGCGCTTTTGGGATCCACCTCTGCCAGCATCTGATGAAGATATGCAGCACCTTTTTCCTGGACAATCGCCTCCAGATCGGCCCGGTATCCATCGTCCTGCTCAGCCTGGGTAAAATCAATGTCTCTGGTCACCGCCTGAATATAAAATCCCGTTCCCCCAACCAGAAGGGGAATCTTTCCTCGTGAATAAATGTCCTCCATGGCCTGACGGGCCATTTCCTGAAAGCGGACCACATGAAATTCCTCTTCTGGAAGCAGCGTATCCACCAGATAATGGGGAACCCCCTGCATCTGGGAGGGGGTGATCTTCGCAGAGCCAATATCCATATATTTATAAACCTGCATGGAATCTGCAGATATGATCTCGCCGCCAATGGCTTTTGCCAGAGAAATAGACAGCCTGGTTTTTCCAACTGCAGTAGGACCGGTAAGGACAATAAGAGGTTTTTTCATAATCTCTCCTGTTTATACAATTCGCTTAAATTTCTTTTCAATTTCTGTCTTTGTCATCGCAATGATAGTGGGACGGCCATGAGGACAATTATATGGATTGTCCAGAGTAAGAAGCTCGTCGATCAGCTTATCTGCCTCCAGAGCAGACATCTGATGATTTCCTTTGACAGCAGATTTGCATGCCATTGTGGCAAGTCTTGCTGTGAAAAGGTCAAAAGCATCCTTTGCACCTTCTCCTCCCAGATTGTCAAGCATTTCCAGAAAGAGTTCTTCTTCATGGAATCCGTACAAATTTGTCGGAACTGCACTGATACAGTATTCCCTTCCACCAAAGGGTTCAATCTCAAAACCGTATTTCCTGAAATATTCTTCGTTGGCTTTTAATTTCGCCTGTTCATCCATGTTCAAGGTCACCACAAGCGGAGGATTCAGATATTGCGATTCAATGGACTGTTCTTTAAAACGTTTTACAAAGCGCTCATAATTTACCTTTTCGTGAGCTGCATGCTGGTCGATAATGTAAAACTGGTTTTCAAATTCCACCAGCCAGTAGGTGTCAAACAACTGGCCAATCAGCTTATGGCGGTTTCGGGATTCCGGTGCCAGAAGTTTCTCCTGAAAAAGCTCAAGCTGCTTTCCCCCAACGGATGGATATTCTGTACCTGGATCACTCTGTCCAGGCTCAGATTTATCTGGTATCTCATAGTTTACGGATACAGCAGTCTCTGCCTGATTATCGGCTTCATTCATTCTCTCAACCGATATGTTATCTTCTGTCGCTTTTTCATCTGCACTTTTATCCGCTTTTTCTTCTGCTTTTTCTTCTGCTTTTTCATCCGCTCTTTTATCTGCCTCCGCAGCCTCTTTTAAAGTTCCTGCAAAAAGAGCTTCCTCTTCCTTGCTAAATGGCTTCGCCTGATAAATTGCCTGCTCACGAAGCACACTGCTGGCCTGACAGCCAGAGCTGTTTACAAGGCTTCCAGATGAATTTATTTTTCCAGTTGGAGCTGTTTTTTCAGTTAGAGCTGTTTTTCCAGTTAGAACTGTTTTTTCAGCAGCCTGTGAATAGCAGCTTTCATTATTCCCTGCGCTGCTTCGACCAGCTTTTTCAGCAGCACCTTCACAATGAAGTTCCGTCCTGCGACTTTTCTCAAATGGCTCCGGAACTGCTCCGCGGCTTACTGCTGCCACCTTTGATTCCCGCTCCTCTTTTCCCACTGGAACAACCGGTATCAGTTCTCTGTGAAGAAGCGCATTGTGAACAGCCTCGTAAATGGCATCATACACCTCCGCCCCTCTTGCAAAACGAACCTCCAGTTTCCGGGGATGAACATTTACATCCAGATCATTTCCTGTCATCTGGATCTGCAATGACACAAAAGGAAATTTATGCTGCATGACAAAGCCCTTATATGCATCCTCAATGGCCTTCGTAATAATATTGTTTTTCACAAATCTGCCATTTACATAGTAGTTCTCAAAGCTTCGGTTTCCTCTGGAAACCTCCGGTTTGCCGGCGTATCCCTCAATTTTCATAAAATCATTTTCGTAGGAGACTTCCAGAAGTGCTTTCGCCATATCCCGGCCATATACATTATAAATAACATCCTTCACATTATAATTGCCGGAAGTATGCAGTTTCACCTGTTTGTTCTGAATATATTTAAAAGAAATCTCCGGATGGGAAAGAGCAAGCTGTTCCATCATAGTTCCAATATAATTTGCTTCTGAAGAATCAGATTTCAGGAACTTGCTCCGGGCCGGTGTGTTGTAAAAGAGATTCCGAACCAGGAAAGTAGTTCCATCTGGAGCTCCCATTTCCTCAAGGCTTTGTTCTACGCCGCCTTCGATCACGTAACGCACGCCGCTGATAGCAGAAGGAGTTTTTGTGATCAGCTCCACCTGGGAAACTGCGGCAATACTGGATAAAGCCTCACCACGAAATCCCAGTGAGGCTATGTTTTCCAGATCTTCTACTTTTTCAATTTTGCTGGTAGCATGACTTAAGAATGCCGTAGGTACCTGAGCAGCCTCGATTCCCCCTCCGTTGTCTGTAATACGGATCAGCTTCTTTCCTCCGTCTGTGATTTCCACAGTTACAGCTGTAGCACCTGCGTCAATTGCATTCTCTACAAGCTCCTTCACAACAGAAGAAGG
>OLQL01002941.1_pt1 | contig 10887 bp, 9 predicted proteins | sample 1672971 | NCBI WGS metagenome assembly OLQL01 (sample SAMEA3136742, study PRJEB25190) | human gut metagenome | biome: human gut; feature: human-associated habitat; material: faeces | place: Austria | collected 2013
GATTATATCTGCCCACTGTGTAAACATGGAGCTGTAGACTTCGAGCCGATTGGATAATAATAAATAAAAATCCCTGACAGAAATTAAAAACTGATGATCAGTTAAAATTTCTGTCAGGGATTTTTGTTATACATCACATGTTACACTTGATAAATAGAAACAAATATATACGTGTTTCAATACATAGCTATGTTATTCTTAATGAAGTTCCCAAATTCTATCGTTGCAAACAAGTCTCAGTAGATTTGGATTTGTAACTGTAAAGGTGCTGAACAGTTACGAGTATTTTATTATAAATTAACAGATATTGCAAATAAATTTTTAGAAAAGTAAAAAGATTCAGCTTGATAAAACAAAACAAACGTGTTACTTTATAACTAAATAAACAAATATTTACGTTGAAAAATATTGGGAGGGTATTGTGGAGCAAAAACTAAATGTATATGAAATGAGAGTGAAGCTTTATCTGCTGCAGGATATTCCATTTAAGGAATTACAGAATGCAGTAGCAAATTTTGTGGATTCAGCACTGTGTCAGAATGAGAGTTTAATTTCTTTTCATGAGACAAATTGTTACAAATTCTACAGTGTAGGGACTCTGTGGCCGTTGGAACGCGGCATGACATATAAAAAAGACCAGATTTATACCTTAACTGTACGAACTGTAGAACCGATTCTTGCGAGATACTTTTCAGAGGTATTAAAAAATCACTATACACAGAAAATGAAAGGCTTAACTGTTGAGAATCGTATTATTCCGCACAAAATGATAAGCGAAATATATACGCTGAGTCCGGTTATTATGAAGTCAGACGAAGGATACTGGAGAAGTTATATGAGTCTTGATGAATATGAAGAAAGATTGTTTTCTAATTTAGTGAAGAAGTATAATTCATTTACAGGAGAGCAGATCGAAGAAGATTTTCCCTTATATACAAATATTACATTTTTAAACAGACATCCAATTAGTTGCAAGTATAAACGTATTAGTTTGTTAGGTGATAAATTAAGTCTTCAGATTGCAGATGATGAGAAGAGTCAGAAACTTGCATATTTCATATTAGGTGTAGGACTTTGTGAATTAAACAGCAGAGGAGCTGGGTTTTGCAATTTCAGGTGGTTCTGATCAGTGCTTGTTGGAACTGACCTGTGGGATAGCCATATGATTTATGGTAATAATAAACTGCTATATAAAAAGTAAAGAGGGTGAATATGTGCTGAAGGATTGTCTTGAAGTATTCAAAAGACAAATGCAACAGGTAAAAGAAAAAGGCAGGGCAGAAGATGCTTTGATTCTGGATTCCTATATTCCGGCAGATGGGTGTTATATCAGTGTGAATTCTGATGGAATTATCGCATGCCAGATGGATTTGAAATTTAACAAGAAGGCAAAACAAATGGAGGGGATTTCGCAGAGATATTATGGGAAAATGTGTTTTTTTGATTATCACAGCAGGTTAGTAAGCATGGATAAACCTGTAGATCCAAAGAAAGTTATTCATTCAAATAATTACCTTTCATTTTGGGTGAAGCAGGAAAGTCTGGGTAACGGGAAATTAAATCAGGAGGCAATTGACCGATATTTTGATGTATTAAAAAATCCAGAAAAGAAATATGCCAAGTCAAAAGACAGACAAATGTATGATTATATTGCTGCTCAGATTGACGAAATTAATGTAGAAAAACTGGAATGGTGTCGGGATTGGGTAAAGAAGCATATTTTTAGTTTGGAAGATATGGGAATTTCCCTGTCAGGAAAAAATTATCTGAAAATCTTCTTTGAAGATACAGAAGAACGATATATACAGGAAGAACAGAGATATCTGATTACGAAAATCTTTAATAAGAATGATTATAATCAGGAAATAGATGGGAAAATATGGGGACTTCCTAACGACAATCTGGGAATGAACCAGAAGAAACCATATATGGCACATAAAACAAGAAAGACAGAGCTGCCATATATGATTACTGCAGAAGATGCAGTTTTGCAGAGGAAATTTTTTGATTACCTGTACAATCAGGCGTCTGCAGGAAAAGTAAATATCTATATTGATCCGGAAAAAGGAGAAATCAGTGCTTTTTCAAAAGAAGAAAAGATGCAGAAAGATTTCACAGGCTATTATCTGTATGTGCAGAAAGGAAAAGAAGTGCAGATCATGCATCAGGATGTTATTGTAGATTACCGTTATCATCTGCGAAAGCGTTTTCAATATATAAATGTATTCGACAGAAAAACAGAGGAAGAACTCTACAGGGATTACGGAACTGTCGGACAGATGGAGAGTTTACTTAATGAAATCCTGTTTTCAAAATGGCTGGTTACGAATTATTTCACACCTGTTGATGAATTGCAGATTTCCGGTGAGACAGCACGAAATCTGATATGGTCAAGAGACGCAATTTTTGCATGGTTATATAAGAATGAAACACAGAATATTTCAGGAATTTTATCTAAAGTCAGTGTGAACATGATAAAAGATTCTATAAAAAACGGATATATTTCCAAGGCTGTGAAACAGTTTAATCTGAAGTGTTCACTGGAAGAATATTTTTCAGGAGGAGAGCCAATGAGTACGGATTATGAGTCAATACGAAAAGAATTAAGAAGAAAGATACAGAGTAAAGAGACAGAGCAGATTACAAGTGATGAAGAATATTATTATGCAGTTGGACAGCTTGTGAATTACTTTATTTCTCTCAGTAAGGCAAAGGATAAGAAACATTCTCTGGCGAATCCTTTCTTTAACATAAAGAATAATCAGGCTTTAAAAGATAAACTGCGCCAGTATTTTATAAAATATAATTACCAGCTGAATTGTTCAGGAACATGGTTTAATAATCTTTATGCAATGATCTGCAATTATACAAAAGCAGAAAAAACAGATCAGAATTCTATGATTGCGGGATATATTAATAATAACATTTTATATCAGAAAAAGAATATGGAGGAACAGGTAAATGAATAAACGAGTATATGGAATATTAGGCATCTCTTCTATTATGGCAAACTGGAATGCAGATTTTTCCGGATATCCCAAAACAACATCTGATGGCCTGGTATTTGGAAGTGATAAGGCCTTGAAGTATCCGATGAAAAAAATGTGGGATAATGAAGGAAAAAAAGTTCTGTATATTAAATCAATGAAATTTGGCGGAAAAGATGCTTCATTGGTATCTTTGGTGCCACGTTCATTGGGAGAGCGTTATGAATATATCTTTGGAGAAAAGGTGGAAAAGAATCCACAGAAAACTTTAAAAAATCTGTTCTCAGCAGTAGATGTAAAAAACTTTGGTGCAACTTTTGCAGAAGCAAAAAATAACATATCTATTACGGGTGCTGTTCAATTTGGTCAGGGATTCAATAAATATGCAGATACCTGTTCGGAAGAGCAGAATATATTGTCACCGTTCAGGGATTCAAGTAAAGATGATAAGAAGGATGAAGAAGCAAAAAACTCAACGCTTGGAACTAAAATCACCAGCAATGAAGCGCATTATTTTTATCCATTTGTGATTAATCCTCTGGCATATAAAGAGTTTAAGGAGCTGGGAGTTACAGATGGGTACACAGAGGAAGATTACCAGAATTTTAAAAGAACAGCATTAGTATCTGCCACAGCATTTGCCACAAATGCAAAAGAAGGATGTGAAAATGAGTTTGCACTTTTTGTTGAAACAGAATCAGACTTATATCTTCCGAATCTGACAGAATATATTTCTTTTGATAAAGGAGAGGAAAAAAACATAATTAATCTGGAACAGTGTGCTGAGCTTTTACAGGTGCTTAAAACAAGGATTAAAAATGTAGAAATTTATTATAATCCGTATACAACAAAACTTGAAGGAGAAATTGAAGGGGCGAAGATATTTAATATTATTACACAAGAAGAGGTGTGATTTATGCGGGCTTTGAAATTTACTCTCAGTGGAAAAAATGCCTTTTTTAAAAAGCCGGAAGTGAATGCTTACTTTTATTTTACATATGGACAAATCCATAGAGTTGCGCTTTTAGGCATACTTGGAGCTATTGTAGGGTACAAAGGTTATGGCTGTACAGGAACGTATCCGGAGTTTTATGAAAAATTAAAAGATTTGAAAGTTTCTGTTGTACCGCGAAACTCTCAGGGATATATACAGAAGAAAGTACAGATGTTTAATAACACAGTAGGATATGCATCCCAGGAACTGGGAGGAAATCTGATCGTAAGAGAGCAGTGGCTGGAGAATCCGGTATGGGATATCTATATTCTTTTAGATTCCCGGGAAGCGGATAAGATTGCAGAGATGATTCTGGATAAGAAATGCGTATATATCCCATATATGGGAAAAAATGACCATCTGGCGGATATCTGTGCTGCAAAAGTTGTGGAATTGGATGTGGTAACATGCGAAAATGTAGTTTTATCTTGCCTTTATGAGAAAAAAGATGGAAAACTGGGAATTGCTGATGATGAAGAGGAAGAGTATGAAGATGAAGAGGAAGTTCCGGAGTTTAAATATGAAGAAAAGCTTCCCGTCGGAATAGACAGCCATTTGAATTTGTATCAGTATGAAACGTTTTGTTTTACAAATATGAAAGTGACTTTGAAAGAAAAAAAAATTTTTAAAACAGAAGATCGTATGCTTGTATTTTATTAGACAGAATCCCGCAGCTTTTTTGCGGGATTCTGTCGTAAGGGGGGATTTCTTTGAATATTGAATTTATTGATTTAACAGAAGTACAGAAAGATGTTGTGCATTGTTATGCACATAGAACTGGCAATGAAAAGAAGAGCATGGAGCAAAGACAGAAAGAAACACTAATAGAGCATACAGAATTATGCCAGCAATATTATGAGAAAATAGTAGAGCACAAACAGATCAGGTAGTCTTTGAGCAGTTTGAAAAATTGTATTTTTCCGAGATGAGTCGGGAAGGAATCCATTTTTTTGAAACAATGAGAGACAATGTTATCACTTTTCATGATATCGGAAAAATTAATCCAAGATTCCAGGAAAAAAATATGGGAAATTATGAATTGAAAGGAAAGGCAAGGCCGGATAACAGTGTAGGAAGTAAACATTCTATTTTGTCTTCAGTTTTGTATCTGGATTATTTCCTTGATCGAGTTTCTCAAATAGAAAATCTGGAAGAAAGAAAAAGTTTAAGAGATCTTGCATATATTCACTCATTTTTAATAGCAAAACATCATGGGGCACTTACTGATTTTCAGACATATCTGGATAGCTTTGCAAGTCTGAATGATACAGAGGGTACAGTATTAGGGTGGCATGCACAGCAATGGCTGAAAAAGTGGAAAGAAGAAAATGAAAATCAGAAAGTAAGAAAGAAGGTGTATCTGAAAAAAGATAAACAGGAAGATATGTTTGAAAGAATATCAGGAGACGATGCTTCCCGTCAGGTATATTTATTTGGATATACCAGACTGCTGTTTTCACTTTTGGTAGCTGTTGACTATTATGCCACATCAGACTATATGAACGGGATAAAATTGAAAGCTTTTGGACAACTGGATGATATTTCAAATATTATACAGGCATATGAAAAAACGGGAACACAACAAAGTATTCGGGAGTATGAAAAAACAAAATATCCACAGAGAAGAGAAAGGCTGGTGAAAAAGAAAAAAGCGGATGTAATCAATGATTTAAGAACAGAAATGTTTCTGGATGCGGAAAATACATTAAAAGAACATATCAATGACCACATATTTTATCTGGAAGAACCTACAGGTGCAGGGAAAAGCAATACTGCATTGAACCTCAGCTTTCAGATTATAAAGAAAGTAAAGAATATCAATAAAATTTTCTACATTTATCCGTTTAACACGCTTGTAGATCAGAATATTGAAAATCTGGGGAAAATATTTGGAAATCAGAAAGATATTATGAACCAGATTGCTGTGGTAAATTCACTGGTACCGATGAAAGAAGAGAAAGATGAGTATGAGGATAAGACAAAAAAATTCTATCAGAAAGTTCTTCTTGACAGACAGTTTTTGAACTATCCAATTGTTTTATCGACACATGTGACTTGGTTTAAAACTTTATTTGGGCATGAGAAAGAGGATGTATTTGCTTTTCATCAGTTATGCAATTCAGTAATTGTGTTGGATGAGATACAAAGTTATAAAAATGCTCTCTGGAGTGAAATCATAACTTTTTTGAAAGGGTATGCGAAATTGCTTAATATGAAAATCATTATCATGTCAGCAACTTTGCCAAATCTGGAAGCACTGACAGATGATAAGGAAGATGCTGTCAATCTGATTCCACAAAAAGAAAGCTACTTTAAACATCCTGTTTTTGCGGAAAGAGTCATACCTGATTATAGTTTACTGAAACAGAAGATGACATTGGAAATTTTGTGTGAACATGTGCAAAAACAGGTACTGCGAAAGAAAAAAATATTGATAGAATTTATCAGCAAAAAGAGTGCAGAAAAATTTTACGGTATGTTAACGGATACAGAAATAGACTGTGAAACGTTGTTTATGAGTGGAGACAGCAGCATCTGGGAAAGACAGAAAATAATTGAAAAACTTTCGAAGCTGAAATCTGTTATTCTGGTGGCAACTCAGGTGATAGAAGCGGGTGTCGATATTGATATGGATATAGGATATAAAGACTGTTCAAAGCTGGACAGTGAAGAGCAGTTTATGGGGCGTATTAATCGTTCCTGTAAAGGGGAAGGAATTGTTTATTTCTTTAATCTTGATTCTGCAAGAATGGTGTATAAAGATGGAGATATTCGTGTTGACACAGAATTTACTGTCATGAAAACAGATATGCAGGAAATTTTGAGAACCAAAAATTTTTCCGATTATTATGGAGAAATTCTGGAGATAGAGAGAAATAACAAAAAAAGCGAAAACGAAAATAATATAGTGCATTTTTTCAAAAAAGAAGTTGGTCAGCTTGCTTATCCAAAAGTTTCAGACAAAATGCATCTGATAGATGAACAGCGAGAAATGATGAATGTATTTCTTTCCAGGACACTTACATTATCTGCTACTGAAAAAATATGCGGAGACGAGATTTGGCAGGAGTATGAATCGTTGTTACATGATCAGGGCATGGATTACAGCGAACAGCGTGTCAGACTTCATGAGATAAAATGTAAAATGAAAATGTTTGTGTATCAGATAGAAAAAGGAAATACATTCGCATGGGATGAATATGAAGCAATTGGTGATATATATTTCATAAAAGACGGTGATTCCTATTTTGAAAATGGAGTTTTAAACAGAGAAAAATTTGGAACAGGCGGAGAGATGTTTTTCTGACAGATGTGGGAGGATTGCAGCAATTTACCAGACACATTTGGACCAGAGAATAAGCTTTTTACATGAACCATCGGAAGGCAGATTCTCATTAAGTCTGGATTTGAGCGAAGTGTTTAAACCAGTTATTGTTTTCAGAACAATTTTTGACTTGGTCAATAATAGAAGACTGCAGGTTGAAAAGCATTTTGAAAAAAAGGTAAACTATTGTATTTTGAATGAAGAGGGACGGAAAATATTTATAGAAGCATTTGAAAATCGTCTGGAAAGTGTATTTCTTCATCCCAAATTGAAAAGAAAAGTTTCTTATCGCACTGCATTGAAACTGGATTGCTATAAGCTGATAAAAAATATTCTTGAAGGAAAAGAGTTTGTTCCATTTTCTCTTAAAGAAGGAATGTAAAAAGGATAGAGAGAAAAGAGTAACGGTATTAATGATTTCTGTGTTAAAAAATGGGGATTTCATGTATGAAAAAACAGTTGAATTATAATTATGCATTCTTATTTTATGATGTAGGAGAAAAAAGGGTACAGAAAGTATTTAAAATCTGTAAAAAATATTTATCTCATTTCCAAAAATCAGTTTTCAGAGGGGACATGACGCCATCAAAATTCATACAATTGAGAAATGAACTGAATCGAGTGATAGATAAGGAAGAAGATTTTGTGTGTATTATAAAATTGATGAATGATAATGTGTTTGGAGAAGAAGTACTTGGAAATGGAAAAAAAGATAATGGAGAAGATTTGATTTTGTAGTAAAAGAATTCTCCTGTCAGTGTGAAAACATGACAGGGGAATTCCTTAAGTAAGTTAAATGAAAAGTTATAAAAATTACCAGGCGGATTTTCATAAAAAAATGAAAAATATTGAAAATACGGGGGTATACCAGGTTTTGATTGAGTAAATAAAAAATGAGATGTCGGTTGGTAAAAATCTTGCAATCCTTTGTATTTTGCTGTATTATAAAAACTGTTAGAAGAAGAAAAGCCTATAAAACGAGGGATAAAGAGTAACATGAGATGTATTGAAACTTCTTACATCTTTCATGTTATCAATTCCTTCCTTAGATAAAGAGTAACATGAGATGTATTGAAACACTCGCCTGCATTGTACGGATAGTAGTCTGCTGGGATAAAGAGTAACATGAGATGTATTGAAACATTTGAATAATTGACTTATCTTTTTTATTTACATAAGATAAAGAGTAACATGAGATGTATTGAAACAATTTCATACCGTTCTCCTTTCTGTATGTACTCGGATAAAGAGTAACATGAGATGTATTGAAACGCGTAATGGGGCCAGCAATGATTGCCGAGACCTCTGATAAAGAGTAACATGAGATGTATTGAAACTTACTGTTTTTAGCAGTACAGGAAACCGGAATAAGATAAAGAGTAACATGAGATGTATTGAAACTTTTTTACGCCCTCCTTTGTTTTTTCTTTTTTGCATAGATAAAGAGTAACATGAGATGTATTGAAACAAAGAATATACCATTTACACGAGGTTAATAGAGGGATAAAGAGTAACATGAGATGTATTGAAACCCAGATGCAGCTGATAACTGTTTCTGTACGAAAGCCGATAAAGAGTAACATGAGATGTATTGAAACTATACTGGAATCCGAACTGGTTCTGAATAGTGATCGATAAAGAGTAATATGAGATGTATTGAAACTCATCAGAGAATCTTCCGTCCGGCAACTGTTTTGCGATAAAGAGTAACATGAGATGTATTGAAACAATAATCCCACGCATCACTTAATTTATCATAATTCGATAAAGAGTAACATGAGATGTATTGAAACGGTATCTGGACAGCAGATCACGGACGGGAGATTTTAGATAAAGAGTAACATGAGATGTATTGAAACACCAATTTCTCTCTGATTGCCTCAAGGGTATTTTCTCGATAAAGAGTAACATGAGATGTATTGAAACTTCGGTTGAAAGTATTTATAATGTTTACTTGTCATTGATAAAGAGTAACATGAGATGTATTGAAACATATTTTTACAATATCGTTTCATTATCAACAGGTTCGATAAAGAGTAACATGAGATGTATTGAAACCCTGTCACTACATATCTACCGATGCGTTTATGATATGATAAAGAGTAACATGAGATGTATTGAAACGGGCATAAATGGTATTGTCTCCTGCGGACCGATCAAGATAAAGAGTAACATGAGATGTATTGAAACGTAATTATCACCATTGCTGTTCTTAAACATAAGTGATAAAGAGTAACATGAGATGTATTGAAACTCAGATACCTTTGCATAGATCATTGTCGTGTTAATGATAAAGAGTAACATGAGATGTATTGAAACAAAATAGATGCTCGACTAGTCCAACGGTAACCTGGGATAAAGAGTAACATGAGATGTATTGAAACAATACCTTTCCTGTAGTCGTTCTATGTACTGCATGATAAAGAGTAACATGAGATGTATTGAAACCTGTCCGGACATTCTAATTTACATCTTCCCATTTAGATAAAGAGTAACATGAGATGTATTGAAACCAGAGTCGGCAGCAGTTAAAGCGTTTTGTGAAGCTTGATAAAGAGTAACATGAGATGTATTGAAACGAATTTGATATGGAGCCAAAGAAACCAGCAGCAAAAGATAAAGAGTAACATGAGATGTATTGAAACTGCAATATGTAATCCAGATATTTTTAATAATGCTTCGATAAAGAGTAACATGAGATGTATTGAAACTCGTTTCAACCGCTTATTATCCGTAATACTCCAAGATAAAGAGTAACATGAGATGTATTGAAACCTGCAGAAAGGGTACTGAGGGTACTGGATGGTCTTTCGATAAAGAGTAACATGAGATGTATTGAAACGCACATCTTTTGCGCCGTAGGTGTTACCAGTTACCGATAAAGAGTAACATGAGATGTATTGAAACGGTGAATGCGGTTCGCTATTTGATTGCAGAAGCCCGATAAAGAGTAACATGAGATGTATTGAAACCTTCCTGATCCCAACAGATACCATAGTTTTTATTGATAAAGAGTAACATGAGATGTATTGAAACAGTCTGTTTACAACAGACAGTTCTCCAATGGAACCCGATAAAGAGTAACATGAGATGTATTGAAACATTTGTGTTCCGATTACAGGAACTTTCCCAAATCTGATAAAGAGTAATATGAGATGTATTGAAACCATAATACTCTATAACCTTCTTTAGCTGCATCTTTATGATAAAGAGTAACATGAGATGTATTGAAACAATATAAAATGTTGTATATAATGGAATTGCTCTGACAATAACAAATATCCAATCCACAACTCATTTATATCTGTTAACATATAGCAACATAAGTATGGAAAATAGAGATTAACATAAAATACAATGTATAATATGTATATAGAACCGAGACAAAAGGGAGGATCATGTATTGAATTCAGTCAAAAAAAACTTCCAATAGGAATAGAAAATTTTGCAAAGCTTCAGGCGGAAGATTTCTACTATGTAGACAAAACGATGCTTATCAAAGAACTTCTGGATAATTGGGCGGAGATGAATCTGTTTACACGTCCGAGAAGATTTGGTAAAACATTGAATATGAGTATGCT